>Ga0364859_10612_pt1 | contig 15622 bp, 15 predicted proteins | sample ExccelAu500001D3_FD_206911 | JGI IMG/M metagenome (GOLD analysis project Ga0364859, IMG submission 206911) | Enriched cells from Trout Bog Lake Hypolimnion, Wisconsin, USA - BchlTB.Aug20.5000.01 .D3 | ecosystem: Environmental > Aquatic > Freshwater > Lake > Hypolimnion/Profundal zone | place: USA...
ATATCCGAAAGATAAACAGAGACTGGTAATGCCTCCGGTTCCAAGTATCATTATTGCAGGTTCATTTTTCTTGTTATTCAGGCTTATTATGGGTAGTTATGGTCTGGTTTTTTTCAGTGGATTTATGATCGGCTATCTTTGTTATGCCATGATTCATTATACCATGCATGCATTCAGACCCCCGAAAAACGGATTGAAATTTGCCTGGGAATATCATAATGTTCATCATTTTAAACATCCAGATATGGCATTTGGTGTTTCCTCTCCTTTGTGGGATTATATTTTTGGAACATATCCACCTATGAAGAAAAAAAGAGATGGGGCAAAAATCAATGAATCTGACCAGAATTCTAAACCTTATAAAAAATAGGTTTTAGAGCTAAATTTCATGGATTCTTTTTATAATTTCAAAATTTTCAATTAATTTATCATGTATACAGTTAAAGCCAAAGGCAGCGCAAGGTTATTTAAAAGTAATATCCTTGAGCTTGGAACAAAAACAAATCCCATAGTTATTCTGGCAATCTATGTTCCGCTGGTTGCTTTTATGGTATGGTATTTTTACAGCCATGTGCATCCAACATTTTTAACTTTGGCCCTTATGTACTTTGCAGGTTTATTTAGCTGGACCTTTTTTGAATATATCCTTCACAGATATGTTTTTCATTTTGTGAATGAAACCAGATGGGCGCAGCGGTTCCATTATCTTATACATGGTGTTCATCACGAATATCCAAAAGACAAGCTCAGACTTGTAATGCCTCCTATGGCCAGCCTTGTCATTGCTGTCCTTTTCTTTTTTATTTTTAATCTGTTGCTGGGAAAATTTGTGAGCGTATTCTTTGGTGGATTTATAACCGGATATATATGTTATGATATGATCCATTATACCTTACATGCTTTCAGGGCGCCGAAAAACAGGTTTAAATTTGCCTGGGAATATCATAATGTACATCATTTCAAACATCATGATAAAGCCTATGGAGTTTCGTCTCCATTATGGGATGTTGTTTTTGGAACCTATCCTAAAAAGAATCAGTGATTTATCCCTGATACGAGGTAAATTAATACCAGGAGAAACAACAGTCCGATTGCAATGGCTCCCCATTTCCAGTAATTTATTTTCCGGGTATAATTTTTCTTTAAAATAATATTGTTGATCAGGTACTGAAGTTGAATAGGTGCGTATTCATAGTTCGAGATATAGTCATATGCACCTTCAGAAATGGCGAGATTAGCAATTTCAACATCCGTTTCATTTGACAATAAAATAAGATGAATTTCAGCATATATACAACTTCAAATATTGAAATTGCCCTGTTTGCGGATTTTAGTTAATTTTGGAGAAATTATCTGTTATGGCAATACAAGATGCATTCAACTTAAAAAAATGGATTGAGGATCATAAAGATGAGCTGAAACCGCCCGTAAATAATGCTCAGATTTATAAGGATGTTAAAGATTTCATCATTATGGTGGTTGGCGGTCCCAATGCACGTAAGGATTATCATTACAATGAAAGTGAAGAATTTTTTTATCAGATTCAAGGTGATATCGTAGTTAAAATTATAGATGAAGGCAAACCCCGTGATATTCATATCAATGAAGGTTCCATTTTTATGCTTCCGGGGAAAACACCTCATTCACCCCAGAGAGGTGCTAATACGGTTGGGCTTGTGATTGAAAAGATAAGACAGGACCATGAAATAGATGGATTTCTTTGGTATTGCGAAAATTGCGGAAACAAACTTTACGAAGAGTATTTTGAGATGACTGATATCGTTACACAACTTCCACCTGTGATGAACAAATTCTATTCCAACATAGACCTTTGTACCTGCAGCAACTGTGGAACTGTGATGCAAAAGCCGTAATACAATTAGTAAATATGCAAATGTGCATAGATGCAAATTGCTCCGCCATCTGCATCTTTAGCTTCAGCAAAGGCTGAATAAAAGCAAATCATTCGTTTTTCATAATTAATAATTCGTAATTGAAAATAGACGTACATACCCATATTCTTCCTGAAAAATGGCCTGACCTTAGAGATCGCTATGGTTATGGTGGGTTTGTAAGGCTGGAACACCATAAGCCTTGCTGTGCCCGGATGCTCATTGACGATAAATTTTTCAGGGAAGTTGAATCCAATACATGGGACCCTGATGTCCGGATTCATGATTGCGACCGGGTAAGAGTAGATATGCAGGTATTATCTACTGTTCCTGTGATGTTTAGTTATTGGGCCAAACCGGATGACTGTTATGATCTCTCTAAGATTCTGAATGACCATATTGCTGAGGTTGTAAACAAATACCCGAAGCGATTTATAGGGCTGGGAACCATACCGATGCAGGATGCTAAACTGGCCATAATAGAGTTGGAACGTTGTGTAAAAGAACTTGGAATGGCGGGCATTCAGATCGGGAGTCATGTAAATGACTGGAACCTGGATGAACCGGCATTGTTCCCGATTTTTGAAGCAGCTCAGGATCTGGGTGCAGCTATTTTTGTGCATCCCTGGAATATGATGGGCCAGGAAAAAATGCCCAAATACTGGTTGCCATGGCTGGTGGGTATGCCGGCAGAAACAAGCAGGGCCATATGTTCTATGATTTTCGGTGGCATTTTTGAGCGATTGCCAAATCTTAAAGTTTGTTTTGCACATGGAGGAGGTTCCTTTCCTTCTACCATTGGACGTATTTCGCACGGCTTTGAAGTAAGGCCTGATTTGTGTGCGATTGACAACAATGTAAACCCCAGAGAATACATCGGTCGCTTTTATATTGATAGCCTGGTTCATGATCCGGCTGTTATGCAATTTGTGCTAGAGATGTTTGGTGCAAATAAAATTATGCTCGGTTCTGATTATCCGTTCCCCCTTGGAGAGTTGATTCCCGGCGAGTTGATAGAATCGATGGGGTTCAAAAATGAAACTAAAGACTGGTTGCTTCACAAAAGCGCTTTAGACTGGTTGAATTTGCCACATCAGCAATATATTAAGCATGGATTGGAACACTTGTGGGATATTTCTGCCATAAGAAGAGAAGCAAGCTGAAGCTGTATATAATCAGAAGATACATTACCAATAATTGAACATTTATTACCGATCATTATTCCTATAAATTCATGTACAAAGACGACTTAGATTATGCCCTTTCGCTCGATTTCAATGATGAATTGAAAGAATACCGCTCCCGTTTTTATATCCCAAAAATGGATGGGAAAGAGCTGATCTATTTTTGCGGCAATTCCCTGGGCCTGCAACCTAAAACAGTAAAGAGCTTCATTGAAATAGAACTGGAAGACTGGGCCAGACTGGGCGTAGAAGGGCATTTTGAGGGTCGTAATCCCTGGTTTGGATACCACAAGCAATTTGAAGGACCCGTGAGCCGACTTGTAGGGGCTTTGCCACACGAAGTTGTGGTTATGAATGCCTTGAGCGTAAACCTGCATTTATTAATGACCAGCTTTTATCAGCCCAAACCCGGCAGATCTAAAATACTTATAGAAGGTGGTGCGTTCCCTTCCGATTATTATGCTGTGGAAAGCCAGATTCGTAATCATGGATACAATGTAAAGGATAATTTGATTGAACTGACGCCTGAGCAGGGTGAGCATACCTTGAAGACGGAATATATATTAGACAAAATAAGAAAAGAAGGTAGCCGCATAGCGTTGATATTATTAGGCGGTGTTAACTATTATACCGGACAGGCCTTTGATATGGAAGCCATTACCAAAGCAGGACATGAAGCAGGATGTATGGTGGGATTTGACCTGGCCCATGCTGCCGGAAACCTGAAACTGTACCTGCATGATTGGGATGTTGACTTTGCCGCCTGGTGTGGCTATAAATATTTGAATTCTGGTCCTGGCGGTACATCCGGGGTTTTTGTTCATGAAAGATGGGCCAATAGTCCTGAATTGCCCAGGCTGGCTGGCTGGTGGGGCTATAAAGAAAGCGAGCGTTTTAAAATGCAACCCGGTTTTATTCCAGAATATGGAGCTGCAGGATGGCAGCTCAGCAATGCACAGATTTTTCCCATGGCTATTCATAAAGCATCGCTTGAAATATTTGATGAAGTGGGGATGGATGCACTGAAAAAGAAAAGTAACCTTCTCACCGGTTATCTTGATTTCCTGATCCGTGAAAGGATGAATGGACAACCTGAAGAAAATTTTACCATAATTACACCTTCAGATCCAAAAGACAGAGGTGCTCAGATTTCATTGCTTGCATTGAAAAACGGTAAAGAATTATTCAATAAACTCACTGCCAATCATATTGTTGCCGATTGGCGCGAACCTAATGTAATTCGAGTGGCTCCAACCCCCCTATATAATACTTTCGAGGAGGTGTATCGATTTGTGGAAGTTTTGTTTGGGGAATAGTCTAGGCAGGGTTTTTTGCTATCACTATCGTTATTCAACCCCTTCAGGGTTGTGATAATTAGTCTTAGGATTTGCCCCAGGGTTGCTCCCCGGGGTAATTAAAATTGAAGCCCTTCAGGCTTCCAAAGAATTGGTTGATTTTATTGAATATATTCTATGTTAAGTTTTTAACCCTGAAGGGGTTGAACTTCTAAGCCCGGGTTTTACTCGCCTCATAAAATACAATCCCAGCAGCGACAGAAACATTCAAGGATTGAATTTCTCCCGTCATTTTAATTTTTGCACTATCGTCGCAGATCTTTAATAATTCAGGGTCTATCCCTGAACCTTCTGATCCCATAATAATGGCGGTAGGAAGACTGAAATTGATTTCAGATATTTCTTTTGTGGCCTTTTCAGTAATAGCAATCAGTTGTAATCCGGAGTTTTTAATATTTTCAATTGATCGCATATAATTGATTTCCCGGCAAACAGTTACTTTATGCAATGCCCCAGCAGATGCCTGCAATGCATCCGCATTAAGCATGGCACTGCCTACGGCCGGGATAACCAGGGCATGAATGCCAAAACACTCAGCGCTGCGCGCAATGGCCCCGAAATTTCGGACATCAGTTATCTTATCCAGCAAGGCAATAAAAGGTGTTTCACCGCTTTCAAATATCTGTGGAAGCACTGAATCTATGGAAGCGAAGTCCACGGCTGAGCTTATGGCAATAATACCCTGATGCGCTTTGGATGTGAGCCTGTTAAGTTTTTCTTTGGGTACAAACTGGAAAGGTATATCATATTTTTTGAGTTCCAGGATAATATCCCGGATCCCATCATTATGGATATCTTTCTGGATAAAAACCTTGGCTAAAGATGTACCGCTGTTGATGGCTTCCTGTACGGAGTGGATGCCATATATTTTTTCTTTACTTTGCATAACTTAATTACAAAGGTCGACAATTATCAGCACAGTTGAAGAAGATAGGCATAATCAGTGATACACATGGTTATCTGGATGAAAGAATAATTCATCACTTAAAGGACAGGGATGAAATCTGGCATGCAGGTGACTGGGGTGGGATAGAGGTATCTGATAAACTGGCTGCAATAGCAGAATTAAAAGGTGTTTATGGCAATATAGACGGAAGAGAGATCAGGCTTAGCTATCCTAAAGTTTTAAGATTCAATTGTGAAGGTATTCACGTATTGATGACACATATTGGAGGATACCCGGGAAAATATGCACAGGATATCAGGGATGAAATAAAATCAAATCCTCCTAATCTTTTTATTTGCGGGCATTCTCATATTGTGAAAATTATGCGTGATCCAAAATCAGGTCTGCTGCATATAAATCCCGGTGCTGCCGGAAAAAGCGGCTTCCATAAAGTGCGCACATTAGTTCTTCTTGACATTGAAGGTTCACAGATAAAGAACCTGAGAGTTGTGGAATTAGGCCCAAAGTCCGATATCGCCTCTGAATCAATCGGCTGATATTTAATTTACTATAATCAATTAGTTTTTCGGGTTTCATCAGCCTGTAATTTTTTCAGGAAAATTTTTATGCTTTGATACATGCTATTGGAATATTATCTAATTTTGTGGAATAAAATAGAAAAAAGATTAAACAAAATATACTGATCTTTATAGCTTGTCTTTATAGAAGATGCAAAGCATGCAAAAATTGAGATTAACAAAAAGTAATGGGATTACCAGAATATAGAAAAATGAAGATTTTGAATATCAGAACAGCCAAAATAATGGCAAGTATCTTAATTGTGTTCACATTGCTGTCAACTCGTGTAAATGCACAAAAAATGGGTGTGATCAGAGGGTATGTCAGGGATAAAAATACCCAGGAAATGGCAGTTGGAGCCGTAATAATTGTGGAAGGAATTAATATAAGAACTTCAACAGATATTGATGGTAATTATAAATTGTCAGTTCCTGTAGGCGCTTATATTCTGAAAGCCACATATCTGGGATATAATACTTTGATCAAGGAAAATGTCATTGTGTCGTCTGGAAATGCCCAGGTGGTAAATTTTGAAATGGAGCCAGCAGATTCCAACCTGAAAGAAATTAATATAACATATGACCGGGGAAAGATGGCAAAAGCCACGGATATGGTAACCCCATTATCAGTGCAGGAACTTACCACTGAAGAAATAAAAAGCAATCCGGGAGGTAATTATGATGTTTCCAAAGTGGTTCAGACGTTACCGGGCGTTGGAAGTTCAAGCGGCGGTAATAGCGGGCCGCGTAATGACATAATTATCAGAGGTGGCGCACCTAATGAAAATGTATATTATGTGGACGGCATAGAAATTCCGGTGCTTAATCATTTTCAGACACAAGGTAGCAGTGGTGGCTCAACAGGAATTCTTAATGTTTCATTTATTGATGATGTTAAACTGAGCTCAAGTGCTTTTGATGCCCGATATGATAATGCCCTGGCATCTACATTTATTATATCTGAGCGGGAAGGAAACCCTGATAAATTATCTGGAAATTTCCGGATCAGCGGTACCGAACTGGCCGCCATGCTTGAGGGGCCGATCGATAAAAAAACTACCTTTATGGTGAGTGCAAGAAGATCATATCTGCAGTTTTTGTTTGAGGCGCTCGACCTGCCAATTCGTCCAAATTTCTGGGATTTTCAATATAAAGTCACACACCGTTTTGATGAGAAAACCACCTTTACGGCTATTGGAATCGGGGCTATTGATAATTTTAATTTCGCAAATACCAGAAATTCTACTCCAACAGATGTATATATTACAGGTTCATTGCCATACATTAATCAATGGAATTATACTGTTGGATTTGCGTTAAAGCGGCTTATTAATGATGGTTATATGAATTTTACCCTTAGCAGAAATATGTTTAATAATGCACTTGATAAGTATGAAAATGCAGAGCAGGTTGATTCATTGCGGACTTTCAGACTACGTTCACAGGAAATTGAAAATAAATTCAGGTGGGATATTAATAAATATATAGGCGGATGGAAAATAAGTGGTGGCGTAATGGGTGAATATGTAAAATATAATGCCAATCTATACAGTCAGGTTACAAATCCTATTCTGGATTCGATTGGAAACACTATTATCCCGGCCACAAAAATCAATTTCAACAGTGCCATTGATTTTTTTAAGTATGGCGCATTCGGGTCTGTTGCCAAAAATATATTCAATGATCGACTGCTGGTTTCATTCGGAATACGTACGGATATGAACAGCTTCTTAAAAACCGGGAATAACCCGCTGAATACGCTGTCACCCCGATTGTCTTTTGCCTATCACCTGAATTCAAAATGGGATCTGACTGCATCAGCCGGAACATATTATAAAATACCTACGTATACAACATTAGGTTATCGTGATTCAAATAATGTGCTGGTGAATAAAGATATGAAATATATCAAGTCTACACATTATGTTGTTGGTACACAATACCTGCCGGATCCCAGTCTGAGATTTACTCTTGAAGGATTTTATAAGCAATATGACAATTATCCGGTTTCGGCAGCAACAGGGGTTTCTCTTGCCAATCAAGGCGGCGATATCAGTTCCATTGGCAGTGAAAGAATTTTAAGTATTGGTAAAGGGCAATGCTATGGCTTTGAATTTTTTGTTCAGCAAAAATTAGTGAAAAATTTGTTTTATGTATTTAGTTATACCTACGTCAGAAGTCAGTTTTCAGGTATTGGTTCAAAATTTATACCTTCTTCGTGGGACAACCAGAACCTGATATCAACAACCTTGGGTTATAAGTTTTCCGGGAACTGGCAACTCGGATTAAAATACAGGTATGCAGGCAGTGCTCCATATACACCTTATGATATGACTTCCTCAAGACAAAATTACCTTTTGCTTGGCACAGGAATACTGGACTATTCTAAACTTAATTCTTTAAGGTTGAGTCCGTTTAGTGAGTTAGACCTGCGAATTGATAAAAAATATAATTTCAAAAAAACAGATCTTGATTTATTTATCGATGTACAGAATCTGCTTCTAACACCGCAGGAATCAGATCCTACATATACCTTTGAGCGCAATGCCAGCAATACAGGTTTTGTGACCACAGATGGAAAGCCATTAAAGATGGATGGGTCAAATGCTGTGCCTGTAATTCTGACAAATAATAGTAAAACAGTTACCCCCACTATTGGGATAATATTCGAGTTTTAATTATTTTTTAGTTGGTTAGCGTTTGGCTGAAGTTTTGGTTTTTGAGGCCATATTGGATAATTTTTACTATTTAATTATTATATTTGTTATAATTAAATTTATACCCCCATGAAGAATTCAATATTAATAGCATTCTTTTCGTTACTTTCAATATGTGCCTTTGCCCAATTTCCCGACTCTGGTGCTAAAGGAATTACATTTGGCATTAACGGGACATCTGGTATCAACTTAAATGTGAGCCACAATGGATCGCTTATGTATAAGTATTATGTATCTGAAGATATAGTAATGCGATATTCTGTATTAATTGGCTATAACAGTACCAGCAATACAAGTACATCCGGAGGCAGAGAAAACGAAAATGATAATAGCAATTATAACTTTGGTATTGGAGTTGGATGTGAAAAGATATTTGCCAAAGTGAACAAATTCGAAATTTATGGCGGAATGGACCTGGTTCCTGGTATGAGCGGAGGCTCAAGCATGAGTTCTAATACTGTAGTTGATAATACGATAGCCGGAGGTCTAAATGGCGATTTTTCTAAAACTGTTACCAAACGGCCTCAGATTTTTAGCCTTGGTCTTTATCCTTTTTTAGGGTTTGAATATTTGATTACAAAGAACTTTTCTATAGGGGCAGAATTCAGTATTAATCCTACTTATACCTTTCCGGGAAATGGCAGTACTGTCACAACTTCTCAATCAAATGGGTATCCACAAAAGGAAGTTGATGCTTCTCAGGGACAAAAATCTCAATTTTCTGTGTCGAGTGCCGGAGGGGCGTTTATAACCGGATCCGTTTATTTTTAAGAAGTGTAAACTTTAAATCAAAATTTTTTGAAGGGGCTATAAGCTTCTCTGAATTATTTTGTGTTTCATTCCCTTCTTGCTGCCCGGATTAAAAATAATCTTTCATTACCGACTTCCAAAAAAACTATAACGGAATAAAACTGCCTCAGAATTACTCAGATCAGCAATATTTCAAAATTAAGTCGATCCCCGAAGGGATTTCTAAATTATTTTCCCAAACCCCTGTAACTTTCCGGGCTCATACCCCGTCATACGAAAAATGGATGCGAAAAGGTACAATAGCCTGGTAGAGGCAGAAGCGGATGCCGTTTACAGGTTCATTTTAAAGTGCACCAAAAATGAGGAGGATGCACAGGATATAGTACAGGATGCATTTGAAAAAATCTGGATGAATAAGGAAAATATAGACGGTACAAAAGCAAAATCTTATCTTTTTTCTACGGCATACCATACCATGATAGACAGGATACGAAAAGTAAAGCGCATTACCCCACTGGAAGAACATCATGAGGATATGAATTTTTACAGTGAAGAATATACGGGGACGAAAGAATTGATAGAAAACGCTGTAAACCAGCTTCCACAAGACCAGCGATCTGTAATTTTGCTCCGTGATTATGAAGGATATTCGTATGAGGAGATTGGGAAAATTACAGAATTGAGTGAAAGCCAGGTAAAGGTATATATCCACCGCGCAAGAACATTTTTGAAAAACTACATTGAAAAATCAGAGAACTACTACTATGGAAATAAATAAAGATAATTATCGGGATTGGCTCATCAGGTATCTGGAAGATGATCTGAATAGTTCTGATAGAGCAGATGTTGAGCAATTTATGAACGAAAACCAGGAGGCGGCCCGCGAATGGGAATTCCTGAAAAAAACACGCCTTAGTCCTGATCCTGAAATCAGGTTCCCAAATAAAAGCCTGCTTTTTCGTACTGAGGAACCTGTGGTGGAACTGAAAAAACCTGTAATAGTATACCGTTTATATCGTTATGCAGCCTTTGCCGCCGCCGCCGCCATGCTTGTTTTCGTTATTATTTTCACCCTTCATAAGCCTGAAAACAGAATTGAGACGGCCGCTGCGATCAATCATAATAAAAATGTAGAAACCGGAGATTTTCCCACAAAGAATCAACCTGTCGCTTCATTGAAGGAAGAAAATAAAACGGTCCCGGTTAAGAAAAGTCAAAGGAATACAACGCGTGTGACTATTGAATCAAAACTAATGCCTAAGACCCAGATCGCGAATCAAACAGCAATACCTAAATCAAAAGAACAACCAGCACAGAATATAGAACCCGAGCCTGTTCATAAGATAAACGAACCCGTTGCTTTGCAAAAAAAACCTGAACCTGAAAATGCGGATCAGGGAAAAATAACGCACCAGTCTGTAATGAAAGAACAACTGGCGATTGCTAAAGAACCGGTAAACCATGCAGTTCCCAAAAATCCGGCAAAAACGACTTCATTGCATGAAGATAATGATGAGACCCTGCTACAGTCTGCCCTGAGTCTTTTTCACCATATTTCTATTAAAAAGCAGGAAAAAGATCAGCAGACATATTATGCACTTTCAATACAGACATCAAATATTTCCATCAATAAAACTATTAAATAACTTAAATCTGAAATAAAATGAAAAATAAAAATATGATAACGAGAACATTGATTTTGACCCTATTAGGTTGGGTAGGATTTGGCAGCATGCTATATGCTCAGACCAATAAATCCAAAGATATCCATACGGAAAAGCAGACCATAACCCGTAACGGGAAAGACAGCATTGTAACGATAGTTAAAGAAGATCGGGCCAATGGTACGGATGTTAAAAGAACGATAGTAATTCGTGATGGAGATACTGTTACCAATATCATTACTTCAGAAAATAATGGCAGCGGCCCTGAAAATGGATCATCAGTAATAGTAAATGGCGATTCAATAGTAAAAATTTACAGTGGAAATATCAAGAAAGTTGATATTGATGGGAAATCAATTATTATTCTAAATGGCGATTCTGTTTATACCATGAAACCAGGTAGTGGAAATGTAATGATTGATATTGATACTGCAACCATCCGCAAAAAGTTCAGCCTGAACAAATCACTCCAGGATGCTGACAAAAAAGGAATCATTATATCTGATAAATATATCATTATCAATCTCAATAAGCTTTCGCATAAGGATACAACAAAAGAACATATGAGAAATGTTGTTGGCAGATTTGGCCTTGAAGGATTTGATTTAGGGTTTACCCAGTTTATTGATGGTGGTAATTTTGGAGTATCTCAACCCAACCATCTTCTGGATCTGAATGTTGGAAAATCTGTAAATGTTAACTTTCGCGTGGCTGACCTGATGATCAATCTGGCAGACCACAAATTGTTGCTTGATGCCGGACTTGAATTTGATTTGCATGATTATCGATTTACCAATAACGTAACAATCCAGCCAAACGCGACAAAGTTTAATGCCTATAATGATACAACTGCCAATTTTTCAAAAGATAAACTTTCGACCCAGTATCTGGAACTGCCTTTGATGCTATGCTACAATTCAAATCCAAAACACCAGGATCATTCCTTTACCATAGGTGCAGGTGGATACGGTGGCATATTGCTGGGATCCTATACCAAGCAGATAAGTGATGTACATGGATTGCAGCATTATTATGGCGATTTCCATTGCAATGGTATAGATTATGGATTGATGGGCATCATCGGGTACGGCGAGGTTCAGCTTTATGGTAAACTGAATACATCACCGTTGTTTCAGGGTTCATATGGCGCCCCTAATCTGCAGTCGTTTACGTTTGGGATCAGGCTTTTCCATAATTTCAAATGGAGCTGAAATTCAACTACGAATTAGTAATGAAGAACTACGAAAGACAAAATTGATCGGCTCATAATCTTTTCAATCATATTCTGGTTAGCGATGTCCTCCTTTAAGCTTTTAATGGGGGACATTGCTTATTTAAATTGGAGATTAACTGCGTTGGAAAATAATGTATCAAATGAACTTTTTTAGTATGCATTCAATATTGATTTAGAATTCCTGTCAAGTAAATATTTTCTCACTATCAACAAAATACATAGCTAATTCGCCTTTGCTTTTTACTGCGATATTTCCCCTTGAAGTGCAATTAAAATGTTCTTTGATAATATTATAAGTGTGTTCTGATATGTTTACCCTGCCCGTTTCACCAAACTGTTCCATGCGGGCTGCCGTATTTACAGTATCTCCCCATATATCGTATGCAAATTTTTTAATTCCCACAACCCCTGCTACTACGGGACCGGTATTTATACCAATTCTGATCTCAAAATAAGGTAGATCTTTACCAATTCTTTCTTGTTTTTTCAACTCCACATATTGCTGCATTTCAAGCCCGGTTTTTATAACATCTGTCGGTGTTCCTTTCGTTGGGCCTGATAGTCCTCCGGCACAGAGGTATGCGTCCCCTATAGTTTTGATCTTTTCAAGTCCGTATTTCTCTATAATTAGGTCAAAAGAACCGAAGTATTCATCAAGATCTTCTACAAGAGTGTCTGCGGACATAGATTCTGCGATCTTTGTAAAACCTTTAATATCAGCGAACATTACACTTACTTCGTTATAATTGCGGGCAGTTGTTTTACCATATTTTATGAGTTCCTGTGCCGTTTCTGCCGGAAGGATATTAAGAAGCAGTTCATCTGAACGTCGCTTTTCGGAGCGGATGATTTGAATTGCTTTTTTTTTCGAAACGATAACGGTGATATAGAATAAATAAGATTATGAGGATCAGGATGATCCCAAGGCAAAGTGCATAGCCTATAAATCTCTGTCGTTGTGCATGCGCTTTTTGTATTTCCTGATTTTTTGTCAATATAATTATCTGTTGTTCCTTCTTTTCAGTTTCATATTTGGTCTGCATATCTGCAATGGCTTTGCTCTTTTCAATATTATATATGCTATCCTTTATTTTATCATACAAATCGAGCGTATTGTAGGCATTTTGATATTCATGGCCTTGCGTATAAAAATCTGATAGGTTGCTGTAAATCTCCATTAATGAGGATAGAGAGCCTGTTTTTTTTGCTAAAGCAATTGCAAGATTAAAATAATGTATGGCACTGTCATTATTCTCTTCCCCATAAGCGATGGCAATATTATCGTAGGCATCAGCCAAATCTACCTCATTTAATAATTTTTGTTGAATCAATGCATTTTGATAAAAATAGTCAAGGGCTTTTTTATGATTCCCTTCACTAAAATAAGTAGCGCCAATATTGTTATATATTTTTGCCAGGTTTTCCCTATCTATAGCTTTGGTTAGCACTGGCAGTGCTTTCAAATAATAGCTGCGAGCGAGGTCAAAGCGCTTATATGCCTGATAGAGATTACCAAGATCCATATTTATTTTGGCCTCCTCGGCAACATTCCCCGATCCAGACACAATTGCCAGGCTTTTGTGAATATAAAATAAAGCTTTAGCGCTATCATTTAATTTTAAATAGACCATTCCTAAGTTTTTGTATGACACAGCAATGCCGGCCTTATCATGAATGGTTTCCCTGATTTTTAAGCATTTCAAATGATAAAAAATGGAAGAATCATATTCTCCTTCACCATCACAAACTATTCCGAGGCTACTGTAAATTATGATAACGGCAGATTGAAAATGCAGTTTTTCTGCCAATATCTTAGCTTTATGAAGATACTTTTTTGAAGATTCATAGTCAAAACTCCGGTATTTCCATGCAATTGAAATGAGGAGATTTACCCTGTTAGTATCCGGAGCTGAATATAAATTAAGAGAATCAATTTTGTTTTTTAATGGATTATTGACAGATTTAACGGAATGACAGTAAAATAGACATGCCAGAATTAGTGCAGCTAATGTTCCGGATTTTGGATTTAAATTATACATCATCCGGTTAAAAATAAAAATATTATTCTTCTGAGTTGAGCAGTTTCTGCATCCGGTTTATTGCACGATTCATTGCTGCATTAATTTCTTCATCAAGAATAAATTTGATATGGTGCAAGAAAGACGGTCCGATAGGAGTGGGTGTTGCTGGATATATATGCGGTTTCGTTCTTGAAGTGCTCCCATCCTGGTTATGTAAGTTCACAATAATAGAGGGCTGGGCATAACTGTTTGATTCAATATTAAAGGACCTGAGATTAAACCACATGGAATCATAATTTAAAGGGTTCGGTCCTGATTCTACCTGTACGTCATATATATTATTGCCTGCTTCATCTATATAAGGATCAGCCAATGGGCCACCCATCAATTGTAAATTATTTGAATGAAAGAAAACCGCTATAGACAATTGTGTGGAATCAATATAGGTATAGGGCACATTTTGAACCGGTTGAATTCCGTGAGGCGAATATATATTATTGCCAGGCAAAAATTGAGCTGTGTACTCCAATCCAGCATTATCTATGTAAGTATACAGTACGCCAGGTAGAGGAATCATTATCTTATATTTTTAAACTGTGTTATTAAATATTTTATCGCGAAAAAGATATAAAGATAAGTTTTAAAGACTTGTTTTCAGTAAATACCCAATTCTTATCCCAAATGACGTCATTTTTTTTGTTATAGCCAAATAATATTATCGGGTCCTATTTCTGTCTCTATTATTTCATGGTATTAGGTGGCCTATTTTCATTAATTTGATTGGAGGTCATTGCCATATTAATGCAATTATTTTTACATGTCTGCTATATGCTTTCCAGGTTTAATTGGGAAAAGAGTTTCGATTTATTATTCGCAAATTTCACAGCATCGATTATAGCCCATATCCAGAATGAAATGCTCCAAAGAGATGCGATATCATGTCCGATCCTCGGTATCCAGTATGTCCATATCATCCTTGTCTCAGGAATTGCATGTATATCAGGATTTGCCATTGCAATAAGAGGCAAAATCAGAAGGTTAAGATTTGCAATGACAATAGCTGCAAAGATGATCGCTGGTCCTTTTCTGTTTTCTCCGCAATATACTTGTCCAAGACCCGGAATAAAAAGCGATAACAAACCTGCAATAATTGGCGACTTCTTCATAATTCATTGAAATTAAGTTATCAAATTTATGTTGAGAGATACTTAAATAGTCTTGAATAAAATCATATTCACTGTTGATGGATATCATACTATACTAACAATAATTGTTTCAATTTTGAACAATAATGTGGTTGATTATAATATTTTTGGTTCTTCTTTTATTGTGCATTTATGT
>Ga0364859_10614_pt1 | contig 15563 bp, 15 predicted proteins | sample ExccelAu500001D3_FD_206911 | JGI IMG/M metagenome (GOLD analysis project Ga0364859, IMG submission 206911) | Enriched cells from Trout Bog Lake Hypolimnion, Wisconsin, USA - BchlTB.Aug20.5000.01 .D3 | ecosystem: Environmental > Aquatic > Freshwater > Lake > Hypolimnion/Profundal zone | place: USA...
CAACATTTGTAACCGGGTACCATATTGCCGAATTCAGAAAAGAACTTGAGGTGCTGCATGATAAGCATGTGGTGGAGACTTCTTATAGTTACCTGGAAGCAATGGAAAAGTCATTGCCTGGTACGGCATTCAGATATGTGGCGATCTATAAAAAGAATGCACCGGTGCTCTTTGGATATTTTCAAATGTATACGCTTACCTCCGAAAACTTTGCTGCTGGTAAAAATAAAAGGCCGCTGAAAAGCATTTTCCGTTTTTTACTGGACCTGAAAAAGATACCTGTGTTGATAGCGGGTAATGCGCTACGCACGGAAACCGACTGGTATTGTTATGATAAAAAAGTTTTCAGCAATGAGGAGGCGATGGAGCTTTTGGTGTCGGCGGCGGAGAAAATAGCAGACGAAGAAAATGCGACTGCCTTGATCTTAAAAGATATTAACTGTTCCCCGTCTTTTCAGGATTGGCTTGTTGGGATAGGCTATGAAAAACCGATACAGGATATGACCATGGTGATGGATATAGCCCAGGAATGGGGTAGCCTGGCAAGCTATACTGCTGCACTGAGCCGTAAGTATAAAACAAGGGCGAATAAAATACTGGCATCGGGCAGCGCATTAACAACAAAGGAGTTGACAACAGCGGATGTATTGCGGCATGAGCGGGAACTGAATGGCTTATTTAAACAAGTGACGGATAACCAGTTATTCGTGCTTGCCCGGCCCGGGAAGGACCATTTTTCTCAATTGAAAAAAGTATACCAGGATAATTTTGAGGTGTTAGGGTTCTTTAATGGAGGTAAGCTAACGGCTTTTTACAGCGCTTTCAAGACCGGTGATGCATACGAGATATACTATGTGGGTTTTGATTATGGACTGAATAGCGTATATCAATTGTATTTCAATATTCTGTTAGCGGGTCTGGAACGGGCAATATTACTGAAAAAGCAGCAACTGAAACTGGGCAGAACCTCGCTGGATGCGAAGGCGAGTTTGGGTGCAAAACCAAGGGAGATGAGTTATTTTATAAAAGCAGTGGGGATTCCTAAAATAATGCGAAAGTGGTTTGTGCGTTATTTTTCGGGAATGGAAGATGCGAAATGGAAGTTGCGGCATCCAATGAAGTAACGGAGAATTGCGTGCATATTGGTTATAATAATATAAATTGCTGAAATCACTACTCTGAAAAAAATAATTTCAATTTGCCATGAAAGGCCATATTTCTGCTAACGAAGACCCGGATGAGAAAATACGGGTACATGATAAACCACTGCGACAGGCGCTGGACCATATGCTGGAAGGCATCCAGATAGTTGGGTTTGACTGGCGTTATATTTATGTGAACGATGCATTTGCCAGGCATGGAAAATATCCGAAAGAAGAATTTGTGGGTAGTACTGTAATGGAAAAATATCCTGGTATAGAGCAAACGGAAATATATAATGTATACCAGCGTTGTTTTAATGAGCGTGTGCACATACATATGGAGAACAGGTTTGTTTTCCCTGACAATTCTGTAGGGTGGTTTGAACTAAGCTTCCAGCCTGTGCCGGAAGGCATCCTGATATTATCGATAGATATAACCGAGCGCAAAAAGAATGAAGAAAAAATACTACATCTGAATGAGGAGCTGGAGCAAAAAGTTAAAGAGCGTACTGCTCAATTGGAGCAGCATGTACAGCAGTTAAAAGAGAGTGAGGAGAAATTTCAAAAAGCATTTCATGGGAGCGCTGCCGCTATTTCCATTACAAGGCTTTCTGATTCTGTATACATGGATGTTAACGAAGCTTTTGTGAAGTTGGTCGGGGTGCCTTATGAAGAGCTGATCGGGCATACTTCTATAGAGATAGGGTTTGTAGCAGATGTTGAAAAACGGGAGGCGGTATTGCAAGAGGTAAGAGCACATGGCTCAATAAAAGATTTTTGAAATAAGCATCAGGAACAGGGCCGGGCAAAAGCTGTACGTGTTATCCTCGATTGAGACCATTATCGTGAAAGGACAAAAATACGCCATCAACATTATTTATGATATTACCGGACGTAAAAAAACTGAAGAAGAACTTGCAGCAGCCAATAAAGAACTGGAAGCATTTTCATATACGGTGTCGCACGACCTTAAAGCCCCTTTAAGGTCTGTAAATGGTTTTGCTGAAATGCTTGCCTATAAGTATAGCAGTGTCCTGGATGATGAAGGGAAGCGGTTACTTGAAGTAATACAAAATAAGGCAAAAAGAATGGGTGTACTAATTGATGACATTTTGTTTTTTTCCAAACTTGGCGGAGTAGTAGTAGAAAAAACAGATATTGATATGAAAGCGCTCAGCGAAGAAGTGATCGCGAATCTGGAACACAACATAGGACATGCAGCGAAAATAGAAGTTGGAAAGCTTCATCCGGCTAAGGGAGAGCCGGTGCTCATCAGCCAGGTAATGGCAAATTTAATTTCTAATGCTCTAAAATATTCATCAAAAGAAGCAGCCCCGGAGATATGGATCACTTCAAAAGAGCAGGATGGCGAAATTGTTTATTCGGTGCAGGATAATGGTGTGGGTTTTGATATGAAATATGCCGACAAACTATTTGGTGCATTTGAGCGTTTACATTCTACGAAAGAATTTGAAGGCAGTGGAATTGGCCTGGCTACAGTGAAACGTATCATTAGTAACCATGGCGGCAAAATATGGGCAGAATCAGCGCCGGGTAAAGGTGCTACATTCAGTTTTAGCTTGCCAGGATAAATAATAATAATTTACGCATTGTATTGAATGTTAAATACGGAAATACCGTTTTAGCCTGCTGCCTGTATTTTATATAACTTAGCAGCAAGAAGGAACGTAGATAAAATAAGTTCCACAACCGAAACATGGCGCTGATATACCCATACCTGATCATAATGCTAAAATCGGTAAGCATTTATGTATTTATTATTGTTGCAATCCGCTTGTTTGGTAAAAAAGAGATTTCACAGTTGTCTGTTGTAGACCTCGTGTTTATTCTGTTGATCAGTAATAGTGTACAGAATGCGATGGTGGGCAATGATACTAGTGTGCGGGGTGGTATGGCTGCGGCATTGGGGCTGTTTATCTGCAATTATATTTTCAGGTTTTTGCTTTACCGTTCAAAAAAATTCAGCCAAACTTTGGAAGGGGAGCGGATCGTGCTGGTGGTAGACGGGGAGCTGCTAAAAGAAGGCCTTAAGGATGCCAAGATGACGGAAGATGAGGTGGCGATGGCTGTGCGTGAGCATGGTGTGAACAATATAAGCGAGGCCAATCTCGTGGTACTGGAAGTGGATGGTAATGTGAGTGTATTATCGGAAGGGTTTTCGAAGAAATCGGTAGTGAGGAGGAAAAAACCACAAACGATGCATAATCCGTAATAAATTTATAACAGTTAACAGAATCTTGAAAACAGGAAAATTATGAAAATGAAAATACTATGTTTTATTCTCCTTGCCGGCCTGGCTGCATGTAAGGGTGTTTCATCTGATACGGTAAAGATCTCTAATACCGGAGACAACGAATCGATACCGGTGTATCTGGCTAATAAGGGGAAACTGGATCACACCATGTCTGAATACAGGGTTATAACCGGGAAAAGCATCGGCCAGGGAAGTATACAGGCGGCCATAAATTCACTTCAGGACCAGATGAGGAATGCAATAGGCCTTGGATGGCAGCCCGTTGGCGGTATCAGCGTGGCTGTAGATAAGGACTACTTGTATACCTGCTCCCAGGCAATTGTGATGATAAAGTAGGGGAGTATGGACTTGGATTGTTCTGTGTGTACATACTATAAAACACAGGTATTTTAACAATTGAACATTACAAATTTTAAAAAAAATAGTTTCTTGTCATTAATTAGTTGTATGTTTACTATTATTCATTTTCAATTAAATCAAAAATGGCAACAGGTAAAGTTAAGTTTTTCAACAACAGCAAAGGTTTTGGGTTCATTACACCTGATGATGGTGGTAAAGACCTTTTTGTACATGTATCAGGTCTTAAGGATGAGATTCGTGATGGCGATAAAGTTAGTTTTGACGTAGAAAACAGCCCAAAAGGGTTGAACGCAGTAAACGTTAGAGTAGTTTAATCCCTCCTTTATATTTATTGGTTAGCTAAAGCCCTCTAAAAGGGCTTTAGCTTTCTATTGCTGTTTGTCTCCCGTAGTCTCGGTTTAGGTAGAAAACAGCCCAAAAGGGTTGAACGCAGTAAACGTTAGAGTAGTTTAAATCCCTCCTTTATATTTATTGGTTAGCTAAAGCCCTCTAAGAGGGCTTTAGCTTTCTATTTTAACTCAAGGGTTTAGCCGGCTTTGGGTACTAGCTTCCTGTCTGAAATTAGGTGTGCTGAGTAGAAACAGTTGCATCAATCTCTGTCATGCGCTTTTATTTGAGTCAGCAACCAGTTGGCATATTTTTCAAAACCTGCATCTTTCTTTTTCGAAGAGAACTTGTATACGGTGGCGCCATCAAGCGCGATGAAAACATAATTGTCGCTGTAATGGGCTACTCCATAATATATGCCATTGGCAAAATGCACATCATATCCCAGGCTGGTGCGGTAATTCTCACCGATAAATTTTGCAACAGCGGTATCATATTTAAATGGGTCGGCCGGAGGTGGCCCGGTCCAATCATCTATCATAAACGTGTAGCCGCCTTTTACGTAATGGTCTATCTGCCTTGTTACGCCATCGGCTTTTATTAATTTAAAACCGGGAGGTGGTTTTATTGTTTGTCCTGATGTGTTTAAAAAAGATAACAATGTAAAAATCAATAAGAAAATTAGCCTGCTCATTTGCAATAAGATTTGCTTCAGTTAAAGCTACGATAAGATTTTGCACAACGCTAGTAATATCTGACTTAAACTTTATGATCATTTTGCAGGTAATAGCAGTTTTTTGCATTGCCGGGGACGTGATTACTTTATCTAACTGGTGGATATGGAGTTTATAAAACAATACTTTATCATATCCGTGCAAATTCTTAACTTTATCCTATCTTTTTAATAGAGAGTTACATGGAGCATTTTCTATTTGGCAGAAAAGTTCGTAGTCTTCATTAAACCTTAAATAATTAATTGCTGTTTTGATGAAATGCTATAAAATTCTATTTGCGGCTATTTTGATGATGGTGTGTATTGGTGATAAAGCCGCCGGTAAAAGCATAGATGAAAATACGGCCCGCACTGTGGGGCTGAATTTTCTTTTGGCTAAAGGGGTGCAGGTGCCGGGTACTTCAGGCATGGTTACTGTTTATACAGCCAAAGGCACTATTGCGGGTAAGGCTATAGCCAGCTATTATGTTTTTAACGTTACCGGCAAGCATGCATTTGTAATGGTAGCCGCCGATGATATTATAAGGCCGGTACTTGCTTATTCTGATGAGTCTTCTTTTGATATTGCTCATTTACCGCCGGCCACTCGGGACTGGATAGATGGTTACCGGAAGCGTATCACAAAGGCTATAGCCAATAACGCACCTGCAAAGAGTACTACGCCAGGTGCATGGAGCGAACTTATGTCAGGCCCCCCCTCATGGAAAAATGCAAGAACTACTTCAGTAAGCCCGCTACTTGGTTCAATACTTTGGGACCAGGGGCCATATGCAGGGTTTGATCCCGGTGGTTTTTATAACGACAGTTGTCCGGGCACAGGGGCCAACCAGGCGCTGACAGGCTGCGTTGCAACTGCAATGGCGCAGGTAATGAAATACTGGAACTGGCCAACAGTGGGTACAGGGAATTACACGTATTCATGTGTTACATATAGCCCGGTACCTTTTCCGCTCAGTGCAGATTTCGGGAATACCGTTTATGGCTGGGACTCCATGCAGACACCTAAAGAGACAACACATGACCCCTCGCTTGCGCAACTTATGTTTCATGCAGGTGTGAGCGTATCTATGCAGTATGATACCATCTCAAGTGCAGCTAATACATTGGAAAAAGAAGCTTACCCATATTCGCAATGTGCCGAGTACGCTTTGAAAACTTATTTTCATTACAAACGTTCGCTGGTTGGGATTCCGCGATATGGTGTAGACGGCGATAGTGTGGACATCATCCCGGAAGCTACATGGATCAGTATGTTGCAAACAGAGTTGAATGCAGGGCGCCCGGTAATATATGATGGCTACGACAATTCCGCTGGCGGTCATTGTTGGGTATGCGATGGTTGGGAAACAAGCGCCAATTCGTTTCACTTCAACTGGGGATGGAGCGGAGACGCTGACGGGTACTATACGGTTGATGATCTTGCGCCAACAGGCACAGGTTACGACTTCAGCGATGAGGACCAGGGCGCAATTTTTGGTATAGAACCCGATAGTTTCCCTAATACACCGGGGAACATCCAACTATTAGCCCACCTTACGAGCCTCACCAGCAGCCCTATGAATTATGAGACGCCTTTTGCTGTTGCTGCAAAAGTTATTAATTCCGGGACTTCATCATTTACCGGTGATTTTTCCATGCAGGTATTTGATACACTAAATGGCCTTGTGGGTACACTCCAATCTTATACAGGTGAAACAATTGCCGCTGGTGACAGCGCCGCATATACTTTTGGCCCGTCTGTAATGTATGGTATGGTCCCAATGGATTATTACCATATTCAGGCCATGTACCGCCCCTCCGGCACCGGCACCTGGATACCGGTAGCCAATAACGGAACTTATATAAACTACACTACCGCCGATGTGATCAATGATACTGATATCACATTGAACAGGAGCATAGCGGTAACATCTCCTTTACCAATTATTTCCGGCGCGGCATTGAACCTGAATACACAACTCATTAATTTTGGCAGCCTGGCATTTAATGGCACGGTGCGGGCTGTTATGATCAATTTGGCCACAGGGGTGTCTTATGTTGTTGACTCCCTTGTCAGCCAGTCGTTACTTCCCGACACCGGCTTCACAACTGTTTACACACTTAATGCGTCTTTTTCCAATAGCTCATTTACAGCGCCCAACGGATTATATGCACTGGTGATACAGCATGAGTATAATGGAGCAGGCGGGTTTTATACTACCGGCAGCACCTTATATGAAAATCCTGTTATTGTGCGGGTAGGCTTAAACCTATCTGCACCATCAACGGTCTTAAACAGTGATGTATATGTATTCCCTGATCCTGCAAAAGACAAGGTTACAATATTGCCGGATGGGCTAAGTATTACAGCGGTAGAAGTTTTTGATATAATGGGGCGCCGGGTACCAAAGCAAATACAACCTAATGGTAAAACGGCTATCATAGTGCCGGTGTCAGACCTTGTGCCCGGGGAGTATATTATCCGCATACAAACAGATATACAACAAACACTTACTAAAAAATTGATCATTACGAAATGACCCGGTATTTATTTTTATTAGTGTCGATATTTTTTAATTGCAGTATTGCCGGTGCACAAGTAAATGCCATGCGGGCAAGGGCGCATTTGATCGTTTATAAAACCAGGAAGGATTATAATAACAAGGTGCCTGTAGTGCTGTCAGCCGATGGGAAAAAGATCGTATCATATCCGGATCCGGCTGATATCAGGGCGCGGGGCGATGGTTTTTTGCCGATCCGGTTGCATAAAAATTATTTACTCAGCAGGTATGGTGTGGATAAAAACACGGTGTTTCTCAAACTCACTTTATCCGAATATGCAGCGCTCAAAACAACGCCAACTCCGGAAGATATTGATAAAATGATACTAACCAGGAATCCGCTCACAGAACTTTACGACTGTGGCATTGCCACCCATCCTGGCGCGGTTGAAAAAGACCTCAACCAACTTATTGATCATAGATTACTTCGCAAAAAATGCAAAGGGATCTGATTCCCTGCACCTCCTCTAAGCACCTGTAAGGGGGAAACTGCCATTAGTGCTATGCAAAAAAATACCACCTTCATGTTCCAGGTATTTGATATTTTTTCTTAGTTCGCTATTTGTTTCTCCACCTGACAATGGAAATTCAGCATCCAGGCCATGAATAAAGGATAATAATCTTTTTGCTATAGAATCTCTTCCGGTATTTTTAGAACCGTTAACTGTACTGCCATTAGCTACAATAGCAATATTCTCTTCAATTGTGTTCATTTTTTTCTTATTAAGGGGTTCATCAATGCTATATAGTACTGATGGTATAGGCAAAATTATGATCGTCCCTAGCCCTATTTTATGACCGTAGTTAGAATAGTGGATGATTATGGTCATGTTTTTAATTTGTATATATGGGCCTGTTATGTATGCTTCACTGAAAACCATATAAATTGAAGGCAAATGAAATATTGGGAAATAACCCTGCATGGACTATGATCGCCCTTTGTGAAAATTGTGGCCGGTAATATTTTTATTACTTTCCCTATCCAAATTTGCATTTTACCATTTATATTTGAGGTATTGCAATCCCAATCATAGCGCATAGTGAAGCAAAGGATCCTGATCTGTCTGATCTTATTTATTACTATTTTTAATAACTGTTTTTCGCAGCAGTCCGGCGCAGCACTTAAGCAATCTGTTCCCACTCCGGATGCCCGGGCAAATTCTGTTGCTACCTGTAAGATCAAAGGGAAGCTTATTGATTCGGCCACAAACCAGCCTGTTAGCTATGCCACAGTTGTTTTTTTTCGCGTACCTAAGGATAGCGTTGTGGGCGGAGCCCTCACTGATGATAAAGGCCAGTTCTCTATCGACAATCTTAAACCCGGTGAATACCGGCTCAAAATTGAGTTCATAGGCTACAACCCAATAATAAAAACAGGCATTATTGTAAACGATAAAAAGCCCATTAGCAATATGGGAAATATAAAGCTTACCGGCGCTTCAAATAAACTAAAAGAAGTGACAGTTACCGGTTCTAAAAAATTTATGGAAAACCATCTTGATAAGCTGGTATATAATGTGGCGAACGATATTACCAGCCAGGGTGGGGTAGCAACTGATGTACTGAAAAAAGTACCTATGGTATCGGTGGATATTGATGGAAATATAGATCTTTTGGGCGATCCAAACGTGCGGGTATTTATCAATGGCAAGCCTTCTTCCATGTTCGACAATAACCTTGCAGCGGCGCTGGCATCTATCCCGGCCAGCCAGATCAAAACCATAGAAGTGATCACCAGCCCCGGCGCACAGTATGATGCCCAGGGTACTGGTGGCATTATAAACATCGTGCTTAAGGACAATAAGATCAAGGGTATTAATGGCAACGGCAACTTATCAGGCGGCTCACGATATGAGAATGGCTACATTGGAATGCATATTAGAAACGGAGGCCTTGATATTAATGCATCAGCTGGGGGCAATATGCAACTGAACACAAAAACAGAAACCAGTTACAATCGCACCACAGATAGTACCGATATAATGCAGGGAGGCTATAATACAGTGCAAAGAAGTGGCTACTGGGGGCATACCGGTTTCACCTGGAACATTACAAAAACAGAAGAGTTTGATGCAGGTATCAGCTATAATAATTTCGGGAACACAAACCAGGGTACTGTCAATCAACAGCAGATAGATTCTTTTCCTTATAGCGATACAGGTACTATAAGAAATTCAAACAACTACTTCCGTTACAGGGGCGAGGATTGGAATGCGAATTATCAAAAAAAGTTTGGCAGGGAAGGGCAGGAGATCGATTTCCATTACCTGGGCAGCACCTATGGCAGCATCGCAACTTTTGGGCAAACACAGGTCTATACATTCGATAATGCTGAATTCGGAGGTGCTCAGGGCTCTAATAATTATTTGGACAATGAGAACTCACTTGAACTGGCTTATACACGCCCTTTCTCTGAAAATTCAGAATTGAATGTTGGCGTGAAATCTATCTTCAGCTCTGTTTACAGCAATGCGACCTATGCCACGCTCGATACTAATTCCCATAATTACATCAATGAGCAGTCGCAGGACGATAACTTTAATTTTCATCGCAATATTTATGCGGCTTATGCGTCCTTTACAACCAAAATTTTCAAAAAATATGATCTTAAGCTGGGTGTACGCGATGAATACACCACAACACAATTCGATTCTATACCTGTTCCCGCATACAACTTTGTTACGCCGTCCGCTACTATTTCCAGGAAGCTGAATAATGACCAGACGATCAAATTTGCCTATTCAAGACGAATACAACGCCCCGGTTTTAGCCAGTATAACCCCTTTGTTAATGCCACAGATCCGTTGAATCTATCAACCGGCAATCTTTACCTCATGCCGCAAACTGTACACACTTTCGAATTGTCGTACTATAAATTTTTCGAGCAGGGTAGTAATATATTGGTCACTACTTATTTTAAGTATGATCAGGCCGATTGGCAGTCATACAGCAACTATTATCCTGTTTACACAGTAGGCGATACTTCTTACACAAATACTATGGTATCCAGAACTATCAATGCCGCTACCGAGGAGATCGGTGGTGTCAATATATCTGGCACATGGGTGGCCACAAAAGCCTTGCAGGTTCGTTGCAACATCAATTTCTTTGATAAATATCTTATCCCGGACACAGGGGCTGCTCCATCAAGCAATCTGAATCTCCGCACCAGCCTCAATGCCACCTATAAGTTTAACAAAGATCTCTCAGCTGAGTTTTATGCAGGTTATAATTCTGCCCGTTATGAGGTGCAGGGTAAGTACCCGGCATTTGCCAGTTACAGCTTTGCGGTTCGGCAGCAATTATTGAAGACCAAGGCAAATATTGCTTTTACTACTACCGATCCTTTCAATAAATATACCAACCAGGTTACTTATATCTCCGGAGATAATTTTAATTCTGTAAGCGCCCGCCGGTATCCTTATCAAACATTCAGCCTCAGTTTCAATTTTAAATTCGGCAAACTGGAATTCCAGGAAAAAAAGACGGAAGAAAACGATCACGGTAACGCACCTCCTGAGTATACAGGTGAAAATAAGTAACATCAATAGGACATAAACAAAGTGTTTACCCAAAAGCAAACCGCTCATAGTATTGAAGCTATGAGCGGTTTTTTGTTGTTTCAATTTTTTCTTTTAGTGCTGCATATGTTCGTCATGCGGCGGTTTTGGCAGCGAGTCTACACTTATTATTGGTGTTGTGCGGCCCATATGGCAGGTTACGCATCTTATCTGCTCAAGCGGGTCGCCCATAGTTTTGATCTGTGACAGATGCTCTGCGTTTATGGCCATGGTCATCTTCATCATTTCACGCGCTGTGAGCTTTTCTTTCTTATCATCTGATGCGAAATCCATGTCAGGGCGTTTTTGTCCCGGAACTTCATGCGCCACGTGGCAATAATTGCAATGCACTCCCAAAGACATACAGAATCCTTTCATGATGTCGTGCAGATCTTTTCCGGAGATGTCTTTTGGCAATATTTTCAGGTTGGTTGGTTTATCATCATCGTCATGATGTTGTTTGTACTTGAAACTTTGCAGCATTACCATGCCGGTGCAAAGCATTATTATCAGGGCAAATTTTTTATTTATGCGCATAAATTGGTTTTTATGTTAACTAAAGTAGTGTTTTTTTATCAAATTCCCAATTCCGGAATGGGCCGTTAAATGTGCTGTTTAAAATATTCAAGCGTGCGCTTCAGTCCTTCATGCCGGTCCACTTTTGGTTCCCAGCCCAGTAGCTCTTTCGCCTTTGTTATGTTGGGCTTCCGTTGCTTAGGGTCGTCCTGTGGCAGCGGTTCATACACGATCTTCGATTTTGAACCGGTGAGCTTCAGTACTTCTTCCGCAAATTCCAGCAGTGTGATCTCAGAGGGGTTGCCTATGTTTACCGGTTTGCTGTAGTCAGAGAGCAACAATCTGTATATACCTTCCACAAGGTCGTCCACATAACAGAAGGAGCGTGTTTGTGACCCGTCGCCATATACGGTTACATCTTCACCCCTCAGCGCCTGGCTCATAAAGGTGGGCAGTGCACGGCCGTCATCAAGGCGCATGCGCGGCCCGTAGGTGTTAAATATCCTTATTATGCGGGTCTCTACATTATGAAAAGTATGGTAGGCTGTAGTGATGCTTTCCATAAATCTTTTTGCTTCGTCATACACGCCTCGGGGGCCCACAGGGTTTACATTACCCCAGTATTCCTCTGTTTGCGGGTGCACCAGCGGATCGCCATACACTTCCGATGTCGATGCCACCAGTATGCGGGCGTTCTTTGACTTTGCAAGGCCCAGCAGGTTATGTGTGCCCAGCGCTCCTACCTTCAATGTCTGGATGGGCATCTTCAGGTAATCGATAGGGCTGGCCGGCGATGCAAAATGCAGGATATAATCTATGTTGCCCGGCACGTGTACGAACTTGGTAACATCATGATGATAAAACTGGAACTCGCGCAGCGGGAAAAGGTGTTCAATGTTTTTGATATTGCCCGTGAGCAGGTTGTCCATCCCGATCACTTCATAGCCTTCTTTCAGAAAGCGGTCGCACAAATGCGACCCCAGGAACCCTGCCGCACCGGTAATAAGAATTCGTTTTGCCATTTTTTTATAATTAGCTAATCAGCTGATTTGCTGATTAGCAGATAATCCCATTTTTTATAATTAGCTAATCATCTAATCATCAAATCAGCTAGTCTCTCGTTGCCCGCTCTCTTACTATTGTATTTTGCGGGGCAGGCAGCATATCATGCACATGCTGGTGCACTATTTTGCGGCCAATGCTTTCGTAGTAAAAACTCAGCTCCTGCATTTTTTCCATCGAATATACATTGCGCCCGTCGAAAATAGCGGGGTGTACCAGTGTGGTATAGATCTGTTACCACGATCAGTGCGCTTGCCCCGGTCAGGGTATCATACTGATCTTCGGCATAATGTATTTTATCACCCACCAGTTGCTTCACATTGTTCATCGCTTCGGGGTCAAAAACACGCAGTTTTGCGCCCGCTGCTGTAAGCTCCTGTATGAGGTCCAGTGCCGGTGCATCCCGTATGTCATCAGTTTCCGGTTTGAAGGCCAGGCCCCATATTGCAAACGTATAGCCCGAAAGGTCGCTGCCGAAGTAGTTTTTCACTTTCCGGCCCAGCACTTTTTTCTGCCGCTCGTTTACCTGCATCACCGTATTTACCAGCTGGAAGTCATAATCCATTTCCAGTGCCGTAAACGCCAGCGCTTTTACATCTTTAGGAAAGCAGCTGCCGCCATATCCTATACCGGGAAACAGGAAGCGTTTACCTATCCGGCTGTCGCCACCAATGCCTATTCTTACCCAGTCTACATTTGCACCGGTCTTTTCACACAGGTTGGCCATTTCGTTCATAAAAGAGATGCGCATGGCGAGGTACGAATTTGCTGCATACTTGGTCATTTCAGATGAGCGCTCGTCCATGAAGTGGATGGGGTTTCCCTGCCTTACATATGGCTGGTAAAGCTCGTCCATTACTTTTTTCGCCCGTTCTGAAGAGGTGCCTATCACCACTCTGTCCGGTTTCAGGAAGTCATCCACCGCCACTCCTTCCCGCAAAAATTCGGGGTTGGATACCACGTCAAACAATGCTTTGTCAAGGCGCTGTATCAGCACATTGTGCACTTTTTCAGCTGTGCCCACAGGCACAGTGCTTTTGTTTACAATAACTGTATAGGTGGTAATGATCTTGCTTAAAGACTCGGCCACATCCAGCACATATTGCAGGTCGGCAGAGCCGTCCTTGCCCGGAGGCGTGGGCAGTGCCAGGAAGATCACTTTCGCATCCTTTATACCATCGGATAGTGAAGTGGTGAAGCTGAGGCGTTTTTCTTTAATGTTACGCTCCAGCAGCACGTCAAGGCCGGGCTCATAGATAGGTGATACGCCTTCTTTAAGCCTGTTTATTTTTTTTTCGTCTATGTCTATACAGATGACCTTGTTGCCCGTTTCTGCAAAACAAGTGCCTGTAACTAAACCTACATAACCGGTCCCGATGATCGCTAGTTGCATTTATTAAAAAATATTGAGTGACAAAAGTAATATTATTGCTTTTAACTGGAAATAAGTTTTTTTTTGAATGCCAATGGAACTAATTATTATTTCAGCAGCATGCAATATATTAATTGGGCAGATATGCTTCGGGATTACAGCCTTCAATTCACAGATAATAATGATCTGTATTACGCCTCTGTAATGAATAACTTTGAAGTACACCATTATGTATTGCAGGAGGTATATTGTAAGAATGTTGCAATTAATGAGTTAGAAGGCTAATATTAAAATGAAATTATTTCGTATTTTTATATTAATAGACATACATACTATGAAAAATGCAGTGATTTTTTTGCTCCTATTTTTATACAATACCCGGGGCTTTGCACAGGCACCACCTATACAATGGGCAGAATGTTATGGGGGGAGCGAAAGTGATATTGCATTTTCAATACAGCAGACTAAAGATGGTGGTTACATTGTAGCAGGTACATGTGGCTCTACTGATGGCCAGGTTACCGGTAACCATGGTAGTTTTGATTATTGGGTGGTAAAGCTATCTGTTGCTGGCAGTATGCAGTGGGAAAAATGTTATGGTGGTTCGGGCTATGATGAAGCATTTGCGGTTAAGCAAACTACCGATGGCGGTTACATTGTAGCTGGTTATAGTAATTCTACCGATGGGCAGGTCACTGGTAATCATGGAGATTTTGATTATTGGGTGATAAAAATAGATGATACCGGCGCTTTACAATGGGAGAAATCTCTTGGGGGAAGTAGTCTCGATCAGGCTAATGCTATACAGCAAACTGCGGATGGTGGTTACATTGTTGCTGGCTCTACCAGTTCTACCGATGGTAATGTTACTACTAATTATGGTCTGGATGATTATTGGGTCGTTAAATTAAATGATACTGGCGCTATACAATGGCAGAAGAGTCTTGGGGGTAGTGGTCAGGATGACGGCAATGCCATTCAGCAAACTGCCGATGGTGGTTATATCATGGCAGGGGGCAGTTCATCAGATGATTATGATGTTTTCGGCAATCATGGTGATCTTGATTATTGGGTGGTAAAAATAAACGATACAGGCGCTATACTATGGCAAAAATGCCTTGGTGGTAGCCAGGTTGAAGAGGCCCGGGCTATACAGCAAACTGCTGATGGCGGCTATATCATAATAGGTAGCACTTCATCAGGTATTGGCGGTGTAGATGATGATGTTTCCGGGAATCATGGGGGTTTAACTGATTTTTGGTTAGTGAAAATAAATGATACCGGGGCCATACAATGGCAGCAATGCCTCGGAGGTAGCAACGAGGATGATGGCTTTGCCTTACAGCAAACATTTGATGGCGGATATATTGTAACGGGTGTTACTGAATCAAATGACGATCAGGTTTCCGGCAATCATGGGTTTGGTGATTATTGGGTGGTAAAAGTAAGTGATATAGGGGTCATTCAATGGCAGCAATGCCTGGGTGGCAGTAGTGATGACGATGCTTACAGTATACAGCAAACCGTCGATAGTGGATATATAGTAACTGGTTTAAGTAATTCAACAAATGGAGAAGTTATAGGCAATCATGGAAACGATGATTTTTGGGTGGTAAAAATATTTGGTTGGCCGATGTCTATTCCTTCTGTTTCAAACAATAATTCATCCATCACCC
>Ga0364859_10606_pt2 | contig 15551 bp, 13 predicted proteins | sample ExccelAu500001D3_FD_206911 | JGI IMG/M metagenome (GOLD analysis project Ga0364859, IMG submission 206911) | Enriched cells from Trout Bog Lake Hypolimnion, Wisconsin, USA - BchlTB.Aug20.5000.01 .D3 | ecosystem: Environmental > Aquatic > Freshwater > Lake > Hypolimnion/Profundal zone | place: USA...
ATATCCGATTCATTGGGTAATTTCAAACTGAAGCAGGTGCCTATCGGAAGGCAAACCCTCCGGATTAGTTGCCTGGGTTTTGAAGATGCTATTGTACAAAACCTGGAACTGACATCTTCCCGGGAAGTGGTAGTGGAAATAAAGCTGAAAGAAAAAATAAAAACACTGGATGCCGTAACGGTAGTCAGCAGTAAAAATAAATACCGCGCCATTAATGAAAGCGCTGTTGTCAGTGCCCGCCAGTTAAGTATTGATGAGGCGGTCAGGTATTCCGGCACCCGGAGTGACCCCAGCCGTATGGCTCAGAATTTTGCCGGAGTAAGTGGTACCAATGATGCCCGGAATGATATTGTTATACGCGGTAATTCGCCCAGCGGGGTGTTATGGAGGATGGATGGGATTGATATCCCTAACCCCAATCATTTTAATACCCTGGGTGCAACCGGCGGACCGGTTACCATGCTGAATACCAATACCCTGAAAAATTCAGATTTCATCACCAGCGCTTTCCCTGCCCAGTATGGCAATGCTGTGGCCGGTGTGTTTGACCTGCGCCTGCGCAATGGTGACAATGAAAAATATGAATACCTGGGACAAATGGGTTTCAACGGATTTGAGTTAGGTGCCGAGGGCCCTCTGGAAAAAGGCTCCCAATCCAGCTTCCTGGTCAATTACCGTTATTCCATGGTGGCAACTGTTCAGGCACTGGGTATGAATGTTGGAACCGGTTCTGCTACACCGTATTACCAGGATGCCTGTTTTAAATTGCATATCGTGACTAAAAAATCAGGAACTTTCGATTGGTTTGGACTGGGCGGGGAAAGCCATATTACGTTTCCACCTGATTCAACCAATAATTTTTATGTTTCCAATAATGGTTCTCTGAGTAACCAGGTGGCCAAATCATTAACCGGTGTAACCGGTGTTACCCATACCTATTTTTTTGATCCCAATACTTCGGGTAAACTTACGCTGGCTGTGTCGGGTATAAAAACCTCCTATACAGAAGAACTGATCCGTAAAAACCTGCCCAACCAATTATCCAATGCTATCAGTGACCGGCAGACCAAATTATCTGCAGGCTATACTTTAAATAAAAAATTCAGTTCCCGTAACCAGTTAACAGCTGGTATCCTGGCAGATATCAGTTTCCTGAACCTGAACCAGCAATATATACCCAATGGAGATTCTATTTTACAAACCCTGATACAAACCAGTAAAACCACCAGTTTGGTAAAAGCATTTGTCAATTACGCCCACCGCTTCAGCAATATAGTCTCTTCCAATTTCGGGGTATATGCGCAACGCTTAAGTTTAAATGGCTCCTGGAGTATCGAACCAAGATGGAATCTGCGTTACCAGTTTACATCTAACCAATCCCTTTCTTTTGGTGCAGGTTTACACAGCCAGATGCAACCGCTGGAAGTGTATTTTTACCAGACTCCGGATGCTACCGGACAGATGCAGCTTACCAACAAAAACCTGGATTTTGTAAGAAGTATCCATACAGTGGCTGGTTATGATATCAGCCTGCCTAACCATATCCGTATCAAAACAGAAGTCTATGGGCAGTTCCTGTTTCATGCAGCAATTGACAATTTTTCTTCTTCATTCAGTATGCTGAATTATGGTGCCGATTTTGGTTTTCCTACCAATACCAACCTGGTAAATAAGGGAAAAGGGTATAACTACGGACTGGAATTAACAGTTGAAAAATTCCTGTACCACGGATTTTATTACCTGTTTACGGGGTCCCTGTTTCAATCCCGTTATAAAGGGAGCGACCAGGTTTGGCGGAATACTGCATTTGACAGTAAAGCAGTGGCTAATTTTCTTGCCGGCAAGGAATTCAGGATCAGCAACCGGTCATCCTTTGGTCTGGATACTAAACTAACCGTAGCAGGTGGGCAGCCTTATACCCCTTTTGATGTATCCGCTTCACAGTCTGCCGGTTATGTAATTTATAAAACAAATGAAGCCTATAGTGTATATAACAATACCTACCTGCGGTGGGACCTGAAGCTTTCCTATACCAGTAACGGAAGGAAAGCCACCCAGAAATGGTATATCGATTTTCAGAATATGACCAACCGGAAAAATATCTATATCCGAACGTTGAACCCTTCCACAGGGCAGATCGGGGAAGTATACCAGATGGGCTTTTTCCCCAATATTAATTACCAGGTTACTTTTTAAATATTTTAAGTATTCCGCAAAAAGAGAACTTTAACTTTGAAAAGCATTAAAATATCCGGTTATGCAATGGGTAACAAATAAAAGAATAGGTTTTGATGACCGCTGGGTTATGCTGATCATGATTCCGGTTACTGCTTTGATCATTCCATTTGTTTTCTTTGGATTAAGGCTCAGCAGGCAACCTTATTTTACCTGGAAAATCTATGTAACCACCCTGATCATTACCAGTGCTATCTGGATGGGTAACAGGTTGATTATGAAAATATCCAGGTCACGTTACCCTTTGTTTCCCGAAACCCGGAAACGGTTAATTTTTCAATCAGCCGTTATGCTGGTTTATACTTTTATTGCCACCAATGTGCTGGGGTATCTGTTAAGCGGTTATTGTGATATGATTAAAGAAAACTATCCCGGCCACACTTTTCAGGATATACTGTTTAACAGTAACAGTGCTTCAGTCTTTTGCAGCCTCACTGTAGTGGCTATCTATGAAACAAAATATTTTATGCACGAACTGCAATATGCAGTAGAGGAAAAAGAACACCTGAAAAGGGAAAGCCTGCAGGCACAGTTACAGGCTTTAAAATCGCAGGTGAACCCTCATTTTTTATTCAATAACCTCAATACATTATGTGCTATCATTCCTGAAAACCCGGATCAGGCAATTGATTTTGTGCAGCAACTGTCCAGGGTTTACCGGTATATACTGGAAGTAAAAGATGAGAAAAGCATCCCTTTAAGCGATGAAATGGAATTATTACATGCTTATTCATTTTTGCTTAAAACAAGGTTTGGGGATAACCTGTCTATTGAGATAGAAGTACCTGAAATCAATCTTCAGCAAAAGATAGTGCCCCTTTCCCTGCAGTTACTGCTGGAAAATGCCATTAAACACAATATTGTTTCAGCGGAGAAACCTTTGAAAATAACCGTGTTTGTAGAAGATGGTAATTTAGTGGTGCGCAATAACCTGCAGAAAAAAAATCAGATCAGTGAAACTACCGGTATTGGTTTACAGAATATCCGGAACAGGTATAAATTAATCACCGATAAGCTGATTGCCATTCAGGAAACTGCCTTCAGTTATAAAGTATCCCTTCCATTAATTTCTGTTCCCCTATGCGCGTAATTATTATTGAAGATGAATTGCCGGCAGCAAACCGGCTTTCCGGCTTACTGGAAAAAAGCAGGATGCCTATAGAAATTGTGGCAAAACTGGATAGTGTGGAATCTGCTGTTAATTATCTGAAAACAACTGCAGCGCCAGACCTTATTTTCATGGATATTCAATTAGCTGATGGCCTTTGTTTCAATATTTTTGAAGAAGTGTCAATCTCTACTCCTGTAATATTCACCACTGCATTTGACCAGTATACTTTAAAAGCTTTTAAAGTGAACAGCATTGATTATTTATTAAAACCCATTGATGCCAGAGAACTTGAAAATGCTATAGAAAAATACAGGCAGATTCATGCAGAGCATAAGCTCAATCTTTCAGATACTATTGCAGAACTCATGAAAGGGATACAATCTACCCGATATAAAGAACGGATCTTAATAAAAAGGGGGCAGCAATTCAATTATCTGAAGACTGAAAACATTGCATTTGGCTATGCAGATGGCAAGCTTTGTTATGTGGTTGATTTTTTGAGCAATAAGCATTTGCTGGAGATCAACCTTACCCAGCTGGAAGAACAATTGGACCCCTTGCAGTTTTACCGGGTAAACCGTACCCTGCTCATTAATATAAACAGTATTCAGAAACTGCATACATGGCTGGGTGGCAGGCTAAAGCTGGAGCTGAATGTGCCTGCGCAAACCGATACCATTGTAAGCCGGGAAAGGGTAAATGGATTAAAAGAATGGCTGGGCGGGAATAAATAGCAGTGTTGGGTAGATATAACTAATTTTATTGCTGATTTTTAATTTAACATATTTGCTATGCCTAAAACAATTATACTCATTTGCGCTTTTTATCTGTTTGCCGGCAGTCTTACAAGCCATGCACAAACTAATCGGTTCAATTACGGAAAATATAGTAATGGTAAGGGAGATACCCTGCAGTACCGCCTGCTTACCCCCGATTATGATACGCTGCGCAGCTATCCGCTGGTTATCTTTTTACATGGGTCAGGTGAAAGGGGAACCGACAATGAAGCCCAGTTAAAATGGGGAGTGCAAAATTTAGCTACCGACCAGATGATGATGGCACATCCGGCTTTTGTACTGGCACCACAATGCCCGCCCAATAAATCATGGGGAAACAGTATCCGCAATAAAACAGCCAATGATTTACACCTGCTTCCAGAACCTACTAAGCCAATGGAACTGCTGATTGCCCTGATTCATCAGCTGATACAGCAAAACAGGATTGATACCAACCGGATTTATATTACAGGATTATCTATGGGTGGTTTTGGTACTTTTGATGCCATAGAAAGGTATCCGCATTTATTTGCCGCAGCAGTGCCGGTATGTGGTGGAGGGGATATTGTAAAAGCATCCACTATTGCACATATTCCAATGTGGATTTTTCACGGGGCAGAAGATGCAGCTGTGGATCCTGCTTATTCTATATCTATGGCAGCTGCACTGATGAAAGCGGGTGCCCATCCGGGATTAACCGTCTATCCTGAAACAGGCCATTTTTCCTGGTTAGGGGCTTATAGCGATCCTTTAATGTATGAATGGTTATTCCGTCAGCGAAGAAGATAATATAGGGATATTTTCTGAAATAAATCATTATTTAATTCAGGTAAACTTGAGATATTTTATAACTAATGTCATTTTTACAGTTATTTGCCTGCTTTATTTTTGCTAAATGTTAGCGAATGATATCAAACAGATAAAGAGCTTCAGAAGCGAGCACCATAAAGTACTTGTCAATATCCAGCTTACCAATTTCTGGATCCTGGAACAGGTAAAATCCATCATTGAAAATGAAAATATCACGTATCAGCAATATAATATTCTCTGTATCCTGCGTAATAGTATTATCCCACTTTCCACCAAAGAACTCAGCAAACGCATGCTGGATAAAATGAGTGATACCAGCCGTTTGATTGACCGGTTAGTATTGAAAGGGTTAGCAGAAAAGAAAATAAGCATGATAGATAAACGTCTGGTTGATATCAGCATTACCCAAAAAGGAATGGATACACTGGAAGCTATTGATGAGCACAATGAAAAAATTGACAAAATTACTGAAAACCTATCTACAGAAGAATTACAGCTGCTGAACAGGTTTCTGGATAACCTGCACAGTTCAAAAAATTAATTAATATACTTTATTTGGAGCGGCCTGATTTATTCTAAAGGGGTACTTTATTGACTTTAGATTAAAACCTGATTGAATTCAGCAGGCTATCAGCATAACAGATACTATAATGATACCCCAATCTTACCCCAATGATACTATATAGATATCCTAATACCCTGCTGTTATAATAACTATAGTATATCATACTGCTGAATATGGAAGAAAGGGCAATCTGTATGCTATCTGTTATAGAGCAGAACAGGTTTTAACTGTACTTTGGTTTTGTTTAAGCATATAAATAACACCTGAAATACTGATCCGGATTCATGAAAAGCTATGCAAAATGAGCCTGTTTCCGTTCAGATGGTAGCAGAAAAAAGGCATTTGGTCGCATAATCAGTCCGAAGCTTTAATAAAATGATTTATGTAAGTAACTTGGCGCCATGAAAACTGTATGGTATCAAAAAAAATGGGTGATCATCCTGCTGCATATTGCATTCTGGTCATTGTTGTTTTCACTGCCCTACCTGCTCAATTCCCATGAGGGTTCTCACCCGCCCCCCGAAAAAACAACACATACGAAAGATTTGGGAAACTATTTCAGCTGGGCCATGAATGCCTGCTGGGTTTCTTATTTTTATTTCAATTCCTTTTTTATCATACCCCGGTTTATTGATTCCAGACGTTACTGGCAGTTTGCCCTGGTACAGGTGGTATTGTTTCAATGTATGGTACTGGTCGTAGGAGTTTTGTCCAAATTGTTTTTTGATGAATTTCATTTCAATCAGCGTGGATACCTGTTTTCCTTCTTTATTTATTTGTTCATGTTTGCCTTAAGTACCGCCTATCAGTTAATATCAGAAAGAATTAAGGCTGATAAACTGGAACAGGAGAAACTGAATGAAAACCTGAAAACAGAACTTTCCTTATTACGCTCGCAGGTTAGTCCGCATTTTATGTTTAATGTATTAAACAATATGGTGGCACTGGCCAGGAAACAGTCCGAATTACTGGAACCTTCCCTGATTAAATTATCCTCCCTGATGCGCTATATGCTCTATGAAGCTGATGAGGATAAAGTATCCCTGGAAAGGGAGATAGAATACCTGCAGAGCTATATTGACCTGCAACAACAGCGGTTTGGTAAGAAAGTGGCCGTAAATGTGGCATTAGACCTCCTGCATCCCGATTACCAGATTGAACCCATGCTCCTGATCCCCTTTGTGGAAAATGCCTTTAAACATGGTACCGGCCAAATTGAAGGAGCTACCATTGATATTCAGCTGAAAGCAGAAAATAATATCCTGCAGTTTACAGTACGCAATAAATACAATCCCAATACAGAAGAAATTAAAGACCATTCTTCCGGTATCGGGCTTACCAATGTAAAAAGAAGATTAAATTTACTGTACGGGAAACAGCATAGTCTGCTGATATCAGAAAAAGACAACTGGTTTACCGTTTCACTTCAAATATTTCTGAATTAATGCTGCGCTGTATTGCAATAGACGATGAACCACTGGCCCTTGAATTACTGGAAGACAATATCAGCAAATTGCCGTTTCTGCAACTGGTGGCTAAATGCGATAATGCCCTGGAAGCCATGCAGATTCTGAAGGAACAGCCTGTTGACCTTATTTTTCTGGATATACAAATGCCTGGTTTAACCGGCTTGCAGTTTATTAAAAGCATGACGGATAAACCCATGTTTATCCTGGTTACAGCCTATGAAAAATATGCACTGGAGGGCTATTCACTGGATGTGGTGGATTATTTGTTAAAACCGGTATCGCTGGACCGGTTTATTAAAGCGGCTAATAAAGCCTACGAATTACACCAGCTGAAACTAAAGGGTAATGAAAAACCGGAAACCCATACAACAGGCGAATACTTTTTTGTAAATGTGGATTACAGCCTGCTTAAAATAAACTTTAGTGATATCCTTTTTATTGAGGGATTGAAAGACTATGTAAAAATACATCTGGAAAGTACCACCAAGCCCGTGGTTACCCGGATGAGTATGAAAAGCCTGGAAGAAAGCCTGCCTGTAAACAAATTTTTAAGGGTACATAAATCTTATATCATCTCTGTTCAGCATGTAAATTCCCTCCGTAAAAGCAGTATTTTTATTGGACCGCATGAAATTCCGATAAGTGAAGCTTACCGCGATGCCATTACTGTATTAACCGGAAAACAAGGATAAACCCATTACGTCGCAACATTTCCCTGTATCGTCTCATTTGCCCGCACACTCTTTTTCCTGCAAGTAGTTTTGTCTTGTCAAAAAAAGAGAATCTATGAAAAAGTTAACCTTATTATGTGTTATGATCCTGGGACTGATTATCGGGAAAGCCCAGGTAGTACCAGTAACAGCAGCAGCTAAAAAATCACCGGCAGCCTTAAATATGGGGCATGTTTATGGTAAAGTACTGGATACAGATGGAAAGCCTATAGCAGAAGCTTCCGTAGTATTACTGCAGTCTAAATACGACACCGCCACTAAGAAAAATAAAGAAGTGCTGTTAAAAGCAATGATTACTAAAACGAAAGGGGAATTCAGTTTTGAAGAACTACCCATCTTTGGCAGTCTGAAATTGAAGATTACAGCAATCGGGTTTACAGAACTGAATCAGCCGATCAGCTTTCAGATGAAAATGCCTGCTGCAGGTAGTGTTGCAGCACCCGCAGGAGACGCTGGCCAGGCAATGGGTGGCATGAATGCATTTGATAAAGACCTGGGTAATATTAAACTGAAAGCAGCAGTTAACCAGCTTGCTGAAGTTACAGTTACTGCTACCAAGCCAACTCTGAAAATGGATATTGATAAGAAAGTTTATAATGTGGAGAAAGACATTGTAAACGCAGGCGGAACAGCTATGGATGTAATGAAAAATGTACCATCTGTAAATGTGGATATAGATGGTAATGTTACCCTGCGTAATGCCACTCCGCAGATTTATATTGATGGCAGGCCCACTACTTTAACGCTCGACCAGATTCCTGCAGATGCCATTGAGAGTGTGGAAATTATTACCAATCCTTCTGCCAAATATGATGCTTCCGGTGGAGGTGCCGGTATATTGAATATTGTTTTAAAAAAGAACAGGAAAACCGGATATAATGGTAATGTGCGTACCGGTGTGGACAGTCACGGTGCAGTGAATGCAGGGGCTAATTTTAACCTGCGCCAGGATAAGTTTAATTTTTCTGCTTCTTGTTTTTACAATGAAAATAAAGGCATTACAAACGGTACAACTAATCGGTATAATATCTCAGACACTCCAACAGTTGTGCACCAGACCAATATAGACAAAAATGGAGGAGGCTTTCTATTTGGAAGCGTGGGAATGGATTATTTTATGACCAACCGTACCACCGTCTCTTTAACAGGTATCCGGGTACATGGATTAATGACACCTACCCAGATGCTGGATATTACTACCGACAGTATTTTCCAGAACAGAACAAGTTCTGCTTACAGTCAGCGTGCTACCAACAGTACCCGCGACTTTAATGCCAGTGGTGTACAGTTTGGGATTAAACATTTGTTTCCGAAAGAAGGAGAAAACTGGACAGCCGACCTGAACTATTTCTCCGGTAAAAACAATAATAATTCTTTGTACCAAACAGATTATTATGCAGATGGCCCGGGCAGCAGTATCAATGGAACTCAATTACAGAAAGTAATTGGAACAGGTACCAATAAATTCATTACCATCCAGACAGATTACGTAAATCCGATTAGTAGTACTACAAAACTGGAAACAGGGCTACGCTTTAATTCACAGCATATGGTCAATAACCAGCAGAATTATATTGATTCCATTGGGGAAAGTTATTATACGCTCATCCCTTCTGCATCTTCCAATTATACCAATACCAATAATGTGTATGCAGGTTATATCTCCTTTACCAGCGCTATCAAAGATTTTGGGTATAAATTAGGCTTACGTGCAGAAAGTTCCAATTATACAGGAGAGCTCACTAATCTGAATGAAACCTATAGCAATAAATATCCAATCAGTTTATTCCCTTCTGTATTCCTCAGCCAGAAATTAGCAAACAGACAGGAATTACAGGTGAGTTATACCCGCAGGATCAACCGGCCTAATTTCTTTCAGCTGATTCCGTTTACCGATTATACAGACAGTTTGAATATTACCAGAGGTAATCCCAACCTGGTGCCTGAGTTTACCAACTCACTGGAGTTCTCCTATCTTAAAACTATTAAAGGCAATAATACTTTACTGGCTTCATTATATTACAAACAAACCAATCATTTAATTACCCGTTACCTGGATACAGCCACCAGTGCACTGACCGGTAAATCTGCCCTGATCAATACCTGGGAGAATGCAAACAGTAGTTATACTGCCGGTGCTGAAGTAACTGGTGTGTTTAGTCTGACAAAATGGTGGGATATTACCGCCAATGTAAATATTTACAATTCCAAAATCAATACTTCCAATATTACCACTACTTCACAACCAGATTTATGGAGCTGGTTTGGAAAACTGAATACCAGTTTTAAATTGCCAGCTAAATTTAAACTGCAGTTAACCGGTACTTACCAGTCTAAGACCAATCTGCCTGTAAGCAGTAGCAGCGGCCAGAATGGCCCTCCGGGTATGGGTGCTTCACAAAGTGCTTCACAGGGATATGTAGCACAGTTCTGGAGTATGGATGCAGCCATCAGCAGAAGTTTCCTGAAAAATGATGCAGCCACAATCAGTGTATCTATGAATGATGTTTTCAGAACCAGATGGTCTGACCAGCATTCTGCCACTGCATACTTTGTTCAGGACTATGATCGTCTGCGTGACCCGCAGATGGTAAGGGTAAATTTTACCTGGCGCTTTGGAAAAATGGATGTGTCTCTGTTTAAACGTAAGAACATGTCTTCCTCCGGTTCTCAGGATGCTATGCAGGGAATGAATCAATAAACTGTTAATAGTTAAATAATAGAGTAGAAGGTTAGATGTTTGTTAAGTGTTAAGTAAAAGGGGTGATTTTTATCACTCCTTTTTTTATATTGTTAACAGCCCATACTTTATTTATTCTAAAATGAATCGGTACAATAATTGTTATAACTGAGATATTGGTAGTACAATTCAACAACAACCTATGCAGATTAACATTTTAATGCTTTTCCTTTTTTTGATTACCAGTTCTTTTAAAAGCCAGCTAACGGAAAGCACCGGAAGTAAAATAAGTAAAGCCGATGCCCAAAAGATACTGGACCATCATAACCAGGTACGCAGGCAAAAAGGGGTTCCGCCATTGAGTTGGAATGCAAAACTGTCAGCCTATGCCCAGAAATGGGCAGATTACCTGGCTTATTCCAATCATTGCAGTATAAAACACCGGACGGATTGCGGGGAAGACGGCAATGTGTATGGTGAAAACATATTCTGGGGAAGCTCGGCTGCTTTTTACCATCCGCTGGATGCCAGCACTTCCTGGTATGAAGAGAAAAAAGACTACCGGTACAGGGCTATAGATATGAACGACTGGCATGAAACGGGCCATTATACCCAGATGATCTGGAAAGATACCCGTGAAATGGGAGTAGGGGTTGCTATTTGTCCGGATGGAGCCATCATTGTGGTAGCCAATTATTATCCGGCGGGTAATGTTATCGGTCGTTATCCCTATTAAATTATTTGTATAAATACTGGCATTAAATATGCTATTAATACCTTTGTTAACCAACGGCGCAAATTTCATTTTTAAAATCATCTGAATTGCCCGGTAAACCCTAAAAAGTGGAAAAATGAAAAAGAAATTAGTTTTTTTTATGCTTATTTGTGTACTGGTAAGCCAGGTATCTGCACAAACCAGTAAAATTGACACTGTTGCAGTTTCCATACTGGACAGGATGAGTGCTGTTATTGGAGACCTTGCTTCCTGCAGTGTTAAGGTCAGTTCAATCTATGATGTACATACCAAACATCTGGGATTGATCAAACACTCTGATGAAGAAAAGCTGTACATGCATGGGCCGGATAAATTACTGGCTATTTCAGAAGGTGATAAAGGCAGCCGTTCTTTTTATTTTAACGGGTCTGTACTTACCTATTATTCTGTAGACAAAAATCAATATGCACAGATCAGTGCTCCTTTATCTATCATAAATATGATCGATTCTGTTCATAAAAATTATGGAATAGATTTTCCTTTATCCGATTTCTTTTATCCCACATTTGTGGATGATCTGATTGCAGAATCAAAAGAACTTGTATTTCTGGGAACAACTAAAGTGGACGGGAAAGAATGTTTTCATATTGCCGGTATTGCTAAAGATAAATCTTTTCAGTTCTGGATTTCAAATGATGCCTATTCATTACCCCTGAAAGAAGTAATCGTTTATACTGCCAGGGAAGGTAATCCTCAGTTTGAAGCAGATTTTACAGACTGGCAGATTAACCCGGTTATCCCGAATGCTGTATTTGAATTTAATGCAGCGCCTCAGGCAAAGAAAATTAAGCTGGCTGCTGTTCATATAATTCCAGTAAAAAAATAACGCACACCAATCAATTATTGTTATGAAACACTCTAATCATATAGTATTATCTGCAGCAACCGGATTTTTATTGCTTGCTGGAATCTGCTCTTCACAAGAAGTGACAGCACAAAAATTTAATCATTCTAATTTTAATGCAGGCAATAACCGTTCTGCTGCTCCTGCACAACCAACCCGTACAAACGCTGCCCCAGTTCAACAGGAAAACAGGAATCTAAATAATGGGGGTAATAAACAAGCAGCTCCGGTTACTGCACCGGTTCAGCAGGAAAACAGGAATATGAACAATGGAGGTGGTAACAGGCCTGTTACACCGGTTCCTCAGGAAAACAGGAATAATAACGTGGATAACCGATATGCCAGTCCTGAAGGCAGGAATGACCGTGGTAATGGAAATGTGCAAGGGTATGATAACAGAACCATCAATGGTGGTGGAGTGAATATTGGTAATCATGATTTTCATCCTGCAGTCAGGGAAAATATAGATGTTCATGCGAATATTAATATTCGTCAAAATGAACGTGTAAATATGTATCATACCGGTGCTTATCAGGGATTGCATCCTTATAATTACCATCCTTACCATCCATTTTACTGGGGCCCAAGCTGGCATCCCTTTGGATTTTACCTGCCTTACCTTACTGCCAATGCTTTCCGTTTTTATATAGGAAGCCAATGGTATTATTATGATAACGGATGTTATTATTTACCTTCCAACGGAAGGTATATGGTAGTTGCGCCTCCAATAGGAGCTACTGTAAATTACCTGCCAGATGGTTATGAAACACCTTTGGTTGGCAATGATACCTATTACTATTATGCGGGTATCTTTTATATATACAACGGACAAAATTATCAGGTGGTTCCAGCTCCGGTTGGCGCTATCGTTAATCAGTTACCGGTAGGTGTTCAGGAACAACAGATAAATGGACAGGATATCATGGTTTACAATAATGTCTATTATCAGCCCATTTCTATGAATGGAATGGATGCTTATGAAGTAGTACAATCCAATCAGTAAACCTGACAAAGTAAATACGATATTTATAAGCAATAAAACAGGCCGGGATTATTCCCGGCCTGTTTTATTTGTGTGTTAACCTTTCTAAATCATGCATTTGCCCATTTCAAATTTCCGGTAAGGAATATAATATTTTGGTATTTTATTTGATGATACAAGTTTTGGTATCAAATTTGGATGTTTAGAAAATGATGTTTCAGATTTTGAAAGAACACCAGGTGATGATACCCGTTCTGGTAACACCACAAATGATGACTCCTGTTAATAAACAGATTAAAATAATTTCATGAAGAAACTTTACCTTTTTTTTCCTGCTTTAGTGTTTGTTATAGTCAGTTTTGCACAGAATGCAGGAGATACTTTATTGTATGAGCGTACCATTAAAGATAAAATCCTGAATGATATTCAGGCCGGATTGAACAGTAAAACCACGGCCATTGATTCTACCATCAGGCATATTGATTTAAAAGTGGATAAGCTGGACAGTATGATTTTATCAGCCTCCAGTGCGAAAGAAAAAGCAGAGAAACTATTGGAAAGGGTGCAGGTGGTAGAAGACAAACAGAAAGCCATTGAAGAAAATGAACTGAATATTTACCAGGCCAATGACCAGTCTGCTTTGATTAATTTATTATCCATGGAAAGGGAGATAAAACCCCTGATCCTTTTTAATGCTACACGTAACTTTTTCAGTGAATTGAGTCAGGTTGGCAATCCTGTAACCTATCCCGGTTATCAGGAGTGGTTTAAAAGTTTTAAGGATTTTATAGATAAGAATAAAGCCAACGATATATACCTTAAAACACTGGATAATATGCTGTCAGTTTCACAAACTGCAGGTTCCTTATCATTATTAACAAGCGGCGCTTCGCAGGTAGTGTTTTCAGGCATGTCTAACTATATCAATACTATTGCAAGAAGGCACAGGGAGCTGAAAGATGAAAGCGAAAAAATGTTTCAGTTAACCATTACACTTAGTTTATTTGAGGCAGACCGGTCTAAAATAGAAAACAACTGGGAATCCTATACCCTTGCTCTTGAAAATCTGCAGAAACAATACGGAGCATCCCTGAAGCATAACCTGCAACTGATTAACGTGGATGAGAAGCAGTTTAATGAACAGTTTACACTGGAAAATGATGCCGATAAAAGATATATCTACCTGACATCCCTTCGGCAGAAAGCTTCACAGTTGGTATTGAATATCAAAAAAGAGAATCCGAAGGACTGGAAGGAAAAATTATATTTTGAGTTAATCAGTATCCGCGATTTAAAACTGAAATATGGGGAACTGCTTACAGAAATGAATCTGCATGTTGCACAATATGATAAACTGATCAGTAAGTATAAAACAGATAAGGACCTGGGCCCCAGAATGGCATCCCTGGAAACAAGGCTGAACAGCCTGAAAGATACTTTTGATAAAACTTTTGATCCGGCAGATTATATTAATTCCGCCTACCGGATGTATAAAGTAATGTAATGGGAGGCTAAATCTTTACAATCATTTTGCCTTCATTCTTTCCTTTAAACAGGTCGATAAATGCAGATGGAATATTATGGAAACCTTCCACAACGGTTTCTGTATATTGTATTTTACCTTCTGTAAACCATTGGCTTAACTTCGCCATAGCTTCCGGAAATCTGGCTGCATAATTACTAATGATAAATCCCTGCATCAGGGCACTGTTTTTAATCAGTGCAGGTTGAATCCTTGGTCCCAAGGGTGGTTCAGTAGCATTATACAAGGATATAGCACCACATAAAGGAATGCGCGCATATTTGTTGATATTGGCAATCACCGCATCTGAAATTTGTCCGCCTACATTGTCAAAATAAATATCCACTCCATTGGGGCAGGCTTTAGCAATGGCAGCTTCCATGTCTAAAGTAATCTTATAATTAATGCCCTCATCATACCCAAACTTGTTTTTAATTAATACCACTTTCTCATTGCTGCCCGCAATACCTACTACATGGCATCCCAGTATTTTGCCAATCTGTCCAGCCATCGTACCTACTGCACCCGCAGCACCGGATACTACCAGGGTTTCTCCTGGTTTAGGCTTTCCTATTTCTGTTAAGCCAAAATAAGCAGTAAGCCCTGTCATGCCCATCGCCCCTAAAAAAACGGTAAGGGGAGCTATGGACGCATTAACAATAGTGAGCCCTTTACCGGAAGAAACCTGGTATTCCTGCCAGGCCAGTGATCCCAGCACAAAGCTCCCTTTTGCAAAATCACTATTTTTACTTTCCACTACTTCTGCAATAATTCCAGATTCCAAAGGTTTGTCAACCTGAAAAGGGGGGATATAAGATTTACTGTCGTTCATTCTGCCCCTTAAATAAGGGTCTACAGAAACATACAGGGTTTTCAATAAAACCTGTCCATCACTAATAGCCGGAATTTCCAACTCTTCAAACCTGAAATTACCGGCATTGGGTAGCCCGTTTGGCCGGCTGTTCAGTACAATTCTTTGATTCATAGAAAAACGTATTTAAAATAAAGTTTTCAGGTCCGGATACTAAGGCAGTGATAAATTTGTATTCCC
>Ga0364859_10619_pt1 | contig 15445 bp, 21 predicted proteins | sample ExccelAu500001D3_FD_206911 | JGI IMG/M metagenome (GOLD analysis project Ga0364859, IMG submission 206911) | Enriched cells from Trout Bog Lake Hypolimnion, Wisconsin, USA - BchlTB.Aug20.5000.01 .D3 | ecosystem: Environmental > Aquatic > Freshwater > Lake > Hypolimnion/Profundal zone | place: USA...
TCGTATTCGTCGCGCACATCGAGCAGAAAGAGGTCTTCGCCCGCATCCAACCGTTGCTTCAGCTCTTCAACCCGAATCTCAGGAACACCCATCGATTTCTCCCTTGCTTGGAACCTGTTCGGCGGTTGCTGCTGGATTGCGCCCGCCTCAATTTCAACCCAAAATAGAAAACCCACCTGCCAGTTGAATCGCTGGCGGTGGGTCTTTTGGAGGTGGCGGCTTGTAAGTTGCTCTAGCCCAACCATTTCCTCACGCCAGAATGCGCCTGCGCACAGCACATCGCTGTACAACAACACATGGTGGCGGTCATGGGGCTAAATGTCTTCACAAAAAACAATGTAGCACACGCGCGAACGAATGACAAGAAAGGTGAAAAGAGTGGACTGAATCGTACATCCGGCTCCCGAATTCAACAAGACAACCCTTCGCAACTCAATGGGCCTTTGTCCCGAACCATAGGACCGTTGTCTCGGTTCGATCAGATGTATGCCAAGCGCAGGAAGGGGGATGCCCATTCAATTCGAAACATCCTCAGGTAAGAACGCTTTGATCGCAATTCAATCACAGGTGAAGGTAGATATCCGAGCACGATAATGCCAATGAGGGCATCGCGCGTTGTCTTGGCCAACACAGTTACCTTGCCGGAGGCGTCCGAATAGAGTGCGCCGGCTGCGGCGGCCTCGGCGGTGTTGTCCACCGCTAGGCCGGCCCACAAGCCGTAGGCCTTGTCGCTCAAATGCAGCGAGTGTCCGATGAGCGGAAACGCGAAGAGCGAAATCGCCCCGAGGGCGAGAATGGCGGCGATGGCATAGGAGGCGTCTTCATCCCTCGCGTCGATGGCAGGCTTGGCAGCGATGATGGTTGATACGCCGCAGATCGACGAACCGACCGCCAAAAGCGATGTGAGCTTCGGGTTGAGCTTGAATGCGCGGCCGAGAATGTGCATAAAAGACAGCGAGAGTGCGATCGCGATTGCGACAAGCAAGAGCGAAATACCGCCCAAGTGGAGCACATCGCCGAGCAGGAAGCGTGTGCCAAGCAAGACGATTCCTGCTTTTAGCCAGAACTCGTGGGTGGCTACGCCGGGCTGAAAGATACGCGGAATGCCAAGGGTGTTCGCGACAATCAATCCGGCGATTATGGCCCAAAGACATATTCAATGTTCGGAAAGGTGACATGGTGCGCCTTAGTGTAAGCGGCAATGGACTGTTCGATGAACTTTCCTTCGCAGCCCACGGCGGCCAGCAACAGAAGCCCTGAGATGAGCGACGCGAAGCGGCCCATGCCAATGGGATTCTCCAAGTCGCGGGAATGGATCGTAGTGCCAGTAGCAGCCATTCTGATTTCCTTTCCGGTCCTGAGCAGACGATGGATTGAAGGGATAGTCCAGAGTGGATTAAAGCGGAAGAAAGTCGATGCCTATGGTCCACGGCGTCGCCCGTCGCCGTTGCTAGGGGCGGCAAAGTTCCCCCGATCGAAAGGTGTCACCACTTGATTGGCGGTATGAGGTTGAGGCGAACGAGCAGAGCCAATGCGAGAGCTAGCAGGACGGCAGCGACATCGAGCGAGAGCGTTCGCCAGAAAGAGAAAGCCGCATTCGACATATATACCTCCGAGGATCTAAATTGCTCTTCAAGCTAAGATTTGGAGCGCCGGGCGGGAATTGAATCCACGAATACAGGTTTTGCAGACCTGCGCGTTAGCCGCTTCGCCACCGGCGCGTGTGAACTGACAACCAAAAATGAAAAACCCACCGCGCCTTCTGGCGGGTGGGTTGTCGGGGTTCAGAATTCCTGTTTTGGAATCTAGCCCAGAGTGCACTCCCGCGCAGCGCAGCCCTGACAGCAACACATACGCATCGCGGGATTGTGGAAATAGGCCATTGAATCCTTTACTGGCAAAGTGCCAATCGTTCGACAGCTCACCAATGATTCGTAGAGTACGGCCAGAGTGTTTGGATGTCAAGAGGCGACGGCAGAGATGAGCTCGTTTCTAAACAACGCGACAAAAAGGCGAGATTCTCTTGCCCCATGGTAAACGGCATGAAGGCGATGCCGGAACTTGGTCCGAGTCACTACACGACTTGGCATTGTGGGCGGAACGACAACTAGAAAACCTGGAACTAATCCGGAACGGTGCTGATGACACAGTAGGCGCTTGGCCTGATTCTCAATTTATGAACAATCGCCGAGTCTCAATTCCTAGGTGCGAAACAAATGGAGGCGGCAGTTTGCTTGGTCCCCTTGGAAGATTGACGGTGCTTGGTTCATTTCCAAGGGAGACGTTTTGGAGACATCGACTGTAAGTTAGGGGCTGAGTCTTACCACGTCGTCAGTGAATAGAGCGACCTTGTGGCTGGCGCGGGAGACCGAGACGTAGGTGGAGCGTGAATTGAGCAGGTCCGGATGGACGCCGGTAGTCCTAGCCCCGGCATTGGGCCAAAGCAAGCAGGCGTGCGCGAATTGAAGCTGCTGAATTTTTGGCTGGTTCGCGGGTCATAGCGCCGCCATGTAGGGACGGATGACGTTGCTTACCCGGAAGATTTTTGCATAACGATAGATTTCGTTGACGGTGGCTCTCTTCTGGCGGAGGCAATCTTTCAGGGCCTCGATGGCAATGTCCAGACCGATCTTGTTGCGGAACTTGAAGCAGTCTGCCACCCTCTTTGCGGCGGAATAGACCCGTACAGTAACGCCCTCAACTGAGTGCTTTTCTATACCTTCGTAAAGGGAAAGTCCCGTTAGACATTCCACCCGGAGTGAAGGCGACGGGATGGCAGGCTTCCGCGCCTCTTTGCCGGGAGCTATCCAGACAGAGGCCGGACTTTGGGTCGTGATTTCGTGGAAGGCCAGCGCTGAAAGCAGGCACAGAACGGCTTCCGGCACGCACTTTGCCACCCCCGTAGGAGTGGCGCTCCGTTACCGCCGCGTCCGGCAGAGTATAGATTCCGCGCCCCGTCCGATTGAGTTTCCCCTGGCGATGTAGGCGCAGGAGATACTCGCGCGGGACACCGATGGCCTCGATGTCGCGGGGCCTCACGATTCCGTGTTGGCGGGCATACTCTATGGTTTTCTCAAATGGCTTCGCTGTGGTCATGGCATCAATCCGTCATTAGTTAATCCTTTGTAATGACGAATCGCAACACGCATCGTGCCTTTACTGAATTCGCCAGACAATGTGTGGCGATCGGCATAAGGGGGAGAGTCACCTCTCCTCCCCTGCCACACCACCGGACATGCGGGTCCGCATCCGGCGGTTCGGTCTGATTGAGCTATTCCCCAACGTGCAGCCTGGGAAGTCCATTTAAGTCGAAGTAGGCGTTGGGAAACGCATATTTCATCGCAGGACTGTTAGCGATGCGCCACGGACCATGAGAGCTTCCGACTGTTTGTGCAGCCAAGTCCCTACTCACGCCCCGTTGGTGCAGCCTCGCAAACCGTACCTTGCCGCGTTTCCATTGTTTCCAGATCACGGATCGCAACCGTTGCCGTATCCATTGATCCAGCCGCTCCAGCACTGAGGGCATCTCACAAAAGCCGAAATAGCCCTTCCAGCCACGCAAGTAGCTGGTCACGGGGTATTAGTCTCGAGCAGATGACGAAGGAGCTGTCCAGCGTCTATTTCGCCCATGGTTCACCGTGGGCGAACTGGTAGCCGCCATTGACGATGGCAATCAGACTGGCCACCTTGGCGACAGTGCCTGTAAAGATTGATTGGAGTGAGGTGAGTCCGGTATCGAAGGGCGAGTTGATAAGCGGCGCCTCAGCGAGCGCCGGGAGGGCAATGAGCAGGGTGACAAGACAGAGGATTGAGCGCATCCAGCGCGAGTGTTGCCCGTGAGCAATTCCTCGCCGAATGACGGGTGTTAGCAGGACGTTAATCGGCACCTCCAGCAGCAACGAAAAGCCGCAATTTGCCGTGAGCGCATGACGATTTCTTCCCGCTGTCTATTCGTTTGTAGTTAACCGGTGTTCACTTTTAGTTAACGACATCGCAGAAGGATCGGCCTGACGGGCGCGTTCTGCGCTCAAGCCCGCCCTTCCAGTCGAGCAGATTCAATTGTGCGGGCTCCTTTCCATCAGACCGTGCCGGCTTCTTGCGGCCTCCGTTCCTTGAATTGGGTGAACCGTGCATTTCAGTAAGATCCTTTTCCTTGAGCGAAATGGCAATATGTCGCCGGAGGTGTCTCACGGGAATCGGAATCGTTGGGGATATGCGTTCGCGATGGAAGATAAACGCAGTGTCCACGGTCCAGTCAACGCAGAAGATCGGCCGTGTGGTCAGATCAAGGTCCAGTTCGGTTCCCTCTCGAACCAATGTCAACCAGTAGCCCTCTTTTACGAGATGTTGCATTTCAGTGGGATGGGAGGCGCTACTGAATTCTCCGACACGAACTCCGGCTCTCTTGAGCCGATCCATGATTTGCTCATGCGCTTCTGGATGCCGCTGCAGATGATACAGAACACCAATATTTCCGTTCAGTTCCGCTGGCCTAACGAAAGGCTTCCCTGCCAGCGAATGGTCAGCGCGCAGGCAGACGACAAGCCTGTCGCGGCGAAGCTCTTCCACCCGAAGGTCGGATTCGTTAACAGGGAGGGTCACAAGGGCAGCATGATTTTTGCCGCTCACAATCTCCTTCGCGAGATCCGAGGTGTCGGCGTCCTCAGGCTTACGCAGGAGGGAAGGATTTCGCGATGGAATTCGCAGGCTGCGCGGAACAACTCCTTGTCCACGAACGTCCTGCTTCCCAGGCGTAGCGTATTGATCTCGCCACTCTCGATTGCCTGCATGGCGGAGATCGCTTCGTCGCGATGTTCGAGCAGGTCCCGCGCGATTGCGATGCACGCTGTTCCTGTTTTCGTTCGCCTAATGTGGTTGTCGCGCAGTCTCCGGTAAAGACACAGATGAAAGTGCTCTTGGAACTCCTGCGCCTGTTTGCAGATAATTGGCGAAGTGTTGTGAAGATTTTCCGCGGCAGAGCGGAGACTCTCTTGCTCCAGAATCTCCAACAGATATTTGAAATGACGAAACTCAGCGAAGTCGTTCATACGGGGGCCCTCCGTGAAACGCTCATCCTGAGGGGCACCGACGAGGAGCACTACATCTGCCCTATACTGCTGTTGCATCTAACCCTTGCCCAAGGCAATCAACAAAAAACCAATATGAACGCGTGTACTCGAACGCGAAAAGCCCTCAAGGGAATGCCAGTGTAGCAAGTTTCGAGATGCTTCTCCACACCCATTTAAAACTTTTTCTACGGTACTTTCGATACAACTGGACGCTCATGTCAAAGCGCACCCATGAAATGCTCTCTTAACAGTATTCGGCTGCGAATGAACTTGCCTTTCTGCCCAGGTCTGGCCTCGCCATAAAGACACGGCCTCGATTCTGAAGACAGGGTCGATCCATCCGGCGGATTGGCGCCGTCTTGGTGATTCGCAATTCATGGTCTCATACAAGGGGCGAAGCAGCATTAAGAGAAGGGCTATAAAGTTCAAGAAGGGCAATTGCTTCGTCCGCACAAACGACAGCTAGTCGATGTAACCGCATCGGCAGCAGGACTGGAAAAGGCTCTTGCATTTGCAAACGACCTGTTCAATGCATTGGAATCTGCTGGTCATCGCGTGCGCTTTGCTTGTAACAGTGAAATGTCTCATCGCCCGCACGTCGACGAGCATGAAACGATCCAAAAACTCAAAAAACAGGAAGATCCCTACAGCAGTCGCAATTTGTGGCGGCCGTCTAGTCCAACGGTTTGCTACGTCGGGATGATTCCGTTCGGATTGGCCGTGATCGAAATGACAGAAGAGGTCCTGATGCGTTGCGTGAACGGGAGTTACATAAGGGAATCCGAATACAGGCCCCCAAATACCTCTCGCCAGTATGTGGAACATACCTGGACGGCAACCGAAAACATCCCTTGCGGCCGTTTGCGGCTCGTCGTTTATTCCCCGCATCGAGACGTTTCGTGGTCTATGTCATTTCACGAAACTGTCAAGCGAACGCTGACTCAGGACATCGCGAAGATTGTGAAATCCATTGAAGATTCCACCGAAGTCGTCCAGAAGGAGATCCGGGAGGCGGAACATCGGGCCGAGCTAAGAAAACAACAGTGGGAAGCGCAGCAAGAGAGGTGGAGTCGTGAAGAGGACCAGAGGCATATTGCAAACTCTAACAGCGACAGCCGGGAACAATTGAATCAGATCATCCAAGCCTGGGCGAAGGCCGTGAGCATTGAACAGTTCGTTAAGGGAGTTGAGGAACGGGCTAGCGATCTTTCCGAAACACAGCGAGAAACCGTGCAGGAGCGCCTTCGGCTGGCGCGAGAATTCATCGGCGTGCAGGATCCACGCGAGTTCTTGCTTTCATGGAAGACGCCAGGCGAACGATACGTTCCTTTGGCCGCAAGAAAGGCCGGGGACAATTTATACGCAGGCAATCTCGCCACGTCCAACTGATAGGGTTAGGAACCCTTGTCATCCTTGCAGTCGTCTGGTGCGTCGAAACCAGAAAGAGCGTGGTGTCAGTTTGCCGATTGCCCAGGATAGCGATCTTCCTGACATGAATCAGCCCTCGATGAGTGACACAGCCTGTTAACCATAACTGAGCCAAGGGTCACTTATCCGGACAGGCGAATATCCGGCCAAGTGACGAGAGGCCCGAACCCAATCCGCCTCCCGCCACCCTTGGCTGTATCCCGCGTATGACGATCGTCAACACTCCAACTTCTTATCCCGCCTGTGCTAGCCCCGCAACAACCTCGGCAACTTTATCGAGTATCTGGTTCCAGCCCTCGAGTTGCCCGCTGTTCTTTGCGCTCTCCATGGGTTCATTTCCAATGAAGGTGAGTTTCGTCTGGCCGTTTCCGAGATCCTCAAAGATGGCCACGTCGTACGCACCGTCTATGGCCTCATGTTCTATTCCTAATTGCGCAGGGTCAACCTTGTTTCCTTCCGGGTCGGAAAAGTACATCAAGGAAACGATCTTCTCGTAGGAAACAATCTCGTGGTATTCAACGGCATTCCAGAACTCCTGCCCATCCGGCGCCTTCATGCAGCAGAGAAGTTTTCCCCCAACGCGAAAATCCATCTGACAAACGGGCGCAGTAAAGCCCTTCGGTCCCACCACTGCATCACGTACTTCGGGTCTGTCCACGCCTTCCAAACCAGCTCGCGTGGGGCATCAAAAATTCTTGTAACGGCCATCCGCTCAATTTCGCTAACCGTGTTTTCCGTCATCTCCGACCTCCGCTTCTTTCATTTGATTTACAACTACATCCAGTTTGTCGAAACTCTCTTCCCAGAAACGGCGATAATAAGCCGCCCAGTCGCTGACTTTCTTTATCGCCTCTGGCCTGAGCGCGCACATACTCTCACGTCCACGCTTCTTCTTGATCACAATGCGCGCCCGAACCAGGTAGGCAATATGTTTTGAAATCATCTGCTGCGAAAGTGCAAACGGTTCCGTCAACCCATGCACAGAGGCAGGCCCACGTGAGAGTCGTTCGACCATCGCCCTACGGGTGGGATCAGACAAAGCCGCAAATGTTGTACCCAACTTATCCACAACCATATGGTAGTGGCTTTTCTGCCAGTGTCAAGTACGACTTTTGCGATCCCTGATTGCTGCTCCCTGGTCTCTGAACCCGACACGTGCGCCAATTAATACTCCCCCACGAGCCGCGTATCGCAGCTGGGTGCGTCACGGTTGAGGCGCGGGCATCAATGGCCGGAGGAATGCCGATTGCCTGTTCTCGATGTACCACCGGCTTGTTGAGCAAGCGACCGTTGCTCGTTGGCCGCTACGACAATCGCGACGAGTGGTAAATCGTCGAAGCATGTTTGCATCGCCGCAGTAGGTCCCTTGGATGGAATCGGTCATGGCAAACGCTGCAGGGTCCGGGATCGAGGCTGCACCTAGATCGTCGCCAAGCCCCCTCACTCCGCAATAACCTGGGTCGAGGTGGCAGGAACCCTCCGAATAGGGCAGAAGCTTAGGAGCGTAAGGGAACGAATCCAAGGGGCCGCATATCGTTTCATCACGTGGCAACATTCCATCGTATCCACCATCTGGATATGTTCACGGTGAGCATTCTGATATTTGCTTCCCCTTCCTCTTTCAAGCGCTGAAGTCTATCACCCTTGTGAACCTCATCGGTGCTCAGTAAGAGGCGAGTTATAAGTTAGTAGACAAAAGTAGTGATAACTTCTAGCGAATAGATGTTAGATACAAAGTAATGGACGGGCAGCCCGTTTCGTTCGACGATGTATCCAAACTCGAGCACGGGAGGTCCTATATGTCCGATCGCATTTTCAATCAGTCCGGCGCTCATGCTCTCAGCGTAGCGGTGGCAGACAGAACGCAAGTCTCCAGCACAGAGGACCGGCCGCACGAGAATCGTATCGCTGGTCATTTCGAACAGCCACTCTACTCCCTTTATTCAACAACCTCCGATCCCCGTGTTGCGGCATCGGATCGATTCAGATATCCAATCGAATCTACCCCACTATCTCAGTCAATCGTGTCGCCTGGAAATGATCGGCTGATGAACGCGCGCCAGGTAGCGGCGAGGCTCGGCGTCTCCGAGCGCTGGGTCCGCGACCACACCACGCGCCGGTCGCCCAGAATCCGCGGACTGAAGCTCGGCTCCCTCGTGCGATATCGATGGGCCGATGTGGAAGCCTTCTTGGCTGAACTGGATACGCAGCGCTCTTCCCGGCCCTCGCGATTTCGTGTATGAATGAATTGTTCTCCACGACCAGGGACAGAAGCAGAAACGGAGAACGAACATGGCAATGAAGTATCAGCAAGGCACCGTCTACCTCTGTGGGGAGAAGGTGAAGATGTGGTACGGCAAGTACCTGATCTACGAGAAAGATCGGGACGGAAAGGAGATCAGGAGACACCGAAACGTCAGCATCTGCCCCAAGGCCAACACTCCGAAGTGGAAGGCCGAGCAGTTGCTCCGGGAAATCATCCTCAAAGAGGTTGATACCCCGGAATTGCCCAAGGCACTTATTGCTGACGATTCAGTCACCTTTCGTTGGTTTGTCAAGGAAAGGTACATTCCGATGCGGCAAGGGAAGTGGAGTCCTGCTTACCGCAAGACAAACACCTATCACATTGAGCACTACCTGATCTCGCAGTTTGGGGATTGGCCGCTACGGCAGTTGGACACATTTGCGATTCAGGTCTGGCTCAACGGTATCGCGAATAAAGGCTACTCGTTTGCGATCGTGCATCATTGCTTCACGAACATTCGCGCGATCACCAGCATGGCAAAGAAGCAGAAGTTTCTTCCTGAAGACCCCGGTGAAGACGTGACGATTCCTGAGACCAAGTCGGTGACGAGACCTGTGATGACGCGGGAGCAGATGCTGGCGCTGATCGGGGCAATCGAAGACGTGCACGATCTTTGCCTCATTCACGTGGGCATCTTCTGCGGGCTGCGCGCAAGCGAGATTATGGGGCTCCAGTGGAAGTCTTGGACAGGAGAAGCGCTCGTCCCACATGGTACGGCTTATGACGGGCAGTTCTTTGAGGGCAGGATGAAGACCAGGCAAAGCAAGGCGCCGATTCCAGTGCCCGATCAGGTAAGGCCGGTCATCGAAGCCTGGCGTGCGGTCTGTAGCGACGTCTCGCCAGATGCCCTCATGTTCCCCACGTTCGGACGAGGGAAACGTAAGGGGCAGGCAGTTCCGCGTTGGGCCAAGAACTTCCTCAGATGGAGAATCAGCCCAATTGCCCAGAAGCTGGGCATCCCGGATCGCCTCATCACCTTTCAGGTAATGCGGCGGACTTTGGGAACCGACATGCAGAAACATGGAACCCTCAAGGACACGCAAAGCATGTTGCGGCACGCGAGCATCCAGACGACCGGAGACGTGTACGTGCAGACCATTGAGAAGAGCGTTCTCGATGCCGTGAACTCGCGCACGGATGCCGTGCTCGATGGCTGGTCAGCGCCTGTAAATGAGATGGGTTTGCAGGGAAGAAAACCGCGGGGTTCGAGAGCAATTCGGCGAAGTTCGGCGAAGTCTGTTTTGGTGGTGTCTGTAAGTGGTTGATTCTATGGTGGACGCGGTAGGAATCGAACCTACAACCTGTCGGTTAAGAGCCGACGAATAAGGCCCGGAGTACCTTTGTTTTCAATGGAGTACAGAGGACAATTTGGTCCAAAATGGAGCCCTTTTGGCGCTCGTTTGGACCAAATTCTGGACCAAAATCGCAGCAGCCGATAACCTAAGCGAAAAAAACACATTCCGCCCGGTTCCTTTTACCTGATCGTGGATGAACCGAATACCTGCGGAAAGAATTTTCATCTTCCCCCAAGTCTATGAAACCAATCATCGTGGAGGAAGCCGAATGCTTGTATCGGCGCTTGGTCCAAACCTACCAGATCAGGATTCGGCCAAGCCATTCTCCGGCCTGCTCTGATGCGTGCTTCGATCTCTGCTCCAGAAGATGCCGGATAGCCAATATTTAGTCGTCTTTGTCGTCTGGTTTCACGGCTGATGATTGATCTGTGGTTTCCAAGACGCGCAGCCGCCGTTTGATTCCATCGACGATCGAACTAGCAATCTCATCAGGAAATCCCGATGGAAGCTCTGACAGGACGCGGTCAATAGCCGATGGAAATCCGCTCAGCAATTCCTTAATCAGAGTTGATACAACCTGCTTGCCCATCCCTGCCCGGTTGGCCGTCTGAGCAAAATGTCGAGGAGCAACCTGGCGCATATCGTAGTGCCGCTTGTCGCCGAACGACATCGCCAGCCGGAATTGCTTCCAAAGGACCTGCTTCGAATCGACGCTCGGTTGTGCGGAGATTACGTCGTAGAGTGGCGCAAGCTGAAAGCGCCCGCCGGGATGAAGCAGTACGCTGAAGTTTTTCGCGTGTCCGTCGGTGGCGCCAAGAACCCAGAAGACGATGTTTGCTTTGAGAAAGCGCTGCTGGTCGGCGAGCGACTCGTCACTGCCGCGGAGCAGCTGAAGTATCTGCTCGATGCCGGGGCCACCATCTGTCTGATATTTTCTTGACGGTGGAACAGAAAGCGCCTGGCAGCAATCCTCCAGCGGCAGTCGAAGAAGCCTTCCATCTGCTGTCCAGATTCGGTCGAACCGTTCTACGATCAACACGCTTTTTTCGCCGAAGGTTTTGACATGCGCCTTCGCTGTATCCATGCCCAGTGCCGCAAGCAGCTTCAAGCAGAGAAACTCATTCTCTGCGCTCGATGTGAGGTCAATCCCATTCGAGAGTCGTCCAATGGATGGTTTCAGAATGTGCGTCGTCGCCGTCGTGCCATGGGGCTTGAACCACTGTCCATTGCGAAACAGAAGCGCAGTCTTTTCCTGCGCGCCCGCGAGAGAGATTCTGAAACCTTCGTCCTCTGTAACCCCCAGCGGCGTGGTGGCAAGATTCGCAATCATCGCTGCGATTTCGGCCTCGTCGAGAGGCTGACCTTCAATGCCACCGGCAAGGCCGGGATCGCGTCCGTCCGGCAAGAACTGAAGTGCTCCAACGCAGTCATGTCCAATTGCGCTGAGCAAACTGTAAGCGTCCGTTCCTTCCGCTCGTGTTCGGGCAGCGATCTGACGCCGCAGGTCATTATTGTCTGGCAGCAAGTTGTCGAATACAGCGATGACAGGCGCGCCGCTGTACGCCTGATCGCGCAGCGGCAGCGAGAGCGAAATAGGTAGAACGTGTTCCCACGTCAACCAGCTTGGATCGTACTGAAAAGAGACTGCGCCGGACCGTTCACGGAGAAGCCGGCCGACGAGGCGGCTATTGAGAAAGACATTCAGCGGCTTGTAACGCGCGCGCGGCATTAGAAGATTTTCTCCATTTCACTCGCTGAACTTTTGGTTCGGGAATTCACGACAAGTTCCTGATCAAGCGCTGCTAGCACTCTTAAGACGGTGCTGAGCCGCGCATTCCCGGTGCTCTCCAACTCCGAGACTGTTTTTTGGCGCAAGCCAACAGTCGCGGCGAGTTGCTCCTGCGTCAAACCGAGTTTGCGACGGGTCTCGCGGATGTGGTTGCCGAGTTGAAGTGGCGTGCGAGCAATGGTTTTCATTTTATCCATGCAGGTTGTGCGTAGGCGCTATTCCGCCTGCCTATATAATAGGCGTATTTCCGCCTTATGTCAATATAGGCGCATTACCGCCTTGATATGCGATTCTAAAAACCTGCTGTGCCACAAATGCCTGCAGTTCAATCAACGTGAGGGCCTCGCTTCCGGTATCTTCCGGCCAGTCTAACGCACGATTCTCTCTAGGATCATTCTCGCCAGTCCAATGCAGTCCGTTATCACGGATGTCAGTCGAGGCGATGGCCTGCTGATGTCCTGCTCCCTGGCAAGCCGCACCGCCGCGATGATCGACGCGGCAATGACCAGTGTCGAAGCAAACCGGTCTGTCATACGCTTTTGCTCTTCCATTGCCTTGGCCCGTTCCTGTTCCTCGCGAGCGATCGCCCGCCTCATCTCGCCCATTTTTCACCGCCACTCTTGGACCCGTGGGGTTTGGCTACCAGTTCGTGGGATAGCCGGCCCTGGAAGATGTCTGCGGGTAAATACCGGCGTCTCTCTCCACAGAGCGGGCATTCGGCGACTATCCAAGAGCCCGGTAAGGTCTCTACGGGAGCCTGAATGTTCTCGTGGCAGCCTTTGCAGGCAATCACGAATGGATGAATGCCGGAGGTGGGGGCGTGAAACATGGGACCAGTATAGGCGAATATAAAGCGAATATATCCACAGCCTTTCGATGTGCCTGGCAAGAAACGGGTTGAGGGGATTCAGCCCAGATCTTGGGATGGCAACTACATCAACATGCTGATGCCCTGCGTGAGCCAACTGGAGCATTGACCAGCCCTCGTTGAGCGGACCCTAGGGCGTTTAATTGTACGAATCCTGAAAATGGACAAACAACTTCCACATGCGTGCCTCTCGGGAATAATCCGGCCTGCGCGGCCCGGAAGTGACGACGCACGGCCATATTGACTCTCAGGATCATGTTGGGGACTTCAGAACTCCTGAATGAGCAGAAAGTGGCGAGCAATGTGACCGTCAACCTTCGCGGCAAGTGTATGCAGGGACGAAGCGTCGCTAAGGCTCTGGGCGAGTGTCAGCCCTGCCGCCGACCCATGTGCGACTTTGTTTCGCTCCAGTCGGATACGTTCGAGCATCGCTTTCTTTTGAACCGTTAATGGGTATAAAAGTGCATCCTCTATGATGGATGGTATCTCGTGCGCCTTGAATCCACGTTTCTCGTCCGCCTTCAGGACCAGTTGCGTGACACCGAAATGCGACAGTAAATCGGTCGGAAATCGAAAACCGGCCTCATCGAGCAGTTGACCGTACTTTTCGTATTTGGCTCGCTTGTTGGGGTCAGGGGCGTCTTGGAGTTTGCGCTTGTTATTCTCAATCATCGTTGGCGCTGAAGCGAAGAATCGCTCTGCTCTATCTTTAGCCTTCTTCCGGAGCTGTACCTGACCGCCGTGGAATTCAATTACCTCCTGGAGTACGCTCTTCAAGTACGCCTCAAAATAGCTAAAAACAGTGATAAGAGTGCTTCGGGCCAGTTCTTCTTGGTAGTTGTCAATGAACCCTAGGATAGCCTGGACCGTGTTCCCGTGTCCCTTAAAGTGATCCGGCGTCGGCAGGGTGGCTGCGGGGGCCTGAAGCTGCGCTTTGAGGAACGGAACACTGTGGCAGGCAAGAACAACGAAGTTGAGATTGGCCTGACTCAGATCGCGATACGTCTTAAAGGCTGTTGTATGAGTGATCATTTTATTCGCCTCAATTATATCGCCGTGTGGAGTGAGGTAGATCTGCGAGCCCTATTAACTGGGAAACTCGCGTCCAGACCTGACGATATTAATACTGGAAAGTCGGCATCGCGACTGGAATCTCGGGACCTGGGTGAGGTTCGGGATCGCCGTTGCCATTGGCGTTTTCCGATACTTTTCGTGCTGTCGTGAGCTATTTGGAAAGGTCCGCCACAGTCGAAGAGCCGAACCGTGACTTTCTGTACCCTTCTTTGAAGTGCTTCTCAATCTCCTCGGCTGTCGCAACTGCCCAATTTGCAAACGACGGTGTAAAGAGACGGTTTGGCCAGCTTCGAGGTATGTTTCGAGTTTCAATTCCGCTCGGCAATCGGCCCATGATGCCAAAGGGTGTCTTCGGCTTTGGAACGATCTGCTCGTGCTCGTTCGATTTGAAGTGGACGGTTTCGTTCCGCACCGCAACGAGGAACTCGAAGCTCTGCGAAAGTGCCATTGGAGGTGGCCAATGGCCTGGCAGGAGCGCACCAGCGATGATCTCCCACTTCTCTGAGAACGAGACATTTCGTTGAAAGGCGACATGGTCTGAGACAAGCTCGGGAGGGATCGTGATGTGGTGACCATCGGGCATTTTTGCGACGTGATTCAGCCAAAACGCTACCTGGTTGATGAATGCCTCTAGAGAGCACATGCTCAGAAGCAAACATGCAACAGGTTTGGCAATCGAATCTGGCTCCGACGCAGCTTCGGCCGCAAGGCCCCTGGCGGCCATCAAATATACATTCGCCAAGTCCGGAAGTTCGTTCAGCGCCATCCAACCGTCGTGTGTTTCAATCCTTGTGAATGCGTGTCTATTCCGTGAACTGTCCGAGTCCCGAAGAATATAGTCCAAAACGATGGGTTCAACACTTGCCGACTTGTATTTCTTGACAATCCCGCCCATCTCCTCGGCGAGCTCGAATTGAAGAGAAGGAAATTCATCAGGCTCGAAGTCGGCCTGTCCGCAGCAGTGCTGGTATTCCTTGCCACTTCCGCATGCGCAGTCGGCACTCGGTCCGACCGTTTCGCCAGCGATTCCATACTTACGGCCAGCCCCATCCACGTGTTCGCGAAATCGAGAGATGAGCTCAGACAGTTTGCAATCCCCTAACCGTTCGCCGATCTGAGCGGCATCCTGCAACAACCGACGTGCAGGGCTCAACTGTTTGAGCTCTACGTACAGGCCCGCAAGATTCAAGAGACTTGAGGCTATTCCCCTCTGGTCTCCAATCTTTCTGCTTACACTCAGGTCGCGCCGTGTATATGCCAGGGCTGGCTGGAACCGACCCAACTTCCGATAATGGAGGCTGAGCTGATTGTAGTTGGTGCCGAGCCCCTCTAAATCTCCTGTTTCGGCCTTGATATCCGATGATTGGTCGATGAACGCAAGCCCCTTGCTCTGCTCTTTTGGATCGGGACTGTGTAGCAATATGAAGCCGAGATTTGCCGTGGCTCTGGCGTAGTGATTTCTGTCGCCTGGAGAAGAACCCAGACCGGTTCGAGCCAACTCGTAGAATTTTGCGGCTTGAACTGTATCTCCCGCAAGGCCGGAAACCTTTCCGATGTCAAGGTACAAATATGTGCGGACTCGGCGCTTAAGCTTTCGAAACGCCATGCTGTTTACGG
>Ga0364859_10564_pt1 | contig 15205 bp, 10 predicted proteins | sample ExccelAu500001D3_FD_206911 | JGI IMG/M metagenome (GOLD analysis project Ga0364859, IMG submission 206911) | Enriched cells from Trout Bog Lake Hypolimnion, Wisconsin, USA - BchlTB.Aug20.5000.01 .D3 | ecosystem: Environmental > Aquatic > Freshwater > Lake > Hypolimnion/Profundal zone | place: USA...
TAGGAAGTTCTTCACGCGACATCAGGCTCCGCAATACAGTATTATTGAGATAACACAATATAACTATGAAAAGAACAATTTACATATTGTCATTTTTAGCTGCAATTGTTTGTTTAACAACATGCAAATCAAACAGGAGTAATCAGGATTCGGAATTTATACAAAAAGCCGATGCGCTTATTTCGCAAATGACGCTGGAGGAAAAACTCACTCAGCTTAAAGGAATGAATTCGTGGGATATCGCACCCATTGAACGACTAAAAATTCCAAAATTTAAAACCATTTATGGCCCTTTTTACGGCGTTCACGAGGTCGTTGCCGAATTCCCTAACCCTGTCGCTTTAGCTGCTTCGTGGGATACTACCCTTATGCATATGATCGGGATTGCCTATGGAACGGAAACCAAGGCCTATGGTTATGACCAATGGCTAGGTCCATGTGTAAATCTGCACAGATTGCCAATCGGTGGAAGAAATTTTGAAAGTTCCAGTGAAGATCCTTTTCTTGCCGCGGAAATGAATATTCCATTGATCAAAGGCATTCAGGAAAAAGGCGCCATCGTTGCCTTGAAGCATTTTGCACTGAACAATCAGGAATTTTTCCGTGCCTCTGTGAATATGATAGCAGATGAACGCACATCAAATGAACTGTATCTATATACCTTCAGGCAATGTGTTGAACGTGCAAATCCTTATGGAGTGATGACGGCCTACAATAAAATAAATGGCTCATTCGGGGCAGAAAATTATGAGCTGATTACAAATTATTTGAGAGGGAAATGGGGATTCTCAGGTTTTGTCGTATCCGACTGGGGGGGAGCTCACAATTGTCTGAAAACTTTCAAATCAGGCCTGGATATTGTTATGCCCAATGAAAAGGTCTACAGCCCGGATTCTTTAAAATCACAATTATCTAAAGGATTAATCACTGAAAAGCAGATAGATGAGAAATTAAGACATTTTTATACCGTAAGATTTAAAACCGGATTGTTCTCAGGAAAAAAAGAATCCTACGGTAATTTTGTACAACAAAACAAAGAACTGGCTCTGAAAGCTGCTCAAGCAAGCATCGTGTTATTGAAAAATGATAATAATATGCTGCCTTTAAACGCTGATAAAATTAAAACCATTGCCGTTATCGGTCCTTATGGCGAATATCCTACAACAGGCGGAGGAGGGAGTTCCCGGATACGGGCAGATTATCGCGTGTCGCTGATCAAAGGGATTTCAAATCTGATGGGTAATAAAATAAAGGTTCTCTTTGCAGAAGGTGCCTTGACGGATAACGGCAAACCATATAAATTGGATCTGAAATATTTCTTTTCGCATGACGATTGCAAAGAGAATGGATTGACTGCCGATTTTTTCGCTGATACCGATTTTAAGGGAAAACCGGTATTCACCAAAACTTTAAATAAGCTGGATTTAAAACTCAATTCTTTCTTTAAAAAGGGAGAACTTCCGGATACTTTCTCTGTTCAGCTTTCAGGATTCATGCGGCCGCCAATTGAAAAGTGGTACGAGTTTTTTGTCACAAGCGACGGGAACTGCACAACAAATCTGGATGAAGTATATGCGGCCAATATCCCAAAAACAGGATTTATGTGCAGATCAATGGGACAAAATATTTATGGTCCTAAAAAATTATATCCTGTAGTATTCAAATTCAGAAAGACAGGGAAAGATGACCGGTTAAAAGTGGAGTGGTCGCAGGTGTATAACAACGGGAAAGATTATTTAACCGAAGCTAAAAATATAGCAAAGAAAGCAGATGTAGTAGTGCTAAATGCCGGTTTTAACAATTACTACGAAGGCGAAGGAATTGAACGTCAGCGCGAAATGCCGGGGAATCAAGATGCTTTGATTAAGGAAATTTTAAAAGTGAATCCCAGGACAATTGTTGTTCTTCAAAGTGGTACTCCTATTGAAATCAACGATTGGGAAGCCGGTGCCCCCGCCATTATTCAGAATTGGTATAATGGTCAGGAATACGGAAATGCATTGGCCCAGGTACTTTTTGGGAATATAAACCCTTCAGGAAAACTCCCGTTTACATGGGTGAAAAAATATGACGACAGCCCAACGATGAAAGATTATGGTAAAGATTCAACGAAGACCGAATTCAAAGAGGGGATTTTTATGGGTTACCGTTATTATGACAAAAATAATGTCGCCGTACAATTCCCTTTCGGGCATGGACTATCCTACACTACTTTCGATTACAGCAATTTAAAGGTAAATAAAGAATTTACCGCAAAGGATACCCTGACTGTGACGCTCGACATTAAAAATACCGGTCTGGTTTCAGGGAAAGAAGTAGTCGAATTGTATGTTTCCGATAAAGTATCTTCGTTGCCGCGTCCTGTGAAAGAACTGAAAGCTTTCTCTAAAGTTGAACTCGGAGCAGGCGAAACAAAAACAGTGACCATGAAACTTGGGAAAAGCGCCTTTTCATTTTATGATCCTTCGAAACACGACTGGGTAGCAGAGCCCGGAGAATTTGAAATATTGGTTGGAAGTTCTTCACGTGATATCCGGCTTAGCAATACCGTACACTTGCGATAGACATTATGGGAATGAGAAAAATTTTAAGGCCATACACTAAAATGCGTATGGCCTTAAATTCTTTAATAATTAATAAAACGCAGTAATGATTATTAAGCGACCTTCCGATGACTTACATCCGATTGTACACCGCTTACATATTCATAGTGTACAGGCGTAATAACCGGCTTAACATTAGGAAAACCAAGCTTGTTCAATATAGGCATCAGGATTACACCAAATTTATTGAATGCATCTACTGATTCCCATACATCACAAATGATTAAATTATTACCTTGAATCCCGCCTACATGGTATAACAGCCCTTTTGGATTTGTATGACCTGCTTTGCGTATTTCTTCCCAGCCCTGGTCATATTTCCTGACATCTGTTCCCGGAAAATTAAACTGAACAATAACCTTTTTCATAATAAATTTATTAAGATTGTTAAATGTTATTGCTCTTACGTAATCGCAGAAAAAAGTTACATGTCAATCAAAAAATATCCCACTCAACACCGCATTTTCTCCCCTAATCTGATCAATTCTGAATCGGATAGACTTATTGTACTTAAATACAAGGTATTTGCCATTCTCATAGTCACGGATAATCTTTACAGGCGCAATTAATTTTTTACTTTTCAGATCGAAAACCTCGATACTTGTCCTTCGATCCTTGTGATCCCAATCCACAAAATAAAGCGCCGCCTGATATGATTTTTCTTCGGTGAGTTCAATATCAACTGTCATCGATTGCATTGTTGGTAAAGGATCCTGTGTATAAATACAGCCGATATTACGCGGAAAATTATTGGCAGGACTTGCAGACAAAGCACGTGGATCATTTACTCCGAAAGCCCAGCGCTGATTTCCATTTGTACCCGCACCTCCGGGCTTAGCATCATGACAGTAAGCCACATAAGTCACAAAAGAAGGAAGATGTCTTAAATCATTCTTTACCGCGTTATAATTGCACAATACGTATCCTCTGGAACCATAGATTCCTCCCCAATTGCCTTTTGTTAAAGAGTCCAGTTTGATAAATTCTGCAGGATATAAGAACTCCGGTTCCAGATATTTTGGAGTTATACCCTTATAAACAACTGAAATATTGTATGTTCCGGGATATACATCTGACAGATAAACAAACTGCGCATCGTCTGACAGTCTTTCAATCCCCGTGGCTTTTATAAATTTCCCATCCCAGATTTTCTTCCCATTTATTTCAATACTTTCAATACTCTTTTCGACTTTGGGTATTCCTATCCTTGCAATTGCTCCTGGTGGAACAGTAACCTCACATTTCCCTGTAAGAACATCAAAATCAGCCAGGATTTCCCCAAGCGGAGTCAAAACCTTACCCTTTACATTTGTAATGGTCCTGCCTAAGTGAGGTAAAACATCAAATGTCTTAAATCCTGGCGTTGTTGGTTTTATACCAAGAATTTCCTCAGAAAGCCATTTGGTCACTCCGGCTCCCCAGGGATGAGCCATACTTGTATATCCGCATTGATTATTGGGCGGTGCATCATTTATGCCTAAAACCTTGTTCCATGATGGCCTGTAAACCTCAAAAAAAGTCGTTCCCCCATAATTGATCTGGCCTCCCCAACAATCTCTGATTGAATTGATTGCCTCATCATATTTGCCCATTCGTGCCATTGACTGAATGATAAAATATTCATTGAATGGTGAGTAGGATAAGCGGTTAACGCGATCGGTAAATTCATTCGTAAATAAAACTTTCTCTTCCGGTTTATTTGTAACACCCGCATTTACTGCCTCAGAGGCAGCATGCAATCCAAATCCGGAATACCAATTGTTATTTCGTTTTAATTCTGCCACTTTAGCTTCAGCAAATGCTCTGTATTTCCTGGCAAGGTCATTACGTCCATAAAACTCCATGGCTTTTGCAAACTCTCTCCAAGCCCTGATCGAAAGCATCTTATATGCATTCTGAGATTCAGTGCATTCGGAATTTTCAAAACCTGCTCCCAATCGTTCATCCCAACCTGAAAATCTGAGTTTAGGATTCGTCCCATAATGATTGTATGCTGCATCCAATTTTCCACAGGCATTGAGCAATAATTTACCAAGTGTGGCTGTATCTCTGCTGTAATTGTAATAATCTGCAAGGCTTAACACCCATAAAAGCGAGTAACTGGCGATCCCGTTATTTTGTGTAGAGGTATATTCTATATTTTTCTTTACAATATCAAAATTCCCAAATGCAACCATCGATGCAGCCTGGGCGGGATGAGCGTCACCGGTCCAGGAATTGCGGTCGCTTCGTTCCATTAATATGGCACCGAAATAATCTTTCAGCAAATTTAACTTTACAACATAAGCCCCTGTATACCAAATTCGTGAAAGCATTGTATCGCTGCATGAAAAACTGCCATTGTAATTTGTAGGTTTTATCTGACACACCAGTCTTAAACCAGTAATGTGCCATTCTTTACTAAAACGATTTATATGAATCCATCCATACCGCACCCCTTCGTAAAGATCACGATTCAATTCCAAACGATAAGTGTTCCCGTATTTAACAGGCGCTTTGGTCTTTATTCGGTTTTGAGCCCCCTTGTTAAGAATGGCAGGTTCATTGTATTCGCTGATACTCATTTGAATAGAATCTTTAAGATCGGGAGAATCGATTTCAAGCCACGCCGCATTCACCTGTCCAAAATCCATCATAATCGAACCATTTCCTTTAACTGTAACATCTGGTTTATCAGAAGTAATCGACTGAATATTATGAAATGATAGAGGATTTACTGCCTTAACCTCAACAGGTTTAATCGCATAAATTTCCAGTCTGTCAGAAGCCTTTGGGTTTTCCCAGCGGTAATTTACCAAGGGATCAGGAGATACGGGTATTTTAGGACCATAATAACTGCCTGAAATATTAGGATAAGGTTCAATATTAGTTCTTTTCAGCGAATCCTTTTTAACCTCACCTCCTTCAATATCGCAGAGCGCGGTATTTAAGGTGTTACCCGCCAACAGAAAAAGTCCGAATACCGAAAATGTGAGTAGATTCATTTAATTGGCTTTCATAGGATTGGACTGCAAAATAAAGAAATTATAAGGAAAGGGAAAGGCTTTAACTGTAATATTTTTCTTGTACAGGTCTATAATAAACCAAACCTCCATGAAATACAGATATGAGCGCTCTTTCATAATTTACATTGAAATTTCGTATATTGGTATGATTTAAAGTCAATAGGAAAAAAAAACCCGGCTTCATCACCAGCATCTTAAAAACTGGGAGAGGAAGTACCGGGGACCGTTAAACAAATATACAACAAAAAACGATGAACCGGCTTCAGCTTATCAATTAATCCTTCGTCTTTTGTCATAGCCTTTCTTTTTTACAAAGAAAACGAATCACTACACACTTTTTTATTCAGATCACTTTTACTTCGTTTGTCGATCCTTTGTTCCCGTGATTGGCCCGCTTCCTTTACTCATTTCCGTTAAAACGGCCTTCATATCCTGTAGTTCCTTTCCATAACCGGCCCAGTTGTTTTGTTTCAGATAATCAAGGGCTTTATTATAATGGTCGAGCGCCTCCTGGGCTTTAGCCGAAAGGGTGCTTTTAACGATATTTTCGATGTTCTTTAACTGCTTTACCGTTGTGGTATCCTGCAACCCTGAAGGGTTAAAAATCGCCTGAAGCGACTCTTCCAGCGTTCTTCTCATTTCTATCTGATCGTTATAGGCTACAATGACCCTCTTTAATTCCGGAATTTTGCCCTGCTCTGCCTGGAGGTAAACAGGCTCTACATATAGGAAGGAATTTTTTATCGGGATGATAAGCTGGTTCCCTTTAAAAACCTGAGACCCTTGCTGGCCCCAAAGGGTGAGTTCCGCAGAAATGTCCGGCTGCTGATTAATCCTTGCTTCAACTTGCATTGGCCCATAGATCAGTTTATCCTTGGGAAGTGAATATACGATCAGATCACCGTAATTAGGCGCATCGCAACGGGCACATATCCATGCAATCATATTATCCTTTTTGGAAGGTGTGAGCGGCAGCATCAGGATGTATTCTTCTTCTGTAGTTCCGGGCAAACGCATAATAATGTAATACGGGAACATATTCTGCTGGCTGTTGTTGTAGTTTTCAATCGGGACAGCCCAGTAGTCTTCCTGGTTGTAAAATACCTTCGGATCAGTCATGTGATAGACATTGTACATCTGGATCTGGATATTAAACAGGTCGGTGGGGTATCGGATATGGGCCTTTAAAAAATCAGGCATTTCGCCGAAGGGCTTGAAAAGCTTTGGGTATATCTTTTGAAATGTTTGAATGATTGGGTCTTTCGGGTTGATCACATAATAGGAAACATCTCCGTTATAGGCATTTATCACGACTTTAACTGAGTTATTGATGTAGTTGAAGCTTTGTTCCCCTGCGTTTTGAGAAGCAGGCTCCGAATAGGGAAACATATTGCTGGTGGTATAGGCATCATGTATCCAGTATAGTTGTCCATCCTGCCCGGCCACAAGATAAGGCAGGCTGTCGTAGGAAAGAAAAGGGGCAATCATTTTATCGCGCTGTGTAATGTTCCTGTAGAACATGATGCGGCTTTGGTCTGTCAGATAATCGGTAAGAAGAATCTTTATGTCAGAGAATTTCCATGCATAAACGATGCGTTTAAACAGATTGGAAAGGCTAACACCTCCTTTGCCGGCATAACTCGTATAAACATTATCTTCTCCCTTTGGGTAATCGAATTCTTTGGCTGTTGTGTTTACCAATACAAACTGATCAGACTCTTCACCATAATAAATTCCCATTTGTTTTAAGTCAACGGGTACGGTGGTGACCGGGGGAATATCCTTTACCACTAAATCGGGCATACCGTTAGGCAATATCTCATTAACCGGGTTCATAACCACCCCATACCCGTGAGTAAAGATCAGATGTTCGTTAACCCAGGTCTTTGCCCGTTCAGGTATTTGCGAAACCGGTAATTCTCTTGCCGCCAGCGCCACTTGTGTATATTTGGCAAAATGATAGCGGTCAACCTGGACACTGTTAAAGTCATAATAAAGGCGGATTTCCTGCAATTGCTTAAAGGTCTGAATCAAAGGCCTGCGGTCCCACAACCGGATGTTTTCGATGGTGTGACGATTTTCCTGAATGTCTTTATAAATAAGCTTCTGGTCAACAGGGAAAGGTTCAACCTTAATTTTATCTAAACCATAAGCTTCCCGTGTAAATCTGATATTGTTCAGAATATAGGGTGATTCTTTTTGCAGTTCTGTGGGCTTCACAACGTATTGTTCAATGAGACCGGGATAAACTTCGACAAAGCCAATCAATACCAATATCCACACCCCAACGGCATATAAAATAATTTTCTTTTCCCTGAAAACCGGGGATAAAAATAAAATGAGGGTGATCACAATGCTTACGATAAAAATTATCCAGTAGGCCGGGATCTGGGCATGAACATCCATGTAAGACGGCCCGTAAGCAGCTCCATGCGAGGAATATAAAATATTATATAGTTTCAGAAAATAGAACGCCGAAATACCAAGCGCAAAGAAACCTGACATGCTGAGCAAATGTCTTTTCACCACTCTGGAATTCTTAAAGTTTTTTCCGGCTCCGGGAATTGCGTTATCAATATAATAAGAAATAAAAACAGCAATAAAAGTGAGTACCACCATGAAAAGGTACCAACCGGAGACGAAACGGTAAACCGGAAGTTTAAACACATAAAAACCGGCATCCTTGCCAAAAATCGGTTCCTGAATACCAAAAGAAGATGCATGGATGAATTGGAGGAAGTTGTTCCATTGATCGACAGCACTCGAACCCATTATTATGCCAAGAAATAAAATCAGTGCAGCCCACAGCCAAAAAACGGCTTTCCCCTTGTAAATCTCTGAAATAAACTGTCGGGGATCATCAGCCTGATAAATCAATATCCCCCTGGTTGGAGCTCCTCTCCTGACAGCAATACGAATATGGAGGCTCAAAAACAGGACAGAAACCAGGAAGAAAATGGTAAAAGAAATGACCTTTGCAATAATCATGGTATTGAATACCGATCCATAGTTCAGGTTGTTAAACCAAAGCCAGTCGCCATAGTAATTTACGAACAGGTTTAAAAAGATCATAGCCGCTGCGATGGCGGCAACGATGATGATTATCTTTTTGTTGTTTTTCATAGGTTTTCCAGTCTAAGGTAAAAAATTGTAAATGAGAAATACACTTTGTGGTGAATTTACTTTTACGGTGAAATTACACATAATTTTTTAATTGTGGTTTATATTTTAATGCAAATCACAACTAAGTAATGGAAATGAGATAATGTCGTATTTCTTAATACAAAATTAGTTAATAAGAAACATATTTATTCTGCCACAAAGTCACGAAAACACCAGGTTTAGCTTCGCTGATCTTTGATTCACAAAGGATTTGGTGTAATTTGGAGTCTTGGAGATTTTGTGGCATTTTGTTACCTTCCAATGATCTAAATACGACATCTAATTATTCTAATTACTTACATCAACAAACTCACCAGGATGCTAAATATTTTCATGATGTTTTTTCCTTATATTGGGAAAAATAAGGTTGATATGGAAACTTTAATCGTAACAGTCAAGGATAAACAGGAATTAAAGTTTGTTTCGGATATGTTGAAAAAGATGCGGATTGATGCAAAGATATTATCTGAAGAAGAACGTGAGGATATGGGGCTTGTTAAATTAATGAAACAAGCAGACCGTTCTGAAAAAGTATCACGAGATCAGGTAATGAAAACATTACGCGGGTAATGAAAAATTGCCTGGTTTAGACCCCGAAGGTTTTGGAAACCTTCGGGGTCTTTTGGAGTCTGTCACCTCTGATATTGCATCCAAAGGCTCCCTATATCGTTCCTTGCGTCAATGCGGCATAAATGGTTTCGGTATCAGCACTTCCTTCCTCCACATAGATACCCGCGCTGCAGGTTCAACCCCTGATCCCGATTTTGGCTCTTATTCACTTTGGCGCTACTAATTTTCTGTGCTGATTAGATGCTGTGCTCATGAGGTGATAATCACCCCATCATCACATCATCACATCAACACATCATCACATCAACACATCATCACATCAACACATCAGCACATCAACACATCATCACATCAACACATCAGCACATCATCACATCAGCACATCATCACATCAGCACATCATTTCGAGGTTTTAAAAACCTGTCAGGTCTTTTCCCTCATTGAGCGCTGCTTCCACCGCCGGATGATGACTCTTCCCCGGCTTTAACATCGTCATTCTTTATACTGCGCTTTGCCTTCTTGATCTCTCCTTTCAATTGCCCAAAGTGATAGGAGAGACTGAATCTTGCCATCCGCTGATAGGAATAAGAGACACTGCTTGAATTGAACGTAGGATCACTCATCGTACTTTCCATTTTCATCCTGGTTCTGAACGGATCCATAACGGAAACAGAAGCTATTAATTTCTTCTTGAAAAGTTCCTGTGACAGGTTTATGGTTGAATACCAATACGACCCTGAATTGCCCTGTAACATAAGCCTCGGGGAACTGTAATACCCAAATGCAGACAGGTTACAGTTTTTCCAGATCGTGTACCTCATGTTTAAGGAACCGCCGTAATAAAAACCTTCATTTTTAAGATTCCGGCTGTCATTGCTGGCAAGAATAGAGTAATTGGCGTTAATGTTTACATTCAAACTAAATTTACTGTTTGGGCGTATGGAGCTATACATGTACCCCCCGAAGCGTTGGCTTTTCCCAATATTCCCATAAGTTGTTGTTCTGACACCTGAGGAATTGATGGTGGAGATTGATTGAATGGCATTATTGGTAAAGGCGGCATTTCCACTGAGGTTAATGTTAAACTTGTCTGTAAATTTCCCGTACGAAAGATCGAAAGTGTGAGCGACTTCAGCCTGAAGATTAGGATTACCATAGCTTATATTCAGGGGATCCACATCATTAATATAGGGATTGAGATAGTAGATACTTGGACGGGAAAGCCTTTGTGTATAAGAGAGCTTCAGATTCTTCCCCTTCTTGAAATTTTGTGAAAGGGTGATATAGGGAATGACATTTAACATCTTGTTGGTAAAAGTCGTATCCTTTGTAGAGGTGAACGTGCCATCGTTAATTGTTATTTCTGCCCTTACCCCTGTTTTAAGGCTGAACTTCTTTAATTTCAAGACATAGCCGCCGTATAATCCTATAATGTACTGATCGTAATTCAGGTCATTGTTCCTCGAAACGTCCCTTATCCAGGCATTCTGCAAAGAATCGTAACGCAATACTTCTGAGTTACTGATGTTTTGTCTGAGAATATATTTTATCCCACTCTCAACCTGGTGCACCTTGGTGAGCGGGTCATAATAATCCAGCTGAAAAGTTTGCTCAGTACCCGTCGCATCATTGGTTGAACGTTGTTTATAAGAATCATAATTTAACTGACCATTTATGTTTGTCAGATTATCCGAGTTCCGGGGCAATGTTTCAAGTTTATAGGAAATGGTAAATGTCTTATCAGGTTTCTTAAAAGTACGCTGGTAATCAATATTTCCTGAAAAATTGGAAGAGGTGGTTGAATTTTTAAGAAGGTTGGTAAACTGACTCGATAGCGCCTGGTTCACATCAGATTCCTCGGTCACCATATTTCCGTTCATCGTATAATTACTTGAATATCCCCAAAAGGAGAGGCTGATCAGGTTGAGGGAATCCAATTCATAACTTGCCTCCCCCATCGCGAAGTTAGAAGTTCCTTTATAATCCACTTTATTATCAGAATCAGTATACCTGTTTGTAGTACTCAAAAAATTTTCTCTGTCCGAAAGGCTTTCGTTCTTTGGCTGAATGAATTGATTATTGGAGTAATTGAATGAAAAGCCAAATTTCCCGATCTTCGATGATGCATATATGCCGCCGCTATATCCTCCGCGAGTATCTTCTCCGCCATTAATTCTCCCCATGAAACCATTAAGTTGTTTTTTCTCGGTTATGATATTCAATATTCCCCCCGTACCTTCAGCATCATATTTTGAAGAAGGGTTGGTGATAACTTCGATATCTTTAATTGTATTGGCTGGCATACTGCGCAAGACATCCTTCGCGTTCTGAGTCATCATGGCTGAGCTTTTACCGTTGAGCAGAATTTTAAAACTGGTGGATCCCTTGACTTCGATATTGTCATCACCATCCACCGTCACCATCGGCACTTTCCGGAGCATCTCCAGGGCCGTAGCAGACTTCGATTCCGGATCAGCCTCGATGCTATAAATTATTTTATCAACCTCCGTTCTCACAAGAGGTTTCTGAGCTGAAACTGTCACTTCGGTAAGTTTCTCAGGTTTGGGTTTCAATTTAAGTGTTCCCAGATCTATTTTAACATTTCGGTTATCAATCGTAATATCCTTTTTCATCAATTCATAACTCAATGCCTGGATGATTACACTGCATTTTCCAACCGAATCGATTGTAAGTTCAAATTTACCCGCATCATCGGTTGCCACTCTTTTGATCACCCCTTTAGCGGTTTGCACACTGATGGTGGCGTACGAAATAGCTTTACCTGACTCCGCATCGGCAACAATTCCTTTTACCTGACATTTAACAGGGGGAGCAGATGCGAACAGGAGCAAATGGGGAAAACCCAGATAAAGTAATAAAAGAACCCTGGGCAGGCTCCATTTTAATGTAGAGTAAATGTCAGACATAGGTTAATAATTTGATTAGTAATAGTCAAGTTATTAATTGTTGATTGTGCTTTTATATTGATCGAAATCTTTTATGTTTACTCCCTGACATTCAGATTATCCAATACTTACACCCGCTGAACCAAACTGGTTTATTTCTTCTCTGGTGTAACATGGGCGAGAGTGACCAGGTGACTTTGTTGATACCCACATTTAAAGAACAAAATTTCATAGTCACCCGGTCACTTCCCCCGTTATTTGTCGAGGGGTTGTATCGATAATATCGGGAAACTATTAATCTTTCATTTATTTCTGCTTTTGTTTATCCAAACAATCTGAACCGCATTTAACGATCATTGAATACCTTTTTAAAAACAAAATTCTCATACAGATTCCATTTTCACATAACAACTTCATAGCTTGTTTTTCTCCTTCTGTAAATTCAATCGTATTCATAAAATTATGAAAGTTATTGTTAGTGTTATAATCTATTCTTTTATCCTTTTCTCCAACTCTCGCTTTAATGGATCATTCCCCATATGACTCAGATTAGGATTTATAACCGCTCCCTTTTTATCCACCAATACATAATGAGGAATCCCGGAGATATTAAATTTGCTGCACAAGTAATTCCATTCATCAGTGGAAACCCGGTAATGTTCACCTTTGATGTCGGGAATCATATTTTCATAAGTTTGTTTAGGAGATGTTTGATTGGTAATGTAAACGAATACCACCTTCTCCTTAGCCATCTCTTCCTTTAACGGCTTAATCTGCTCTATCCCGGAACGGCAAGGGCTGCACCATGTCGCCCAAAAATCAACATATACAACATTACCTCTATATTTTTTCATCAAGCCATCAAACAATTGGTCTGCCTCCGTTTTGGGAACCTGGTTGATGAAATACCCTGTTTTATTCTTATTGGCTTCAATTTTAGCCTTTACTGTTTTATTGCACATAGCAATGTACTCCCCAATAAAAGGTATTGTAAAATACTGCTTAATTGTATTAAGCTTTTCATCCGTGAGAGGAGTCCAATCTGCCGTAATGGGTCGGCTTTCGTCCTGTGCAGTCATTATATCGGAGGCAAGGCCCATGTGTATACCTAATTTTTCCAGATTTTCATTTCTAACCGATTTTAATCTGGAGTGATACAAAAGGTTTATAAAACTTTCATGTTTACTATAGAAATTATTCAAAGAGGCTGTATACTCTTTTTGTAATTCTCTTCTCTTTATCGAAGCTTCTGAATTTTCATATGCCTTCATTGCCTTAATAAACACCTTTTCTTCATCGGTAAAGATTACTCCCTTATCAATTAAATCATTTACCATCATAGTCTGCGTTAGAATCTCTCCTTTTTTCTCTTTCCCTAAATCATTGACCTTATCCTTATATTTTTTATAAAATGTATAGCCGGATGTTTCGAGCGCGACGATCATATCATAAGGAGTTAAATCCTGAAGTTCGCCCCTTAATATTTCATGGTATTTTAACGTATTTAAGAAGAAATCATAATCTCTTGAAATTACAGCCAGCGGATTGTTTACCATCTCATTGGTAATAAAATCATAATAACTCAGCGCTGGTTTCCCGGTCTTATAAGGCAATGTCTTTTGGGATTCCGGAATTTTATTTTTTGCCCTGAATTCTCCCTCATAAATTCTATTATATTCCAATATATAAAGCGCATTGTGGAATTCAAATTCCATTTTTTTTACCTGGTATGCATTAGCGCTTATCAAATGTTCCTTCCGTAATGCATCCAAACTATTTAAATCCTTAATCCCGAGATCCATGAAATAGCTCTTGAACGTTTCAGGTGTCATATCCAATATTTTCTCATGCATTTCATTATAATTGAATTTACTGAGTTTTTCAAGTCTGGACAAATCCATATTAATCTCTGCACTTTCCCCCATAAATAACTTTCTGTCCCCGGGAGCAATCATTTGAAATACACTTTTCCCGGGTTCAAGAAATATCTGACCATTATAAAAACCGGATCTGACATAAATACAATGTGGATAATAGATGGGCAACTTTATTGAAAAAGTACCCTCATCAGACAGATTTACCAGAAATATACTTTGTTGGCCAGTAATAATATCATCAACATAAGCTGTTGCTGTTTTGATTCCCATCCTTGGAGTATATCCCTTTAAATAACCGCTATAAGTGGCTGAATCATTTTTAAAAACAGGCATCTTGAATCCTTCGTCGTGTTCTGGCTTCTTAAGGTTAAGCGCTGAAACGGTGGAACAATATTCTTTCAGTAATTGCGGTGATTCTCCGATCCTGTAGGTTCCGTCATTTCCACGCTGAACAAACAATCCGATATTACCTTTCTTATTTTTAAGTACAATAGAACCTTTCCCCTGCGTAAATTTTGCTTCACCGTAATTCCATACTTTCTTTTTATAAATAGCCAAAGTATCCATAAAACTAAAGACCCACTCACCGCTTTCTTTATTAAACCAGTTCCCCAACATCTCTTTGGGAATAATCGTTTGACCTTCAACATCTTTTAATCGAATATCATAAATATACCAAGTTCCACCATCATTGGCTTCGCCATAATCAAGTTTGTTGGCCGAAGGATCTATTTTTGGAAATATCAATTGGTAATCTACTTCTCCCGACTCCGGTACGGTATATTTTTCGCCAAGACGGATACCAATTGAGGATTTTACATATAATTTATCCCTGCCATTAAGTGGCTGTATATATGACTGTTTTGGAAGATAAATCGAATTATTTGGCATATTTGCAACATGAAAAAAGAGTACCGTCGCAGTATCGCTCAATTCAATTTTTTGAATCGTAAGATTTGATTCCGTAGCAAAACCAAATCCGGGATTTTCAATGATTGTTTGAGAAAAGCCAGACCCTGAAAAAAGAAGGGACAGTGACGCGAGAATAATTTTTTTCATATTATGGGTATTTAGAATTGACA
>Ga0364859_10629_pt1 | contig 15161 bp, 13 predicted proteins | sample ExccelAu500001D3_FD_206911 | JGI IMG/M metagenome (GOLD analysis project Ga0364859, IMG submission 206911) | Enriched cells from Trout Bog Lake Hypolimnion, Wisconsin, USA - BchlTB.Aug20.5000.01 .D3 | ecosystem: Environmental > Aquatic > Freshwater > Lake > Hypolimnion/Profundal zone | place: USA...
CGGCGATCATTCCATAAACGAAGATGGCTACAATAGCGGCGAAGATCAACAGTTGCCGAGTTACATTGCGGGAACATCGATCCAGCCGCGCGTCCGATGGCTATCGAGCTCAGCCTTGAGGATGACAAGTTGCCGCAGTCCATCGGCGAACTGCGGATATTCCGGCGTCAGGCTCGGTGTGGCGATGGAGGCATAGAAGCGGCGGAAGACCTGCTTGGAGATTCCAACGAAGCCTTCACTATGCCCGCCGGGCAAATCTGTGTAACTCCGTGCCGCGGGTTTCATCAGCGGCGCATCCTTGAGAATCACTTCGTTGCCAGAGTCCCGATGGCCCACCCAGAGTTCATCTGGCCGCTCCTGGTCCCACGCAACCGAACCCTTGGTGCCATAGATCTCGATGGCGAGATGGTTCTTTCGTCCCGCGGAAACCTGGCTGGCAACCACGCTTCCCCGCGTGCGCGAACCCATGTGAAAGATGGCCGCGCCATAATCTTCGGTGTCTACCGGCTTCTCAATGTAGTCATCCGGCCCGAGTACCTCGTTCTTGAAGGTCTCGATGGGCCGTTTGGGCTGTTTGCGTATGGGGTGGAAGGTCTTCAAATCGGCGCAGACTGAAGTGACGCGCTCACCCGTTACATGCTCGGCCAGGTCATACCAGTGCGAGCCAATGTCGGCCATACATCGGGAAGGCCCGCAGGCCTTTGACTCGATGCGCCAGTTCCAGTAGTAGTCGTGAAACAGCCAGTCCTGCGAATAGGTTCCCTGGACAATCATGATTTCGCCAAGGTCTCCGTCTTCTCGCATACGGCGCATCTCTTGCACCATGGGGTAGTAACGCAAGGTGTAACAGACGCAATTCCGCAGGCCCTTCCGTGCGGCCAGGGCCCATGAGTGCGGTCCGAAAAAGACCAGCGCCCCGCATGGAAGAGTCAATGCAACACTCCAGAATGAGAGCAGGTAGAGGGCGCGGTAATCGGTTCGCAACCAGCGTTGGGCAATCCAGCCGCCCACCAGTGTTCCGGCAATGCCGTCCACCACGGTGATCGCGCCTACCACCAGGCTCGCATTGCCCACTGAGAGTCCGGCGTTCCGGTGCAAGAATGTTGGCACCCATGCAGAAATGCCCCCCATGGCAAAAGTGAGCGTCGCCAAGCCAAATGTAGCCGTGAGAAAAGCAGGATTGCGGAATAGTCCCCAAACGGTGGTCCGATCAATCGTGGGCTTCACATGGTCGCTGGACCCGCGAACCGGCTCGCGGCCAATCCATCCGTACAAGACTGCGATCACCAAACCGGGGATTGCGCACACAAAAAAAGGCGCTCGCCAACCCCACACCGTGCCCAGTTCCCCTCCTGCGAGGTAACCCAGAGCTGCTCCCACGGGAATGGCCAGATAAAAAATGGAGAGAATGCGGTTGCGATCCCGCTCAGGATAGAAATCAGCCAGCACCGCCGGAGCAAAGATACCAAACGTTGCCTCTCCGACTCCCACCAGCGCATGGCGGATATAGAGTGTCGTGTAATCGTGGACCCAGGCCGTGCCCAGCGTGGCCACGCTCCAAAGAACCGCGCCGAAAATGATCAGTGGCTTGCGTGGGAAGCGGTCTCCCAGCCAACCGGTCAGAGGCGCTGCCAGCATATAAAAAACAAACAGGGCGGTGGTCAGCGCACCCATCTGCTGGTCCGTCGAGTTAAACTCCCGCTGAATCAGCGAAACTTCTCCGGGCAGGATGTAGCGGTCGATGTAGTTGAGCAGGTTCAGTCCGATTAGCAGCACCAGCGTTACAACGGCAGGGCTGATGCGCGGGCGCAAAGGCGGGGACAAGGTACTCAAAAGCCGTTGACCTCGTGATAAAGCCGGGAGTTTACACAAATATCACAACAGACTGAGTGTCGCCCACAATCCCTGCCACAAATTCGCCCGTGGCGCGGCTATTCCTTTGGCCGCGGCCAGCGGGCCTCTACCCTGGTGGCGATACCCCCGCGAGGGCGAAAATCACCGTGCACCACGGCCCAAACCGGATCGCAAGCTTTCACCACGTCTTCCAGCACCTGGTTCACTATGTTTTCCTGAAAAATACCCAGGTTGCGGTAACTGAAGAGATACTCCTTCAAAGACTTCAGTTCGAGACAGCGCTCCCGAGGCATGTATCGAATGGTTAGCGAACCAAAGTCGGGCAGCCCGGTTTTGGGGCAGACCGATGTCAGTTCCGGATCATCAATAGCGATCTCATACCCCGGAAACTGGTTCTTCCAGGTCTCGATGGCAGGAAAGGCAAAATCCAGGCCTGCCTTGGCATGATCGTCGGTATAGCGTGGTTCCAATGGCATATGGCTATTGTACGAGGCGGCGGTTTGGCTCACCACATTTGCCCCAAACGCAAATTCCTGACTCCTCAGGCCATGTTCCAGCGTCCTATATACTGACTCTGGTTAATTGAATGACTCAAGAAAGAAAGCAATCCGGCCGCCTCTGGCTTTGGCTGGGCGCGGCAGTTCTTCTGATTCTGGTCTTTTTCTCCGTACGATCCCTCTCTCGTGATCGGTTGCCGGTGCGTGTCGCGCAAGCAAGCCGAGTGCCCCTTTCAAGCACTGTAAGCACCAACGGCCGCGTTGAACCAGAGATGAACTACGAGGTCCACAGCCCAGTAGCGACTACCGTGCGAGCGGTTTACGCACAATCCGGCGATCTGGTTCCCGCCGGAAAACTTCTCATGGTTCTGAACGACGTTGAAGCGCGAGCCCGGCTGGCATCCGCACAGTCCGGCGTAAAGTCCGCCCAGGCCTTGGTGGAAGCCGCCACCCACAACGGATCTCAGCAGGAACGTCAGGTGGCGGCAGCCGACATCGCCCGCGCCCGCCTCGAACGCGAGCAGGCCCGGCATGATCTGGACGCATTGATCAAACTGAATTCCGCAGGTGCAGCCTCCCAGAGCGAAGTAGCTGCCGCAAGGCAGCGGTTTGAAACTGCGGAGGCCAGCCTCCACGCTCTCGACGAGACCGCTCATAGCCGATACTCGACGGCTGAAGTCGAGCGTGCCCAGGCGACTCTTGCTGAAGCGGAAGCCAATCTGGCTGCAGCGCGCCAGGTGTTGGCTCAGACATCCATTCATGCACCAGTGACCGGGACCGTATATAGCGTGAATGCCGGACCCACAGAGTTTGCAGAGGAAGGCAAACTCCTGCTGCAGATGGCCGACCTGCACCATGAGCGAGTGCGAGCCTATTTTGACGAGCCGGAAATTGGCAGACTTGCCGTTGGCCAGAAAATTCAGATCAAGTGGGATGCAAAACCAGGGAAAGTCTGGAACGGGCACATCGAACGTACCCCGGTAACAGTCATAACCTTTGGCACTCGAACCGTGGGAGAGGTGCTGGTCAAAATCGACGATTTGGACGGCCAGTTGCTACCTTCTACAAATGTCACTGTCACCGTGACAACTTCCAGCGAGCCTAACGCCCTCACCGTCCCGCGCGAAGCCCTGCACTCTGAAAACGGCAAGCCCTACGTCTTCAAAGTGGTCAATGACGAGTTGAAGAGAACCCCTGTGGTCACCGGGACGCTCAACCTGACCCTGGTAGCTATAATTTCCGGACTCCAAGAGGGTGACACGGTAGCGACCGGAACAACAAACGCACAGCCCTTGCAGGAGGCTGTTCCAATCAAGGTTGTGCGGTGATGTTACTTCGCAATGCAATCAAGGTCCTGCCTGCAACGTTGCTGACGGCAACGCTCGCCCATTCAGCCTTTTCGCAGCCACCAAGGGAACAGATTCTGTCGCTGGCCCAGGCAAATGCGGCCCTTCAGGCCGGCGAAGCAGATAAGGCTATTGCTCTGCTCTCTCCGCTTGTGCGGCCAGGCGCCGATATTGCCGAAGCGCACAATCTAAATTGCCGCGTGCTGTATGCGCTGGAACAGTGGGATGCAGCCGCCAGCGAATGCGAAAAGGCGGTTAACCTGGATGGACAGAACTCCAATTATCACATGTGGTTAGGACGCGCATTGGGTGAGAAGGCCGACAGGGCAACGTTCCTGAGCGCCTTTTCCTTGGGCAAACGGGTAAGGGTCGAGTTCGAGGACGCGGTCCGGCTCAATCCGCGCAACGCCGAGGCTCTGGCCGACCTGGGCGAGTTCTACCACTCGGCACCGGGCGTTGTAGGCGGTGGCACCGATAAAGCTGAGGGAATTGCCGTTCAGTTGTCCAAGGTAGATTCGGCTCGCGCCCACGAGTTGCGTGGCCACATTGCAGAGGAGCGCAAGGATTACGGCACCACGGAGCGGGAGTTCAAACAGGCTATTGCGGCAAGCGCACATCCGGCCTTCCAGTGGACGACGTTGGCCGCTTTCTACCGCCGCCGCCAGAATTGGCCAGAGTTGGAAGCGGCGATTCATAACTGCGCTGCTGCGGCGCAACGCGATAAGCATGCGGGCGTTGCCGTTTATGACGGGGCCTCAATCTTGATAAGAGCCAATAGAGACCTGCCGCTCGCGGCCAAGATGCTCGAAGACTATCTGGCCGGCCAGTCAAAAACTGAGGAAGCCCCCGCGTTTGTGGCGCACACTCGGCTTGCGCGCCTTCAGTTGCAACTCGGCGACGTTTCAGCTGCAAAGCGAGAGCAAGCGGCGGCGCTGGCGTTGGCCCATAATTACAAACCGGCCTTGGACTTGAAGATCCGCGAAGATGGAACCAGGGAAAACAGGCCCCAGGAAGAGAAACGTTGACCGGAAGAGTGCACGTGAAGATTGCAGACAATTCGCGCCATCCCTGGGCGGCGGTCCTTCTGGGGTTGGCGCTCGTGGCTTCGCCCGCAGTCGTTTCGGGACAGGTTTCGCTGGCTACGGTAGTCGATCTGGCCCAACGCAACTCAACCACCGTCAGGCTGGCGGAAGCCGATGTGCAAAAGGCACAGGCTGCACTTCAAGAGACACAGTTTGCTTACGTCCCCAGTTTGGTGATTGGCTCCACGGTGGGCACCTCCATAGGCTTTCCCACTGGGCAACCCTCGATCGCAAACGCTTCGATGCAGTCTCTTGTACTAAGCTTTCCCCAGCAGCAATACATTCGCGCGGCGCGCGCGGGCATTCAAGCCGCTACGCTTGCTCTTAAAGATGCCCGCGAGCAGGTGGCCCTTGAGGCCTCTACCGCCTATATTGAACTCGATACGGTGAACCGGGAACTGGAAGCCGCACACCAGCAGGAGGTCCTTGCTGACCGTCTCATCGAGATTGAGAAGGAACGAGCCGAAACTGGAGTTGACCCGCTGAGTGACCTGTTGCAAGCCCGGCTGACGGCAGCCCAACTCAAGCTCAAGCGCCTGCACCTTGAGACTCGTGTTTCCGCGCTCGCAGAGCAACTCACCGCACTTACTGGCATGCCTTCTGGCTCCATCACCTTGGATCGCGGAAGTATCCCCGAGATCCCGGCGGTAAAAGCTGACGAAGCTGGCCGTAAATCGAACGGAATCGAGTCGGCAGAACTGCTGGCCCAGTCAAAACAGTTCCAGGCGCATGGTGATGACCTGGAAGGACGCCGTCCACAGATCAGTTTTGGGGCGCAGTACAACCTTGATTCTAATAAGCTGAACAACTACACCACCTACTACAACCACTTCACTCCCAACAACGTCAGTCTTGGGTTTTCGATCGATGTACCCCTGTTCAACCTCGGCCTGCGTGCCAAGTCCAGGGGGGCGGCCGCAGAAGCGCTGCGTGCCACCGTTGAAGTCGAACAGGCCAGGCGGCAGAACGAAGTTCAGATTGCCGTGCTCACAGGCAGCCTGCGCGAACTTGATGCCCTTGCAGAGATCGCGAGTCTTAAACAACAGATTGCAAACGAGCAAGTACGGGCAGTCGAGGTTCAACTTGAGTTGGGTAATGGCGCTTCTAGCGGCAGTGCCGCTCAGCCGCAATTGACTCCAAAGGCCGAGCAGCTTGCCCGCATTGACGAGCGCCAGAAATTCCAAGACGCCTTGGACGCAGGATTTGACCTGAGCAAGACGCGGCTCACTCTTTTGCGCGCTCTTGGTCATATGCAGGACTGGCTCCACGAATTGCAGGCAAAATAGTGCTGCAAACCGCCAAAAATAACGAAAATGTTAGAATGGAAGGGATGACTATGCCCCTGAAGACACTTTTGCTGAACCCGCCCTCGTTCGAGAATTTTGACGGCGGCGCGAGCTCGCGCTGGCCGGCAACGCGCGAGATTGAGTCCTACTGGTACCCCGTGTGGCTCACCTACCCCGCAGGCCTCCTGGAGGGTTCCCGCCTCCTCGATGCGCCTCCGCACCACATCTCCGCCGAGGAGACCATCAAGATTTGCAAGGATTACGAGTTCCTGGTCCTGTTCACCTCTACTGTCGGTTGGGAGGGCGACCAGCGACTGGCGGAAGCCATTAAGGCCGTCAATCCCTCCATCCGCATCGCCTTCGTCGGACCGCCCGTGACCACCTCCCCGGACAGGGCTCTGAACGAGTGCGCCGTATTGGACTTCATCTGCCGCCGCGAATTCGATTATTCCGTCGTCGAGTTTGCCCAGGGCAAGCCGCTTAGCGAGATTCTCGGCATCAGCTACAAGCTGGACGGCAAAATCGTGCACAACCCCGACCGGCCGCAGATCGAAGACCTGGACGCCATGCCGTGGGCCACTAAGATCTACAAGCGCGACATGGACGTGACGCGCTACAGCGTGCCTTTTCTACTGCACCCTTACATCGCGCTCTATTCCACGCGCGGATGTCCTGCGCAATGTACCTTCTGCCTCTGGCCGCAGACCCTGTCAGGCCACGCTTGGCGCAAGCGGTCCACTGATGATGTTGCGGCTGAACTAGCCTGGGCCAAGCAGAACTTCCCTAATGTGAAGGAGTTCTTTTTTGACGACGACACCTTCAATATCCAGAAAGCCCGCACCATTGAGTTGTGCGAAAAGCTCAAGCCGCTCAACCTCACTTGGAGTTGCACCTCGCGTGTGACCACCGACCGCGAAACGCTGAAGGCCATGAAGGATGCCGGATGCCGGCTGCTGATTGTGGGCTTCGAGTCTGGCGATCCGCAAATCCTCAAGAACATCAAGAAAGGCGCCACCGTCGAACGTGCGCGCGCCTTCGCCAAAGACTGCAACGACCTCGGCCTTACCGTTCACGGCGACTTCATCCTAGGCCTGCCGGGCGAGACTAAGGAGTCGATCCGCAACACGATCAACTTCGCCAAATCGTTGGACGTCGAGACCATCCAGGTTTCAATTGCCCATGCGTATCCCGGCACCGAGTTCTACGACTACGCCGCCAAAAACGGATTCATCACCAACGAGCGGATGGAAGATGGCGGCGGTCACCAGATGGCGCACATCGAGTATCCCGGCCTGCCTGTCGACTACGTGATGGAGATGGTGCACCGCTTCTACGATGAATATTACTTCCGCCCCAGGGCAGCTTTCCGCGTAGTCTGGAAGGCTTTTATCAACCGTGATCTGCCTCGTCTTTACGTTGAAGCCAAGGCCTTCCTCAAGCTGCGCGCAGAGCGCAACAAGATGGTAAAGGTCGCTCGCAGCAAACAGGCTGATCCACCGGCCCATGCCGGCGCCGGCGCGTAGTCGCTGCTAAGTGACTCCCACCCCAAACGTTAGCAGGTCCAACAAATGCTCCGTTTCCCATCCTTTCCGTCACTTGTTGCGGAAAGGGTGGGAAATCACGAACCCCCAAAAAGGGGCCGTTCTCTCGTCTAGGTAGAAACCCGAATGGCTCACGCAAGACTTCTGCCGCGACAATACATGATTCTGGGATTGGTCTCCATCTGCGCTCCCTTGGGAGACACCTTCCTCTCGCGCGGCATGACCCGCCTGCCGGACATCACCCTGGCTCACCCTGCAACTCTCATCGCCGCAGTCTTCACACCTTGGATTGCCGTCGGCATCGCGCTCCTCATCGGCTTCTTCGCCAGTTACCTGACCGCGCTGTCGTGGGCCGATCTCACTTACGTGCTGCCCGCCACCGCATTCGGTAACGTAATCGTCGCGCTGCTCTCGCGCTTCTGGCTCCATGAGCCCATTTCAATAGAGCGCTGGGCAGGGATTGTGCTGATTACTCTCGGAGTCGGCTTCGTCGCGCAAGGCCCGTCTCTCACCGAGCGGCCGGTGCTTGTCGATGAGGCCCAACTTACGGCTCAAGAAGAGGAGCAAGCGCTATGATGCTTCCCTACCCCTCCATGCAACCTGGGCCGTGGACCGCCGCTGCCATGATCGCCGCCATCGTCCTCACTTCCACCGCTGGCGAGGTGCTTACAGCCGCCGCCATGAAATCCATAGGCGACCTCGACGAGATTCGCGCCCATTCGGGCATGAAGGGCGCTATTCGCGCCGTCGTTACTTCCCCGCTCTTTTTCGCCGGCGTAAGTTTCCTGGCTCTTGCTTTCTTTGCCCTGCTTTTCGCGTTGAACCACCTGAATCTCAGCCTGGTCGCGCCCGCCTCAGCCTCGCTGACATTGGTTACCAACGCTATCGCGGCGAAAATCTTCCTCAAAGAAAATGTAGACCGCCGCCGCTGGACCGCCGCCGTCCTGGTCTGCATTGGGGTCTATTTTCTGGCGCATTGAAAAACAGGAATTTATTCACATGGGTAAGACAACACTACATTGACCGCTCGACGCTTCCTATGCTGTACGCTCACCTTCACCCTCGCCTTGAAATTTCTTCTCAGGATCTGAATACCTTAGCCCTAATCTCCGCCAAGGTCTGGACGCCGTCGTGCGCCTCGTAAAACAAATACGTGGAGAACAGAGTCAATACAACAGTGGCGATGATTCGCGATCCGGAACTGACCGGCCAAAACCAAATGCCGGTCAAGGCGAATGGAGCCGCCGCAACGCAGCCCAGTTCGAACTTTAACCTCAGGAGCATCGTGTGAATATACTTGTGTGCTGGAAGTGCGAAATCTTTTTCGGCTTTGAGATATAGGTACCAATCATTCCAGGAGTCCTCTTTAGTAGAGTTAATAAGCACGTTGAAGATCCACAATTCCAAGCGGGCACCGATATCTTCCAACACTAATCCGCTAAAAGTTGCCAGAACGCCAATGATGATCCCTGTTTCAGCGTGATTTGACTGCACAAAACCTCGGACCGGAACGACTAGCCAGAGTAAAGCAATACCTCCCGGTGTCAATGCCAGCATCCCCGGCAACAGGAGAGTAGCGAGGGGCCAAAAGAAATCAGAACTGAATGCGCTGAAAAAGTCCTTCATACATGGAGCCTATAACACTCGGGAAGCCAACAACTCTTTCCAGTCTTGCAAAGCAGCCTAGCAGAAGAAGCAATGCATGGCAAAAAATCGCAATTAAATGTTGGTCGGACTTGTCGTCGCGATGCGCATGCAAGTTCAAATCAACCGGAGAACTGAGCCTATTTAAGCCAACACATCAAGCCACGAGGCTTCAGGTCGGCAACCAGAATTGCGCGTGGTTCACCAATGTTCTCGCAGACTGCCTCCGCGGCCAAATGCCCCGAACGCGCAGCACTCTCCATCGTCGAAGGCCACCCGGTCGCAACCCAGTCACCGGCCAAAAAGCAGTTAGGCCAAGGCGAAATTGCGGAAGGTCTTGAACCATTAATGCCGGGCGGCACGCCAAAAGTGGCATGCATTTCCTTGACCAGCGCAACCTTCTCCAGCTTTGCTTCCTTTACACGCGGAAAGAACTCCGCCAACTCCGCAAGCGCCTGCTGAATGGCATCCTCACGCGGCAAGGCTGCAAAGGCCCGTGTGGCACTAACAACTAACTCAACATAGTGTCCGCCGCGCCCAGTCTGCAGCCGCGACTGGTTATACATCCAATGAATCTCGCGGTCCAGCAGCACGGCGTGTTCCAGGTCAGTCACCTCGCGGTCAAACCACAGATGCACGCTGCAAATCGGCCAGTGCTCATGTCTCTCGATCTGGCGCGCTAATTTCTCTGCGCCTTCCTCGCCAGGCAGATGGGGCAGCAGCTTCTGCGTCGCTTCGAACGGCAATGCCAAAATCAAAAAATCTGACACCATTTCGCCGCTGCGCGTATAGATCGTCCACTGCCTCGCACTCTCATCCCAGGCCGCGCCTTCAATGTGTGTATTCATCAATACGCTGCCGCAACGCTCGTTAATGAACGGAGTCACGCCACAGTAGAGTTCCGTCAGCGGAACCGTACTCATTCCCATACTGCCCGCTTGCGCTGAATTCAAAAACAATTCGCGAATCACCTTGGCCGCATAGGACACCGCAATAGAGTCGATCTCCGCATTCAACGCGCTGGCAATTACCAGCCGCCAAAAGCGATTCACCGCGCCTTCGGTTTGCTTGTGACGGCGTAGCCAATCTCCGAGCGACTCACGAGAATTGTCCATCGCGCCGGGTTGCATCATCGCGCGCATCGCTCGGCCCAGCGACATCTTGTCTGCGAGTGTAAAGGCCTTCGCATTCAGAAAGCTGGGGGCGCTATGAAACGGCGCCGGCAGCCGCAACGGCCCCAATTCAAAAGGCCCCAATCGCGACCTCTGCCCTCCCGGCTCGACCATCGTCATATCGCTGGTCCAGTGAATGCGGTCGGCAACCCCGATGCGACTGTAAAACCCCACCAGATTCGTGCAACATCCAAAAAGCACATGCTGGCAGTTGTCGATGACTTCGTTTACACCCGGATGCAGATACGATGAAGCCCGCCCGCCCAGGTAGCTGCGCCGCTCAACAAGCTGCACGTGCAACCCGGCCTCGGCAAGCGCGCACGCCGCGCTCATGCCAGCCACGCCGCCGCCAACCACCGTAACCGTTCTCTCCGAACTCTGCTGCGAACTTTTCAAACTCGTCTTCCCATCTCAGTGGCAAAAATCAATGAGGGCATACCCCCTTTGCAGCCGCCGGGCCCGTTCACTCCCAGACTTCGCGATATAGCTGTTCGATCTCCTGCCCGATCGGGATGCGCGGATTGTTCTGCGGAGAACCCGAGGCCAGCGCCTGTTCCACCATTGTTGGGATTGCTTCAAAGTACCTATGCTCTGCAATTCCGAACTTCTTTGGCGACGGCACCTGTAATTCCTCATTGCGGCGAAACAGGCCTTCTACCAACTTCCGGCACGCTACATTGTTTGAATCGTCCGAGGCCGCAATTCCCATCGTGCGGGCGCAATCGGAATAACGCTCTTCCTGTGCGGGAATTGAAAACGCCGTCACTGCAGGAAGTAGCATGGCGTTTGAAAGTCCGTGAGGAACGTGGAAGAACGCTCCAATAGGCCTGCTCATGCCGTGCACCAGGGCAACACTCGCATTTGAAAAAGCTATTCCCGCCAGCGTGGCAGCCAGCATCATGGCCTCGCGCGCCGCCCGATTATTGGGTTCATTGAACGCCTTAGGCAACTCCGCCCAAATAGTTTTCATTGCCGACAATGCGATGTGGTCGGTGAAGGGATTGGCTTTGCGGCTAACATAAGCTTCAATGGCATGAGTCAGGGAGTCCGTGCCGGTGTCCGCCGTCAATCTCCGGGGCATCGACAACGTGAGTTCAAAATCCACTACCGCCGCCGATGTCAGCAATGCGCCGCCAGCAATCAGCATCTTCTCGTCTTTGGCTGAATCCGTGATTACCGTAAAGCGAGTCACCTCTGAGCCAGTGCCGGCGGTGGTTGGAACCGCAATGTGCGGGGGACCGCTCTTGGGAATCTGATTTGGAACCTTGTAATCGCGTGCTTGGCCGCCATTCACCGCAAGCATGCCAATCGCTTTAGCCGTGTCGATCGGACTGCCGCCACCCAGGCTAACCAGGGAATCGTGCCTTCCGCCAATAAATGCGCGCACGCCGGCCTCGACAACATCGCTTGTCGGATCTGCCACCGTCTCTGAAAATACCGCGCATTCACCGCCCGATTTTCTAATCAGGTCCTCCAGCATGCCCGACAGGCCCCGGCTCGCAAGAAAGGGGTCAGTAACAATCAGAGGCCGCACGCAGTTCAATCGGGCCAATATCGCGGGGACTTCGTTAAAAGACCCTCCGCCAATCTTCAGGATGGGAGGAATTTGAATTTCAGCAACCATCGATTGACTCCTTCCGCTAAGAAAACCTGCTCCTGCCGAGTCCACAATCCGGTCTTACTCCCCGACCAATTCCAAAGTAATGAGAGAAATGAAACCGCTGCTTTGATTAGCGGACAAGCACATCGCCCCGTTGGCTTGAAAAGGCCTTGTTCAATAAATGAGGCGAGCCAATCCCATCCGCAACAAACCTACAGCGAGGATGCCGAGTTTTTGCTGCAATGGCACGCTTGCGCGGCGGGAGAAAACGTCGTAATCCGCCTTCCGTATCCGCTTCAGCAACGCATGATAGATCGAAACCAGCACCCACATCGCTGGCCGGCTTTCGCGGTCGATAAGCGGCATCAGTTTCCAGGCCGATTGATAAAAGTCCTCCGCGCGCTGTGCGACGGCCGCAAGCAGTTCCCGCTCGTTGGCTGTTGGCCGAATAGAAGGAGCGCGATGCAGCAAGGCATCCAATGAAACGCCGTGGGCCGCCAGGTCCTCGAGCGGCAGATAGACGCGGTTGCGGCCTGCATCCTCTGCCACATCACGCAGGATGTTGGTCAACTGAAAAGCGACTCCTGTTTCCTCGGCCAGTTTCTCCGCGCGCTGGTCTTTGTACCCAAAGATGCGGATACAAACCAGACCCACGACTGAAGCCACCAGGTAGCAGTATCCGTAGAGATCCGCAAAGGTAGCGTACGTGTCCGGCGCATCGCTGGCAGCAGGTTTCAAATCCATCGTCGTACCGGCCACAAGCTCATCCAGCAGGTTCAGCGGTATGGCGAAACGCTCCACGGCATCGCGAACGGCCACGAAAACCAGGTCGGATGAATCACCGCCATGACAGGCGCCACGCCAGTCTGCCAGCCACGATTCCAGGCGCCGGCGGCGTTCATCGCGCGGCAGGCTCTCGTCGTCGGCCAGGTCGTCGGCCTTGCGCATAAAGGCGTAAATGGCGCAAATAGCATTTCGCCTCGGTGCAGGCAGGGCGATAAACGCATAATAGAAATTCTTCGCTTCACGCTTGGCGATCGCCCTGCACGCCGCGTACGCCTGGTCTAATTTGAGATCGTGCTTCAAGCAGTCTTTCCTTGCGGACGTCCTCGCCCACCGAGGTTTAGAAACGGCAGCAGTTTGCCACCCACCGCGCGAAGAGCAAGCGCCATCTTGGTGCCCTTTGAAATTGCGGGGCGAGCGCTCAGAACGTCATAATTCTGCCGTTCGATGGCGCGCAAAATCTCCAGTCCTCCGCGACTGAACAGATCCAGATCGAGCGCCAGGTCGCGGTCGACCATGCCTATCAACGGGAGCCCTTGCTCAAAAAGCGATCGAGCAAAACCCACCTCATATCTCAGCAACGCACGAAACTCGGCTGTGGCGACGCCATTTTCGATAATCTCATCAGTCACGCCAAAACGCAGCATGTCGTCCTGCGGAATATAAACTCGGCCCTTCCCGTAATCCACTCGAACATCTTGCCAAAAGTTGGCCAACTGCAACGCGGAGCACGTTGCATCCGAAAGGGCAAACCGCTCCTCGTCCGCCTCTCCGCACGCATAAAGCACCAGCCTGCCCACAGGGTTGGCCGAATAGCGGCAATAATCCAGCACATTCTGCATGGTTGCGAAACGGGTGACGGTCTGGTCTTGGCGAAAGGCCGTCAGTAAGTCGGCAAAAGGCTCTTTGGGAATCGAGCAAGTTCGAATAGTCTCGCCCAGCGCCACAAAAACCGGATGACGCGCACGCCCCTCGTAACACGCGTCCAGCTCAAGCTTCCACAAATCAAGCAGCGCCAAAGCCGCGGAGCGGTCTCCAACCTCATCGCCCAGATCGTCTGAAACCCGGCAGTAAGCGTAGATAGCATGAAAATGCGGCCGCAGTGCCTTGGGCAGAAACCACGAAGCTACATGAAAATTCTCATAGTGCGAATCTGCCAGCCGTTTGCACCAGGCGCGAGCCTCATCCAGCGTCGGCGCAGCCTCGGGAATGCGATAGCTGGGCGGCAGCGCGGCCCAGCCTTGAGCTATCAGCGCTTCCTTATCCTGTGCTTCCGTTTTCAGAGGTGCAGTCGCAGTCATCCGTTCGCCTCAAGGAACAATGGCGGTCTTGATTTCGCTGCTCCGCTTCATCAGCTTCTCAAAGACACGGTTGAGTTCATAGAGGTGGGCGTGGCCAGTTATAAAAGCCCCCGATTGAAAGCGTCCGCTTGCGATTAACTCAAGCGCCTTGCGGCACATGGCCGGAGTGTGATGGAAGGTGGCTCGCAAAGTGATGTCGCTGTAGTGAACGCGGTTCGTATCGAGAGTCACATGCGTACCCACAGCGCAACCGCCAAAGAAGTTCACCGTACCGCCCTTGCGCACCATTTCAACGGCTTCCTGCCATGCCTCCGGCACTCCCACCGCTTCAATAGCAATGTCCACTCCCTGGTTCTTCAGGGTTAGCGCCCGGGTCTCGCGGATCGCTGTACGAATGTTGGCGGTCTGCACAACGTGCGCCGCGCCCAACTGCCGCGCCGCTTCCACCTGGCCATCGTATTTTACGATGGCGATAACTTCGCAGCCAGCCAGGGCCGCCACATGCAAAATCATCAGCCCGAGCGGGCCGCCGCCGATAATCGCAACTGTGTCCCCTGGGTGCGGGCGGGAATCCTCAAATCCATGCACCGCGCATGCCAGCGGTTCGGTCAGGGCAGCATGTTCCAAGGGTACATGGTCGGGAACACGAAGCGTATTCTTGGCCACGATCCGCGCCGGAATGCGGATAAACTCGGCATACGCTCCATTATTGAAGAGCAGATCGTCGCATAAGTTCTCCTGGCCTCGAGCGCAGAAATAACATGCGCCGCAAGGTGCTGAGTTCAGTGCCACTACCCGGTCGCCGGTAGTGAATTCTTCTACGCCCTCGCCCGCCTCCACCACCGTACCCGCCAACTCGTGGCCAAAAAGCGCCGGAGGCACAATCATGCGCGCGTGATAGCCGCGGCGAAAGACCTTGAGGTCCGTGCCGCAAGTGAGCGCAGCGCCGACCCTCAGAACCAATTCACCCGGCCCGGCCTCCGGTACCGGGACCTGCTCAATGCGCACATCTTCTCGCCCATGCAGAACCGCCGCATTCATGGTTCTGCGGCCAA
>Ga0364859_10632_pt1 | contig 15114 bp, 10 predicted proteins | sample ExccelAu500001D3_FD_206911 | JGI IMG/M metagenome (GOLD analysis project Ga0364859, IMG submission 206911) | Enriched cells from Trout Bog Lake Hypolimnion, Wisconsin, USA - BchlTB.Aug20.5000.01 .D3 | ecosystem: Environmental > Aquatic > Freshwater > Lake > Hypolimnion/Profundal zone | place: USA...
GTTATAGATACTACCGAACCTTTAATTTTATGGAATCATCTTTGGAATCAATTCGCAATATCGCCATCATCGCTCACGTTGATCATGGAAAAACAACCCTCGTTGATCAGCTCCTAAAACAAGCTGGAACTTTTCGAGCTAATGAGGCCAAAGCTTCCGAAGAACGCATCATGGACTCCATGGATCTTGAGCGTGAAAAAGGAATCACTATTAAAGCTAAGAACGCTGCCTTTCAATGGAAAGAATATCACGTCAATATCGTTGATACCCCTGGACATGCAGATTTTGGTGGGGAAGTAGAACGCATCATGAAAATGGTTGATGGGGTACTCTTGGTTGTTGATGCTCATGATGGTCCTCAAGCTCAGACAAAATTTGTGTTAAAAAAAGCTCTTGAAAATGGAGCTAAACCAATTGTGGTGATTAATAAAATTGATCGTGATAATGCACGTCCTCATAAGGTACTAGACATGGTCTTTGAGCTATTCTTAGAACTCGGAGCCAACGATCAACAACTCGACTTCCCTGTTGTCTATGCGAGCGCTAAGCAAGGCTATGCTAAGAGTGAAATTGATCAAGAGAGCAGCACCATGGAGCCGCTCTATGAATCGATTATTAAGCATATCCCCTGCCCCAAAAAAGCTGATGTTTCTTATTTCCAAATGCTCGTTTCTAATCTTGATTGGAGCGATTACTTAGGACGTATTGCTTATGGCCGTATCATTAGTGGTAGAATTAAGGTGGGTGATTCCATTGTCTGTATTCATAAAGATGGGAAAAAAGAGAAAAAGAATGCAACGGCTCTTTTTGGTCATCAAGGTTTAGCCAAAATTGAACTCAAAGAGGCCTCTGAGGGAGACATTATAGGCCTTGCGGGCTTTGAAGATGTTTTTATTGGAGAAACTCTCACCGATAGTGAAGAACGACCAGCACTTGCTTTTATTGACATAGATCCTCCAACCATCACCATGAAGATTTGTATTAACGATGGACCACTCGCTGGTAAGGAAGGAAAGCTCGTGACGGCACGTCAAATTAGTGAACGTCTTACTCGAGAGACACGGACGAATGTTTCCATCGAGGTTAAAGATACAGATACCGCCGGGCATTTTCAGATTAAAGCTCGTGGAGAAATGCAGATTGCTGTGATCGTAGAACAGATGCGACGCGAGGGTTTTGAGTTACTTGTTTCGCGTCCCGAAGTCATTTTCAGACGTGATGAAGCAGGTAATCTTATTGAGCCCCTTGAAAGCGTCTACATCGACGTCCCTAAAGATAACTTGGGTGATATTTTACAAAGTCTTGCAGGTCGTAAAGCTGATATTATCTCCATGGATCATCAAGCGCATAGTGTGACCGTAGAAGCCGTTGTGCCAACACGTGGATTGATCGGTTTTGAAACAGATCTTGTCAATGCAACAAAAGGGCACGGTATCATGTCGCATCTCTTTAAAGAATATGCTCCCTATAAAGGTGAGATTCCCACTCGCAATAACGGTGTCCTCATTTCCATGGAAAATGGAACGAGCATGGCCTACGCCCTTGACACGATCCAGGAACGAGGCCGCCTTTTTATTGGACCACAAGAAGAAGTCTATGTAGGTATGGTGATTGGTGAGAATGCGCGTCCAGATGATATGCCTGTCAATCCTTGCAAAGCAAAAAAGCTCTCTAACATGCGTAGCACAGGTGATGGAAAAGGCATTTCTCTTACTCCTCCACTCAAGATGACTTTAGAGCGCTCTCTCGAGTACATCGCCAATGACGAGTATGTCGAAGTGACTCCTCTGAGTTTGCGCTTGCGCAAGAAAATATTAGATGCAACAGCACGCAAAAGAATGAGTGCGACACCCGTGATTGCGGAGTAATTTTATCTTCCATCTTGTAAAATTCTATGGGGCGCCAATGGCTCTTAGCAAAACGTGAAGTCTCTTCACTCAAAAAATCAAAAGTAACTGGGAAATTCGTTCGTGAAATCACCATTGCCGCTCGTCATGGTGGCTCTGATCCTGCGACGAATCCACGCCTAGCTGCTGCTATTGAGAAGGCAAAACGCGAAAGTGTCTCCCGTGATGTCATTGAAAGAGCCATTCAAAAAGGCTCTGGAACGGGGGAAGAAAAAAGTTTACTCGAGCATATTCTCTTTGAAGGTTACGCACCTCACAAAGTTCCTGTCATCGTTGAAGTTGTCACCGATAATAACAATCGAACCGCTCCTGAAATTCGTGTTCTTTTTCGTGATGCCCAGCTAGGCAATCCAGGAAGCAATAAATTTCTTTTTGATCATGTGGGATTAGTAGAGGCATTCACCAACAATCTCCAATCTGACCTTGAGGAGGCTGCTATTGAAGCTGGAGCGAGTGAAGTAGAATCATTAACTCATGCTCAGAATGATGATATTCCTATGGATAGTCTTGGAGCTCGTTTTATGACCGAGAGAACGGCTACGCATTCTGTTTCCACTTGGCTTCTGGAACATGGCTGGAAAGTTATTACGAGTGAAATTGGTTACGTTGCAAAAAATTTTCCAATACTTAATGAAAATCAACGTCACGAAGTAGGAACATTTTTAGAAAAACTGGAAGAACACGATGATGTTCATCGAGTTTGGGCTGCTCTAGAATAGATAGATTTTCAGGAACCTTCGTTCAGGTGAGGAAAAGAGCCAGTAAATCCGGCACTAAAATTTGGAAAAATTTTTGAAAATGATTTTCTTTGTAAGTACCCATTCTGCTCCACTCAACGAATACCTTCAAGATAGTGCAGAGCTTTTTTTACGTTCTGCAAAACGCTCGAGAACAACAAAAAATGATGGGACTAGAACAACCGCAAGACAGGTAGAGGCGAGCATGCCTGAAGCTACCGCGATACCCAAAGATTGGCGAGCATTAGCACCAGCACCCGAGGCAAAAACAAGTGGCAAAACCCCAATAATAAAAGTCAGAGAGGTCATTAAAATCGGACGAAACCGATTGATGGCAGCCATCGTGGCTGCTTGGCTGATGTCATAACCTGCAGCACGATATTCACGGGCCATTTCGACAACCAAAATGGCATTTTTGGCAGAAAGCGCAATGAGCAGTACAAGGCCAATTTGAACATAAATATTATTAGCCAAGCCCAAACCAGCTAATGCCCCAACCGTTCCAAGGAGTGCAAGAGGGACGGCTAAGATTACGACAATAGGAGTGATCCAGCTCTCATACTGACCAGCAAGGACCAAATAGACCAGAAGGAGTGCAAGACCAAAAACAAGATAAGTAGAGCTTCCCGCAAGTCTTTCTTGGTACGACAGTGCTGTCCAGGAAGTTTGTGTGCCAGGCATGAATTCTTCATCAGCAATTTTCTGTAACTCATCTAATGCTTCTCCCGAGCTTGTTCCACGGGAAGGAATCCCAACAATGGATGCAGAGGGATAAATATTGTAAAGGGGAATCGTCGAAGGTCCAAAGGAATGATCGATTTTCACAAGTGATCCGAGAGGCACCATCAAATTGGTTTGGCTATGCACATAGAAATTTTTCATTTTATCTGGACTAGCTCTAAAATCAGTATCGGCCTGTGTAAAAACATCAAAAGTATGTCCATACTGATTATATTGATTGACGTAGGTGGAACCGAGATAGGTTTGTAGTGAATCTAAAATATCACCAATATTCACACCATAAGTCGCTGCTTCACGCCGATTGATTGTAAGATGACGCTGAGGAATGTTGGACAAAAAACCAGAGCTAACTTTTTCTAGCATAGGATTTTTATTAGCACGAGCAACTATGTTTTGTGCCCTCTTTTGTAACTTATCATAATTAAAGGATCCATCAATGAGGCTGACTTGCATTTGAAACCCCTCAGAAAAGCCCAGTCCTTGAATGGGCGGTGGAATAATGACAGTTGAATTGGCCTCTAAATGTGAATCAGCAATTTTTTTAAGATCACTATTAATCATATCCAGATTACCGCGCGGACCACGATTTTCCCAATCTTTTAAAATAACATAGACAATCCCATCATTAGAATCGAAGGGAGCAATGCCACCCACAATAAGTGTGTTCTTAACAGCTTCTAGCTTTCTTATTTCCTCTGCCATACTTTTCACAACGGCTTTTGTTTTTCCTAAGGCCATTGCCTTAGGAAGGTTTGAAACAACAATCAAGTAACCCTGGTCCTCGGTTGGTAAAAATCCTGAGGGAATTTTTGTTAGCCCCCAAACTGCCAGAAAAGATAAGAACAAGCCGAGTAGCGTCACCTTCATACTGTGTATTACTAAAAAACGAATCGCACCCTCGTACCATCTTTCTAGAGGATTGTACAATGCATTAAAGGCACGAAAAACAATATTAAGATGTGCCTTCGGATCACGTGGTTTTAACCAGAGCGCACATTGTGTTGGCTTAAGCGTCATAGCATTCATCGCACTAATGAGAGCTGTACTTGCTATGACAAGGGCAAATTGACAATACATTTGTCCAATCATGCCAGGCATGAAGGCAGCTGGAAGAAAGACAGACATAAGGACTAGGGTGATCCCGATGATGGGACCAAAGAGGCTTCCCATTGCTGAAATAGCTGCATCTTTAGGTGTCGCTCCTTTTTCAAGATGCTGCACAACTCCTTCTACAATGACGATGGCATCATCCACAACAATGCCAATGGAAAGGACTATTGCAAAAAGCGACATTGTATTTATTGTAAAACCTAAGAGAGCCATAGCCCCAAAAGCACCAATAATGGTTACAGGAACTGTTGTCGCAGGAACAAGTGAGGCTCTCCAATCTTGTAAGAAAACAATAATCACAATAAGCACCAAAAGCCCCGCTTCAAGAAGCGTCTTATAGACTTCATGTACGGATTTCTCCACGATGGTTGTGGAGTCAAAGGAAATTTCGTAGGTTAGATCTTGTGGAAAATTTTTTGCTAACTCCTGCATCTTCTCTCTAACGCATTTAGCCGTACTAATGGCGTTGGATCCTGGTAATTGATAAATGGCAAGACCGGCTGCAGGTTGACCATTAGCTTCAAAAAATTGACTGTAAGATTGAGAGCCAAGCTCAACACGAGCAACATCTTTGAGACGGGTTATTTTCCCACCACTACTGGAACTGGATTTCACAATGATTTCTTCAAATTCAGAAACTTGATTAAGAGATCCATTAGCGGTAATTGAAAATTGAAAATCTTGTTCCTTATCTGCCGGAGGGGCACCAAATTGACCTACTGCTAATTCTACATTCTGTTCTTTAAGAGCATTGATCACATCGGAAGGCACTAGCGACCGCTGCTGCATGAGATCAGGATTGAGCCAGATACGCATGGAGTATTGACCAACACCTAAGACATTGATATTGGCCACGCCAGGCAAGCGAATAAGTTCATTTTGTAAATAAATCGTGGCATAGTTACTGAGAAAAAGAGCGTCATATTTTTCTTTTGCTGAGGTCACCGTAATAAGCTGAAGAACGGCTGTTGATGTTTTCTTGGTTACTACACCTTGGGTTTGGACTGGCTCAGGCAACTGAGCAAGAGCAGCAGCCACGCGGTTTTCAACTAAGATCTGAGCCATATCTGGATTCGTTCCGATATCAAAAGTCACTGTTAAAATATAAACTCCGGTGCTCGTAGAATTCGACGACATGTAGATCATACCCTGTACCCCGTTTACTTGCTGTTCAATAGGAAGAGCGACTTTCTTGACTAAGGTCTCAGCCGTGGCACCAGGATAATAGGCTGTTACTTGAACAGTTGGAGGAGTAATGGGAGGATATTGTGTGACTGGAAGATTAATAATGGAAACAATACCCAGAAGCATCGTAACAAGTGCAATAACATTGGAGAGAACTGGTCTCTCAATAAAAAATTTCGAAAGCATGATGGTGAGACCCTTTGTGTAAAATAAATGTTTCTATGATACCAATTCCTCTAATAGCGCTGCAGAGAGCACCAGCCTGGATATTTCATAATGATTGTGACGAGAAAGCGGCAAAGGTAGTATGGGGTGAGGTAGATGAATTTTTTAACGCAAGAGTGTATGTGTAGAGCCCTTTCCAAGTCACAATGTGAATTTGAGTGACATCCACCCATAGCTTCGCGGCTTCCGTGGTACATCGACATCAAACATTCGGGCTAGTCCGCATATTTCACACAGAATGATGCTTGAGTACAAGTTTTAGAACGAATATACCTTTTTCAGATGAATATTAGGATTTTTGTGCGCAGGAGTTTTTTCGGCCTAGCAAGGCTTAAAGAGTGTGCTGCTAGCGAGGTAATAGTAATTATGACAACGTGACTAGTAGCGCGAAAAAGAAGCAAGTACAATTTCCTTAAAATTCATTAGAAAAAGTTACATATATGGCAAGTCATTATTCGCATTTTACTTTATTTCATTCATGATCTCTGCTGACGATTTCACCTATGCACTCGAAAACACCCGTGTGATTATCGAGCCGAAGAGCAACATTGAGACTTTTGGACAAACACGTTTTCAATTTCAACTTGTGACTGAACCCATGGATGCAGTAGGCATTGTACGTGTTCGCGTAGGCCTTATTCATGCAGAACGCCCGCGTATTCTTGCACCTCAGCATATGAACCAATTTTTATTAGAGGGATTTGGAAGGCACGCTGAGGAAATGATAGAACTTTTTAGAAACTATCCAGAACACCTCAAAATCCTCCGTTATGGGTTTATTTTTAAAAAAACAGATATTTCTGAAAAACTTTTGAAACAACCCAAAGAAGATGTCATTAGACGCCTGCAAGATGAAATCAATCTGCAAGATGATCAAAGAACAACTCTCATAGAAGGAATTGATGAAGCGTGGGAGGCATGTCTTATAAAATTTACCATGGATATGATCCAACGCTCGGCAGCAGGCAATGTAAGTGAATGGAAAAAACGTGGCTTTATTTAGCGTTACTTGTCCCCTAAGAGAAGTAGCAATGATAAAATCTCTTTTAAAGTCAAATTATTTTGAAATTACATGAAAATTAAGAATTTTTACTTATCCCGTATTTGCTCTATCATTCTTCTCTGAGCTTGTCTTATCTAGACATGACATCTCACTCTTCCACCTTAAAACAATTTTTTTACTTTAGAAAAATCTCATTTTCATTCGCAACGAGTATAAAATTATAAAAACCTATGCGCTCTTCAAAAATACTCATTCTTTTTCTTGTTGGATTTCTCGTCTTTGGCTCTGTAGCATTTTTTGGCTATATCCTCTTTGTTAAACCCTACAGAAACGAGACGCTTATAAGTTTTTTTAAAAAAAAGCCCGCAACTCCTTCCATGAAGTCTGTTACAGACCCATCAATTGCGAGTTTTGATGCTGCCCTTGGTCTACAAAATAATGGAAAAATTTTAGAAGCTCAAGCAGCATGGCTCACATGGCTAGCCAACTATCCTAATTCACCTCGAAAAAAAGAAGCCTTGATCTTGCTGGGAAAAGCAAACATGGACTTATTCTCATCACCTCCCCCAGAGAGCAAGGAAAATTATACGGTCATCAAAGGTGATTCCCTCGATCGCATTGCACGCAAACAAAAATCTAATCCTGAACTCATTCAACGACTCAATAATCTACCTAATATCAATCTTCAAATTGGCGAAGTCCTTTTCGTTCCAGAGCTCAGTACTGAGCTTCAGATCGACCGTGATGCAGGACTGTTGATTTTAAAGAATCATGGCCAATTTTTAAAATGTTATCCCTTGCTCTCTTATCCCGCTAAAGGAACTCAAAAAAAATCTCCACAAATAACAACAATTCTCGATCGCATCACAACCTCAGAAAATAAACGCACAGCCTTTGGTGACAAAAAATATGCTACCAGCCAACGTATCATTCTCTTACGTTTTGGTGGAAATATTTTGACTCCTCCTCCTACACAAGTGACTAAAGAGAAATCATCTCTTGATAACAATTCAACAGCTAAGACCTCAACGAGCGGACCTAATACGACATCCCCAGCAATGCCTGCTGGCTTTGTCATTTCTACTGATGATATGAAAGAAATATTTCCTTTCCTCAGCAAGAACACATCTGTCAGGATTGACTGAACTTTTATATATACTTTGACAGCATCAATTTTTGGATTATTTCACGTTTTAGTTTATATGAGTTACTTCATTATTACTGACCTTTTGCCTATATCACTTTTTCCTTTCATTTACCATGACACCTATACCCCTTGATTTTGAAGAGCCCTTGCTCGATTTAGAAAAATGCTTAGATGATTTAATTTCTCGCACACCTGAGGATATTGATCGTATTTCTCTCATGCAGGAAAAATTAGAGCTCATGCGCACTGATCTCTACAAAAATCTTACTCCTTGGCAACGTGTTCAAATTGCACGTCATCCTTCACGCCCTTATGCACTAGACTATCTAGAACGTTGTTTTAGTGATTTTGTGGAATTACACGGCGACCGTTGCTTTGGCGATGATAAAGCAATGCCAGCAGGTTTAGCTCGTCTTGGAAAATATCATTGCGTTGTTATTATGCAACAAAAAGGACGTAACGTTAAAGAAAACGTGCTGCGTAATTTTGGCAGCCCCCATCCTGAAGGATATCGAAAAGCTCTTCGGTTAATGAAACTTGCCGAAAAGTTTTCTCTTCCTATTATCACCTTCATTGATACTCCTGGTGCCTATCCTGGAATTGGTGCTGAAGAGCGACACATTGCTGAGTCTATTGCGGTTAATCTGCGAGAAATGATGATGCTAAAAACTCCCATTGTATCTCTCATAATCGGCGAAGGTGGCTCTGGAGGCGCTTTAGGAATAGGGGTCTCGGATAAATCCCTCATGCTAGAGAACGCTTACTATTCTGTGATTAGCCCTGAGGGATGTGCTGCCATTCTTTGGAAACATCGCAAACATGCACCAGAAGCAGCAGCAGCACTCAAGCTCACAGCACAAGATCTAGCAAGGCTCGGGCTCATTGATGGTATTATTCCTGAACCCCTGGGAGGAGCTCATTATGACGTTGCCACCGCAGCCACAGAAGTAAGCAAAGCTATTTTAAACGCATTAAAAGAATTAAAACAGAAGTCGCTCTCCAACCTGCTCAAGGAACGTTACGCTAAATTTCGTAAAATGGGTATATTCTCAGAGTGATCTTGATCTTCTTTCGAGGAAAAAGGACAGGGATGAAAAACTAAGGTAATTTCTCCTTGAACTATTTTTTTAGAGAAATATTCAACTAGCGTCTCAGGAGTTCCATGACAGTATTCTTCAAATTTTTTACTTAACTCTCTAGCAACACAAAGATGGCCCTGCGGCATGAGTAGCATGAAATCTTTTAATGACGCTAAAAGACGATGGGGAGACTCAAAATAGACTGATGTCATCTCCCTTGCTAAGGCAGTTTTGATTTCTGAGCGTCGTTTAGACCCAGAATTGGGAAAAAAACCGCCAAAACAAAAAGGAACTGGTGGCAAACCACTCCCTACAAGGGCAGTGGTGACGGCTGAGGGACCAGGAAGAACAGTATAGGTGATTTTATTTTCTAAACATGCTCTGATAAGACGATACCCGGGATCACTGATGGAGGGTGTTCCAGCATCAGTAACCATCACCACCTCTCTCCCCTCACGAAGTGCCTGCAAGATCATGGGCAAACGTTGTTTTTCATTATGTTCTTGAAAACTCACTGTTTTTTTACGTAGTTGGAGGTGCTTGAGTAATTGTTCCGTACGACGCGTATCTTCGGCCACAACAAGTTCACACTGTTTAAAAGCAGCCTCCACACGATGAGAAAGATCTCCAAGATTGCCAATAGGCGTTGGTAAAATAGATAGCATGAGAAGGTAATCCTATCTTTGAAAAATCAGACAACAAGGAAAACTCTTCACCCTCATATTAATCTAACAAGGTGAATGAAAATGAGAAATATGGCGTTAAGACTTGGTCTCAGGTTGTTTTTAAAAGCGTGTAGCGGACCTGGATGGTGTGCAGACAAATTTAAAAAAGCAAGTTGAGACCGAATATATTGCGCTAGATTTACTACGTCCATTTACGTTTTTAGGATTGTACTTTTTGTGACAAAGACTTGGTGATGAATGAAGATTAAATATTTAACGAGCCTTCAAGGAATTCACACTTGTTAGAATACCAGCAATCATAGAATAGGCTACTACACCTACGAAGAGAGCAACTAAGAGAATCACCGCAGGCTGAATGAGTGTTGTGAGATATTGAATTTTAGAAGAAAGCTCTCGGTCATAACGCTGTGCGGCACGACCCAAAGCGCCAGCGATATCACCTGTTTGTTCACCAACACTTAAAATATCGATCATCACTGGTGGAAAAAACCCAACTTTTTTCATAGACCGCTCCAAGCTATACCCTTCACTCACAAGTGCAGCAATCTGTCCTAAAAGCGCTCTTAAAAATACATTGCCAGTAGCACCATGAAGAAGATGAATGCCTGTGAGAATAGTGACACCATTGGAGACAAGGGTTGATAATGTTTGTAATATTTCAGCAAAAAATTTTGTCTTTAATACAGCTCCTACAACCGGAATATCAAGCATGGCCCGATGCGACCAAGCTTTACCAGATGGCGTTTCTAAAGCCATGCGCAGCCCGAGAAATATTACTCCCAAGCATGCCACTAATGCCCACCACCAATGTCCACAAAACTCACTCACGCTGATTAAGCATTGCGTAATAAAAGGGAGTTTTTGACCCGATTTGCCAAGCAGGACAGAGAGTTGCGGCACTAAAAATGTAAGGAAAATAAACATCAAAAGAATTGCAGATGCAAAAACAATACTAGGATAAACCAGTGATGAAGTTACCTTCTTGCGGAGTTCTTCCATCATTTCTAAATGAGCACATTGACGTTTCAAAATCTTTGGTAAAGCTCCACTGGCCTCACCTGCTGCTACTAGATTAGAATAGAGGGGATCAAAAGACTCGCCGCAATCACGCAATGCTTTAGAAAAACTGACTCCTTCTCGCACTCGAGCACGTAAAATGGCGGCAACAGTTTTAACGGGTGATTTTTCTTGTCGCTGCTCAATAACCTTCAGTGCTCCTTCAAGCTGTAAGCCAGCCTCCAAAAGCTCAGCTAATTCTTCTGTGAAAAAAAGGAGTTGTGGAGTATTAAGTCGCGTCAGGTGTACATTAGCTACTGATGTTACACGCGATTTATCTGTTGTAGAAGTTTTTTTAGAAGTTGTTTTATCTTCCTCATAGAGTGACTTGGGTTGCATCCCTCTGAGTCGTAAAATACGGTAAGCGTCGCTTTGTGAGGTTGCCTCAAGTGATCCATTTACTTCGTTACGAGATGCCTCAAAAGCTTGGTAATGGAAGACGGGCATGATACTGATGAGTTGAATGTTATCTAAAAGTTATTTTTAAGAGCATGGCGTGAATCTTGACCATTCACAAACAATTGAAAAAATAAATTTCATCCTGCTTATCTAGCTTTATTAGATGAATCTATGGAAGCTTATTTAAAGTTCACATTCCGTAACAAGGAATGAAGTCACTACGATAACAGTCATGAGTCGGTCATGAGATGATGCTATGATAGACCCAATAATAGTATTACCAAACATTAAGATTCCTAATCATTCATTCGAGAAAGCTATATACTAGCGTTAAGCCAAGGATAGCTTGGGTTGGGAGGGACTCGAACCCTCAACCAATGCCTTAAAAGGGCACTGCTCTACCATTGAGCTACCAACCCGAAAAAGAAGCCCTAACAAACTAACATTCTCTTTAAAAAAGTAAAGAATGATCGAGCGTAATATCACAATTTTCAATTCCGCAGGATCATTGGCTTCGTGCATCAAAAGCTTTATTCTCTACCTATTCTACTTGCAAAACGAATGATTTACTAAATTTCATTAGAGAAAGGTATATTCAAAGCTTTTTGTACTTCATTAGCCGCACCGCTTGTTTCTGCATGGAGCGAAGACCAACGAATGCGACCATTTTGAATGAGAAAAGATTGTCGACTTGTAAGACCAATAAGAGGAATGAGTGTTACGCCAAAAGCTTTAGCAATAGTTCCATCCTGATCAGCAATTAAAGGAAAAGGAAGACGGTGTTTTTCTTGAAACTTTTTCTGAGCCTCTGGCGTGTCTCTGCTAACTCCTAAAATATGAATAGCGTGACCATGACGATCATGAAGTGTGCTGTAGGCATCTCTTAGTGAACAGGCCTCCGCAGTACATCCTGGGGTATCGGCTTTAGGATAAAAATAGACAAGAGTAATTCCCTTAGCATAGACATTTGGAAAAAAAATTGAGTTTCCATTTTGATCAACACCAGTAACTTCTGGTGCAGGCGATCCGATTTCTAGAGCTTGAGCAAACCAGCCTAAGAAGGTCATGAGTGAAAAAAAAAGACGGTTAGTTTCATAATCAAAATAAATTTATTTTCGTACTATGCTAAATAGTTACCGATTCAAAAGCGAAGTGCAACACATTGGTCTAAAAAAACGATCTGCGAAGTTGTTTTAAGGTATTTTTTTAAGATCAGAAGTAAAGTAAGAGTAGGCTGTATTATGTGCGAAGCAAACTGTCTATTATCGAAGGTAATCTACAGTCATATTACTTGAAAAGGATACGAAATGATTTTGTTTTTTGTAGAAAAAAACTTCTTTCTTTCATCTCATTTCACAGTAATTTGACCATAGATTTTAGAAAATAGCGATGTCTCTCTAAGACTCTTGAATAGATTTTATATAAAATATTCTGGCTAGAGCTTGCATGAGCTCGCCTTTTTCTATTAAGCTCAACATTTACGTTCACGTACTAATAACGCCATGAATAATAAAAAAGCCATGAGTTTTTCCATGAAACTCCCGTCAACACTGCTTGAGTGCAAATAACATAGCCCTATATTAAATTAAATGGCCAAAGATATTTTTAAAAAATGCCGCGAGTATCATGATTCAGATGATGCACGAGCTCAGGGATTTTATCCCTATTTTCGATGCATTGATGATAGCTATGGCAATCACGTGATGTGTGAGGGTTCAGAGAAAATCATGATTGGTTCCAATAACTATCTTGGGCTTGCCCAGGACCCCCGCGTTATTGAAGCGGCATGTGAAGCAACACGACGTTTTGGTTCAGGCTGCACAGGATCACGACTGCTCAATGGAACTATTAGTCTTCATGAACGCCTCGAGTGCGAACTTGCTGAATTTTTACAACGCGAAGCTGTCCTTCTTTTTTCAACAGGATTTTTTGCTAATCAAGGTGCTCTTACAGCACTTCTAGAAGCTGATGATGCAATTCTCTGTGATCGAGAAAATCACGCTAGCATTATTGAAGGATGTCAGACATCTCTAGCACGCTTGATTCCGTATCGACATAATTCAGCAACAGTACTGGGCAACCGGCTCAAGCGTCTTCCTGAGCAATCAGGTAAGCTTGTGATTACCGATGGTGTTTTTAGTATGTCAGGAGATATTGCCAACCTCCCCTCCTTAATTCCCGTAGCAAAAGAGTATGGAGCCATTACCTACGTCGACGAAGCCCACTCTCTTGGTGTTCTTGGACCCCAAGGCCGCGGTACGGTGCATCATTTTGGAGTTAATGATGAGGTGGAAATCGTTATGGGAACTTTTTCTAAATCTCTTGGCTCTATGGGTGGTTTTATTGCTGGTTCTCATGAGATGGTGGAATTTTTAAAACACAAAGCACGTTGCTTTATTTTCACAGCATCGTTGGCGCCAGCGGTTGTTGGCGGTGTTCTCAAGGCCCTTGAAATCATGCAAAAAGAACCTGAACGTATTGATCAGCTTTGGATGAACACAAGAAAAATGCATGAAGGTTTTACTTCCATTGGATTTAATATTGGCTCTACACAAACGCCGATTGTTCCCATTCTTATTGGAAGTGAAGCTAAGGCTTTTGTTTTTTCACAGCGACTTTTCGAAGAAGGAATTTTTGCAACTCCTGCGATTTATCCCGCAGTACGCTATGGAGAAGCCATCGTCCGAACCAGTTTTATGTCAACCCACATAGAAAAAGACCTCGATTTTATTTTAGAGGTGTTTGCAAAATTAGCCCACGAACTAGGAACATTCGATGATCCCGTCTATACCGAACCAGGCCGCCGCCGTAACGTTTTCGATTTTGCCTTGTCAGACCAAAAAGAGCCTGAGGCGCTTCGAGCAAGTTCCCGAGTTGCTACACTCGAAGAATCTGAACTTTACGCCCCCCTTTCCCGGTAGTGTTGTAAAATTCATTTCTCCTACAGGAGGATTTGCAGAACAACATGGAGAAGTCTTTCCATTCATTGCTTATGCTTATGGCCAGCCTATAGGCCGGATTGCAGCTATTATCAATCATTCTCATAATTCTTACCACCAGGACCGTGTTGGCTTTTTTGGTTTTTTTGACTGTATTGAGAATACTCATGTGGCCAGAGCTCTTTTTGATACCGCTTTCAGAGTTCTTCAAAAAAGAGAAATGACCTCCATGCGAGGTCCCTACAATCCTTCTATTAATGATGAGTGCGGATTGCTCACTGAAGGATTTGACAAACCCTCTTTTGTATCCATGCCCTGGAATCCTCATTACTATAGCGCTCTTTACGCTGAGGCAGGCATGATTCCAGTTCGGACCCTTTATGCATGGATGATTCCTCTTCAAGGACACACACCTATCCGTGTTAATAAAATCGTTGCACGCCTTACCAAGCGCTCTAAAGTCAGCATTCGTACTTTAAACATGAATGATCTCAATCATGAAATGAGCATATTGCATCGTCTCTACAATATCACTCTTGATCGCAATTGGGGTTTTTACCCCATTTCTCTAGAAGATCTTTTAGATGCCGCTAAGGATTTAAAAGCTATTGCCGACCCTAGTCTTATTCTCTTTGCCTGCATGAATAATCGCGAGGTAGCCTTTAGTCTCTCTCTGCCTAATGTCAATGAACTCCTCCATCGAGCACGTCAACGCAAAGGTCTACTGCGTTTCATAGAGATGGCTCTGCGCATCCAATTACAAAAACCTCAAGACGCTCGTCTCTGTATTCTTGGTGTTGACCCAGAACATCAAAACAAGGGCTTAAGCGCTCTTCTCTTTTACGAAGCATACATTCGTACAAAAGCTCGTTATCAACGTTCTGAAGTCTCTTGGGTAGA
>Ga0364859_10636_pt1 | contig 14986 bp, 10 predicted proteins | sample ExccelAu500001D3_FD_206911 | JGI IMG/M metagenome (GOLD analysis project Ga0364859, IMG submission 206911) | Enriched cells from Trout Bog Lake Hypolimnion, Wisconsin, USA - BchlTB.Aug20.5000.01 .D3 | ecosystem: Environmental > Aquatic > Freshwater > Lake > Hypolimnion/Profundal zone | place: USA...
ACTGCGCGCGCTGGTCAGCGAAATCTTGAAATCCCATGGCTACACGGTAATCGAGGCCGGCTCGGGGCCTGAAGCTCTTCCCCTCTGGCAGGAACAAATGGACAAAATCGAGCTGCTTTTTACCGATATGGTCATGCCTGGCAACATGACCGGACGTGAACTGGCTGAAAAACTGAAGGCTCAAAAGCCGAACCTGAAGGTGATCTATACGAGCGGCTACAGCGTTGAAACAGTGGCCAAAGAATTTGCCTTCAAACGGGGTCAGAACTTTCTTCAAAAGCCTTACAATCCCCTTGCGCTGGTAAAAGTGGTCCGCACCTGTCTGGATACGTGAAAGCGGTTTATATGTAAATACTTGCGATGCGCAAGAACGCGCGAACAGCCTGCGATTTGTGTCTGGCGGAAATCTTTTCTTCAAATTACGCGTGACAATCTTGTGACGTTGAATATATTTCACGCCCTTACGACGACCCTATCGTCTAGCGGTTAGGACACTGCCCTTTCACGGCGGTAGCAGGGGTTCGATTCCCCTTAGGGTCGCCATTTTTCTTTAACCCCTTCGAAACCAAGGTTTCAGAGGGAGAGGCAAAGGATCATTCGTCAGCTCCCAAAAAATCTGCGAGGGATTCCTTGGCTGTTTCGGCATTGAGGGACGAAGGCGAGCCAACGAACTTCTTTTTTAGCTTTTCTTCGATGGCGGACCACTCTGCCGCAACCCCAGGATTGGCGCGATTGAGATCGTTGATGTCCACGGAGTAGAGGTTCTTGAGTCCCAGTCCGAGCTCCAACTGGACGGCGGAGTCGGACCACCGTGCGAGCCACCCGACCGCCAGGCTCTGGGCATTATTGTAACGGCTGTGTGCGGAGGCGATCAGTGCTGCGCAGTAATTGGCGTAGCGGGCGTTCTGGTGGCGCTGTTCCTCCATCTGCTTTTCCCTGTCGTTCAGGCGCTTGGTCTGATCTTCCTTCTCCAATGCGGTGAGGTCTTTCTCCAAGCGGGCGAGCAACTGGCGGGTGGTCCAAGTGGAACAATCGAGCCTCCGGAGATCCTTCTGCATGGCCCAGAGGTCAATAATGGCGCTCATGATCTGGCCGGCGATTATGCTCCTGGCTTGAGCCCGTTTTCCATCGGTCTCACTGTCTGCGGGGGAGGCTGGACTGGGTAATGCGCTAATCAGGTCCAGGAACATCTGCTCGCGATGGAGGAACAGTTCGTCCACCAGGTCGGGCAGGTTCTCTGCAACGGGGGCGACAAGGACGCGATTGGTGCATGAGTGCACCAGCTCGAATCCCTGGTTGAGCAGGGCCTGGCCGTCAGCAAGCGTGGCTGCATCTGCCTTGGGCTTGCCTTCGCGAAGCTTTGTAAACTCCGTGCGCCGCTCACACCATCGCTGGCAGGCCAGATTCATGGACTCGCTGTCGAGCTGGGGGAGGTAGTATTGACATGAGGAAAGCTCGGCGTGGCTGGTCGCATATTCACGGAGAACGGCAAATGCCGCCAGCCTGGCGCCGATGCGATTGGTGGGTTGATGGAGAAACAGGAGGGCGGTCTCAAACCAGTTGGTCTGTATGGCATCGGGAGCGGTTGGCGAAGGAGGAAGCAGTTGAGCCTGCGAACCGGGCGAAAGCGCTCGGGCGGTTTGCATGAGATTGTCTGCCAGTTCCTGTGATTGACTGCGCCTCCTTGCAATCTCGGGAGAGGCCGGTGAAATGGAAACCAAGACCGCTTTGACTGCAACATAGGTTTCCAGGTTCGTGGGGGTGAAGGTCTCCCATTGCAACTGCGCTTCCAGGTCCTTGAGGCCTGCCATCTGGCGGGAGACGATGGCGTCCTTGATGCGCGAGGCGCCAGCCACGGCGTCTTCCATTTCGGCGGGGGACGCCTGGGCCTCGGAACACCCATGGTCCAGGTTTTGAAGAAAATCGCGCAACAGGGCGGGCCCATTTGTCAGAACAGCCGACTGGGGCGCGGCTGCAATGACCGCTTCCTTCCAGGCGAGAAAAGGCTTCAGAACAGCCCCCGCCTCCTCGCCGCCTGAGGCCAATGCCGACAGGTAACACAGTTCGGCGAGTTCGGGCCTTGAGGTTTTTGCGAAGCGGTCTGCAGACGCCAGCAGAGCGGCCTGCCTTGCGGCCCGTGCTTTTGCCGGGCGCGTCAGTTCGGCCTGGATCGGGGCAAGGGCTTGGTCGGCTTGGGAGCGCAAGTCGCCTGATACACGGGCGGACACCTCATCGGCTTTGGCGTTCAGGTTCTGGGCGAACTGGGCAGAAAGCATCATCGAGTTGGAACTGAATTGTTCCGCCTGGAGACGGTAATAGCTGGAGAGCCGCCGGGTTGTGTCTGCCGCCTTGAGGTCCAGCTCTTGGGAGAACCGGGCGAGGATTTCGTCTGATTTTGCGTTCAGGCGCTTCGAGGCGATCAAAGAGACCAGGATAATGGTCGCAAGCAACGCCCCTCCCAAGAAAGCAGCAAAAAGGGCCGGGGCTGAAAAGGTGCGGCTAAACGGTCTCGCTGACGCTGGGGTGCTGAGGTTTGTCTGTTCCATAAAAAATGTCGTTAATTAGGCTTTGCTGCTTGAGCTGGGTTGACGGTGCCAAGTGACGGGCGTGGGGAAAACGGCGGGTACAGCGGACGTGTTGAACACGCCCCTTTTCCGCTAAACTTGAAGTGGTGTGTTCGGCCATGGCACCCCCAACAACAAAAACCCCTCATACCAAGACTCCGAACGACTTCAGTGTAAACAAACCCGAGATAGACTTGAGATCAAGTTTTTTTATCGCCCCGGTCTTCGGCATTGCGGATTCGGCACGTTCGGATGGCACAGAGGGAGTCGAAAACTGCAGCCCTGACAAATAATTAGGGTGGTGATGCTGGTCTGTTTGTGGTATTTCGTTGTCTGTAAGGTGAACCGGTCGAAAAATTCCGCCGCTGCTCCGCTATGGCCCGACGAGCAGTTTCGTTGTCGCGCGGTGCCTTTGGGCCGTGTTATTCATTTATGCTCATAATTCTCATGGCTCCATTGCGTGTTTTTGTCGCCACCGTGGTGTTCGCAGTAATCATGTTCGCACCAAATGGTTGGGCCTCCCCGGTACCTTCACGTGCGATCGAAAGAGGGGAAGCATTTTTGGTGAGTCTTTTTGATTCCCAATTGGGTCTCTTACCCGAGTATCGCGGCGCGAACGTCTATTGGCTGTTTCATGATAATTACCTGGCTGCGAAGGTGCTGGCCATCAATCATCCACAGACCTCCAAAAGTATTCTGGCGGCGATTCACCGCGAAGGCGTTTATAAATCGGGCAAAATCGAATTGATTTTTGGAGAAGCCGAAAAGCCCTTGCCGTTCCGTCAGTTTCGGCTGATGGACGTGCGTCACTCCACAAACAAGATTATCCGCACCGAGGCAGTAACCGACCGGGTTTTCGATCGCTGGGAGGATTACGCAGACCTCCTGTTGTTGGCCTGCATCGCGGAAACGAACCAGCCGGCAGCCACGCAACATTGGGAAAAGGCCATGCGGTTGTGGGATGGGACGGGTTTCCTGGATGCCGCCGCTCGGCATGACCACCGATATTCAACTTACAAGCTAGGTCTTGCCTTGCTTGCAGCCAATCACCTGTCGACACCCGCAAAGCCGCCGCAAGGATTAATGGACAGGATGTTCGCCCTGCAAGACGACTCAGGAGGCTGGATTACCGACTACGATTCAGCCGGCAAGAAGATTGGCTTGGCAAATGTGGAGACGACATGCCTCTGTATTTTGGGCCTTGAGGCCTTTACCGGGCACTCTCCAGCAGATGAGCGAAACGCCGAGTAAAACGGAATCACCAAACCCTGCGGGGAGGTCACGGTTGCGGAGCAGACGCCAGGTTCAGCGGCGCGTCCCTGAGTGCCGAATCATGGCTTCTTGCAGAATAAACTTTAGATTTGCGTCTGAGATCGTTTGGAGCAATGGGGGAGAGTTTCCAGGTGTGGCTTTTGCCAAGAGTTCGGAGCATTATCGAGAACACAAATATGACTGCGCGGCTAAGTTATGGCCGGGCAGGGAATGAAATAAAACGTTTATGAATCTGAGCGTCAAAATTGCGGTTTTCTTAACCCTTTTCCTCGGGGCCACGGTTTGGGGTTCCGGCGCAGCGGGAAACTCGGCGGTGGCGAAGCAAAAGCCGGACGACACGAACGCCTATGCCGTGGCCGCTTACTACTGGCCGGCCTACCATGATGAGCCGCGGTGGCGGCCATTCTTTAATGGAACGGAAGGCGAGTGGGACATCATCCGCAATGCACGGCCCAAGTTTCCCGGTCACAATCAACCGCGAGTTCCGCTGTGGGGCTACGAGGATGAGTCCGACCCGAAGGTGATGGAGAAAAAAATCCATGCGGCTGTGAGCCATGGAATCAACGTGCTGATTTTCGATTGGTACTGGTATGAGGGACAGCCGTTTCTGGAGGAGTGCCTCAACAAGGGCTTTCTGAAAGCAACGAACAACGGGCAGATCGGTTTTTACCTGATGTGGGCCAATCATGACGCCACGACGCTCTGGAGCCTCCAACGGTCTCACACCAATGAGGTGATCTGGCCCGCTGCGGTGGACCGCAAGACCTTCGATGTCATCGCCGACCGCGTGATCGCACAGTACTTCAAGCACCCATCCTATTTCAAAATTGATGGCAAGCCAGTGTTCTCGATCTACGAAATTAGCACGCTTATCAAAGGCTTGGGTGGGGTCGCCAATACGCGGGCTGCGTTGGACGGTTTCCGGGAGAAGGTAAAGGCCGCCGGGTTTCCGGGGCTGCACCTGCAGGCCATTCTCTGGGGAACAATCCCAGCCAGTCTCTCCATGGTTCCCGGGGATCGCGCCCAGACCCAGGACAATACCATCCGGCAACTCGGTTTTGATAGCCTGAGCAATTATCAGTGGTGCCATCTCGTGACCCCCAAAGGAGATTATACGGACTGGGGGCGTGTTGCCACGGCCAAGTGGGAGACCTGGACCAAGGAGTTTTCGGTCCCATATTACCCGCATGTCTCCATCGATTGGGATTCGAACCCGCGGGCCAGGGCTTTGCGGCCGAATATCATCGAAAATAAATCGCCGGAGGAGTTTGCCGAATTCCTCAAACAGGCCAAGGAGTTTGTGGGTCGCCACAATTTGAAGCCACGCCTCATCACCATCAATTCGTGGAACGAATGGTCGGAAGGCAGTTACCTGGAGCCGGACACACAATTTGGCATGCGCTACCTGGAAGCCGTCAAGGCCGTGTTCCCGCCGCCCACCGCGACGTCAAAACCGTAAAATCGAAATGATTGTTTCAATGGAGAATTCCATCACCATAGAGTCTACAAGCGACGGCACTCGTTTGACTTTCTCAGACTTTGCAGGCGAGTCCTTCACTGCATTGATCGAGGGCGCATTTTTTTTCGGGCGCGTCATCGTCTCCACGTGCCTCAGCGGGCCGCCATCGCATCTTCTTGAAGAGATCGCTCGTCTTCGATGACAACGGCCAGCCAGCCACTCTCAGCGGACCCGCTGGCTGTGCCGCCTACTGCCAATGAAAAACCGCATTTTTTTTACAAATCGTTAAAAATGAAAGTGTCTGGTTTGCCAACTACAAAAAAGTCCTGGTTTGAAAAACTCTGCGACGAAGGTAAATATCGTAGTTGACGCCGGATGTCTGCTCATTAAGGTTGGACCAATGAACGCGAGGCAAAACCCATTCTTCCCCGACAGACTGGTGTCAAAAAATCAAACTCCGGTCAGTTTTAAAGTTAAGCCATGGCATGCCATTGCTCTGGTTGTTTTCAGTATTTTGTCCTCTGGAGAGGCAGTCGGCGCTCCCCATGCAATCGAATGGGGCGTTAATGTTCATGGCGGGGGAAGTAATCCTCAAAATTTAGCCAATAAGCTCGCCCCGCGTAATCTAAAATTTGTCAGAATGGATCTCTACGGAAATGATTCCCTATATTTAACCAAATTTAGGAACACTGTTGAAATTTTAAAGACAAAAAACATCAAAGCCCAAGCCGCAGTCTATACCATATTTTCCAATGGACAATCGCGCATGCAGGACAGTAGCGCTGATCTGGCCGAGGTGGAACAAACCGCCTATAATGAGACCAAACCTCAAATCGAAAAAACAAAAGACTTGATGCAAGATTATGAACTTCAGAATGAAGTTTCGTTATATCCAAATATAAAAGTCCCAGGCTCAAGCGGACAAAAGGCGAGTGATTATGATGTCCCATGCGGACGATTGCAGGCTGCTGTGCTCAGGGGAATGTCCAAGGCCATTGTTGAAGTGAGAAAATCGTCCCACCTCCCGCTCCGGATTATACTGGGAACGACGGATAGAAGTTTCGGGTTTTTATCGTACATGCAACAACACGGCGTTGTTTTTGATGTTATTGGCTATCACATTTATCCCAAGGAAAATCATGATCCTCTTGATCAGGATCCTTGGTTTGGTGCCGGCGGACCGTTGGGACAATTGGCAAAATTCAACAAACCCATTCACATTAATGAATTTAACTGCGGAGAAATTTATCTGGGCGACGCTGAGAATCCAGGGCCTGATTACGAAAATCAACCCGGAAAACCGTTGACTGAGGCTGGCTTTCGATGTCTGGACAAACACTTAAAGGAGATTGTTCATCAGACAGCGGCAAACATTGAAGCCGTTTATTTCTATGAAATATGGGACGAAACCAAGAAAAAGAGTCCTGAAAATCGCTTCGGACTTTTTTACGACAATAGCCTGCTACACCCCAAAATCAGTCTTTTTATCGCCACCTCCTTTGCTGGGGGGGATTTATCTCCGGCGGAAAAAGATGAGTTGATCAAAAGGGGATTAGGGTGCAATTGAATTCGGCTTTGCCCATTATGGAATGCATCTAAATTTGCTGGCATCATGGCAATAACACCCTCTCGATGAACTCGTGATAAAATGGGCGTAGCGTTGGAATCGCAAGACGTGACAAAAGAAATCGACTGACACCAAGTCCGCACAGAGTAGCGACGATTGCATACCAAATCGACCTGTGAGCGCCGATCATAATCGGGAGACTGCTGCCAAGTATAACGAATAAGATAAGGCAAAACAGACACACACAAGACGCGAGAACGCTACGCCAGGTGATCGGTGCATGGAAGAAATGATAGTGTAAACAAGTCTCGTGGACGCGTTTTTTTTGTCTCGGCGTCAGCGTCGCAAGCTCCGGCACATTTTCGAGTGACCAATAAATGCCCATAATCTGCCTCCGTATAACCTTAAATCTACGAACGAACCGGGTTCTCTCAGCCGGTTCCCGGAACTTAATTAGCAAGGGCTGTGCCAGTTTTTGTGACAAAACGGCAATCCATTGTGTTCACCATGCTTATGCAAACGCCGCACGTTGACCGCTTGTGAAAATTGGTGCCGATTTTGGGAACATACCCCCAATAATGAATCATCAAGGAATAGATTGGGGACTATTTCCCAATGTTACAGTAATCGCTTCTATTTTGTCGCCTTGACGATCTTTATCAATGCCGCAGCCATCACTTCACGTTTTTCCAGTGGAATCGTATGCAAAGCGTCAATCAACTTTATTTCCCATTTCTCGAGAGCAGGTTCGTTTGATTTACCCTCCACCAGCAACCGAAAGAATTTCAACGTTACTCGGCTGGGGTTGACGGGCGAATTCGTTCTGATGATCTGGCTGAAAGCACTTGGGGTCATCCCTAGTTGCCGCGCTGCTTCTGCCTGGGTCCATTTTGAAGCATCGAGCAAATCGCGCGCTTCCTGTTTTAAATTCTGTTCCATAAGTGAAGTTACGTCATTTATAGCGATTTAACAGAAGATGTCCAATGAAATGCCGCGCGGGATAGTATTTAGACCGCCGGGGTAATCAAATAACCCTTATCGCTCCTTGCTTTGTCGTTCTTTTGTTCTATCAGTTAGTACGTATGATCGCTGAGTCCGCAGCCGAGAGCGCAACGCTCAAGGTCCTCCTGATTGGGGGCAACTCCTATGAAGAGACGGCGTTGCGACAGTTGGTGGTTGGAACGGAAGCCGGGGCTATTGAATTAGAATGTGTCAGCACTCTGGCTGGCGGTCTGCAACGCCTTCGGCAGGGAGGCATTAGCTTGGCAATGCTGGATCTTTCGCTGCCCGAGAGCCAGGGGGCGGAAACGTTCTCCCGATTCCGCGCCGAGGAACCGTTCATGGCAGTCATCGTGCTCGGCGCGAAGGATGATGATCGCTTGGCTGTCCGCATGTTGCACGAGGGGGCGCAAGATTATCTCGTCAAGGGAGAGATGAATGGACGCCTGCTCTCTCGCTTGATTCGTTATGCCGTCGAGCGTAAACGCCGCGAAGTGGCCTTAGAAATGGAGCGCGAGTTCTCTGGAACCCTTGAGGACAACATTCCTGATCGAATCTACTTCAAGGACACGAAAAGCCGGTTTCTGCGCATCAATCGCGCCATGGCCCAGCTTTTTCACTTGCGCCGTCCTGAAGACGCCGTCGGCAAGACCGATTTCGACATGTTTCTGCCCGAGCACGCCAGCCAGGCATTCGTCGACGAAGCTCGGATTATGGAAACCGGTCGGCCGCTGATTGGAATCGTCGAAAAGGAAACCTTTCCGGATGGGAGCATTGGATGGGCCATGACGACCAAGCTTCCATTTTATGACAGACGCCACAACCTTATCGGCACGTTTGGCATCTCCCGTGATGTGACCGTTGCGCGACAGTCGGAGGAAAGCCTCAAGGCAGCGAACGCGGAATTAGCCCGGAGTCAGAAACAACTGCTGGAAACCTTGGCCGACCTCCGCCAATCCCATGAGGAACTCAAAGCCGCGCAACTTCAGCTCATTCAGGCCGAGAAGATGCAATCTTTGGGGCGCATGGCCGCTGGTGTGGCTCACGAGGTTAAGAATCCACTGGCTACCCTGCGGATGTGCGCCGACTACCTGGCACGGGTGCTTGATTCCAATGATCGGGAGAAAATGGCCACGATTCAAGAAATGAAGGAGGCCGTTAATCGCGCGGATACCATCATTCGCGGCCTGCTGGATTTTTCCGCTCCCCGTGATCTTGATATTCAGGAGGTGGACTTGAATGCGGTTGTCGAACAATCGTTGCTGCTTGTCAGACACGGGCTGAGCGACGCCGTTCATCTGGTCAAAGACTTAAGCGAAGACGGGCTGCGGTTGCGGATGGATCCTCACAAGATGGAGCAAGTGCTGGTTAATGTCTTTACCAATGCTATTGATGCCATGGGAAAGGGGGGTGAGCTTGTTGTCCGAAGCAGTTTTCGCAGGCTCGAACAGGGCGAAATCGCACACGATGCCGGTTCTCGTTTTGCCGATCAATTACGCACCGGCGAAAATGTGGCAGTGATTGAAGTCCTGGACAACGGCACAGGGATTCCAGAGGAAAAACTCGCCCGTGTATTTGATCCTTTTTTTACAACCAAATCGACGGGCAAAGGCACGGGCCTTGGTTTGACAGTTGCCAAAAGCATTGTGGAAATGCACGGTGGCCAAATCCAAATCCGCAATCGCAAGGAAGGCGGCGCCGCGGTGACGGTTTTGCTAAAAGTCTAAAACGCAAAAAAAGGAAGAACAGTATGAACTCAACCTCATTAATAACCCCGCCCGCCAAGCGGCGGATTCTCATCGTTGACGATGAAGCCGGCTTCACCCGCATGGTGAAACGAGCGCTGGAATCCACCGGGCAGTTCGAGGTTCGGGAAGAAAACCTTTCGCTGGACGCCGTTTCAGCCGCTCGGAGGTTCAAGCCCGATCTTATCCTGCTTGATGTTATTATGCCTGCCGTTGATGGCGGAGATGTCTCGTTAAAACTAAGCCAGGACGTATTTCTGAGAGAAATACCGATCGTTTTTCTCACGGCGACAGTTTCTCATCGCGAAGCGGGAGCTAATGGCCTGAGCAGCGGCGGAAATCTATTTCTCGCCAAACCGATTGATTTAGACACGCTGCTTCGGTGTATCAACGACACAATCCATATTCATCAAGTCTAAGGAGCCGTGGCGCGATAAAAGCGCTGGGTTAATGGCGTTGAATCGGTGATCGTGATTGATGAATTGGTCAACGTGGGAATATCCTGCAACAGTGTCCAGCTTCCAGTGTTAACAATTCCACGGTATTGCATCTGGTAGTGCGCTCCTGTCGTTCCTTGAAGAGTGATGGCGGGCGTCAGGGTATCGCTCAGGACCTGAATGCTGAGCCAAGGCGGGAGAGGAGAATATTCATACGCTCCGCTATCCCATGCAAGACCATAGGGCCGGGCATTTCCAGAATAGTCAACTGTTGGCGCAGCGTTGGATGATCCATAGCCGATGGCGGGAGAGGTGGATAAGAGGTGGAAATCGTTGCCAGCCGCATTGACGAACTTGGGGTCGGCGCCGTTTTTGTTCTGAGAGACGGTCCCGTTGCCCAGGGAGACGGAGGAGGGTCCCAGGACATTGTGGTCCATCGTGATGCTGGTGTTGGTGGTGTCGTTCCAGATTTGCCAGGCACTGCCGCTGCCGCTGTTGTTGTTGTACGCGATGTTGTTGCGAACGATGACGCCCGTCGCAAATTTATGGTCCAGATGGATGCCGCCATAATTATGGTTGACATATGCGTTGCTGTAAATGGTATTGTTGATGATGGCGACATTTTGACAGTAATTTATTTTATTGGTATCGCCGTAGTCATAGAGAAGGATGCCGTCCGAACCGTTATGAAAGCAGAGATTGTTGTAAAGTGTGATGCCGTCGATATTGCCGCGGCCTTCGGATGTTATCCCGATGCCGTGATTGCCATTGTCGTGGATTGAATTGTTGTAAACCAGAATATTTGATAGTACGCCGGGCGTTTGATAGTAATTTGTTTTTGATTCCCCCGCCTCCAGGTAGATGCCATATTTGGCATTGTTGAATATCTGGTTGCCCCAAATTTTCCCGTTACTGGCTCCTTCCTTGCAGTCAATACCCTCTCCGCCCAACAAATCGTAGGGGCCGTTTTTAAGGATATTGCTGCGCACCTCAAAGCAATCAACCCCGTTGGCGATATCCAACTGTTCATCGTACCCCCCGTTGCAAGCGTAATCAATGGTGTTATTGGCGATAAGAACATTGGTGATGGCTTTGTAGCCCCAGGTGGAGGGATCGGTGCTGGTTCCCCTGGTGCCGGCGTAAGGAAGACCCCACACGGCAATTCCCGAACTGACTGTGTTGGTGATATAATTTCCGCAGATTTGATAATTTCCCCCGGGCCCCACGACATCAATACCAACACTGTGACCACTGTTGGTGGTGTTGGCCACTTTCAGGCCTGAGATGCTGATATAGCTAGCCTGAGAAACCGTAATGCTGCCCGGATTGAGGACGGCTTGTTGCTCCTGGCCGGGGTAGGCGCTAAAGGTAATCCAGGCGTTGGCGGCTCCGGAATTGCGGATCGAAACATTCTCTGGATAGGTGCCGGCTTTGATATAAACCGTATCACCTGCCTGGGCGGTTGTTGCCGCGTGCTGGATGGTTTTCCAGGGGCTATTGGTGCTCGTGCCGCTATTGCCATCGCTGGCGTTAGAGGCGCTCTTATCCACATAATAAATTTTGCCGGTGGGCAGGGGAGGGCCGGCGGATAACACGGTGAGGCTGCCCGAGTCACTGGGGAAAAAACTGTTCGGAAAGCCGCTGGCCAGCTCTGAATATGGGTGAGTTCCGGCGCTTAATGGAGTTTGTTGAATATATACCTGGCTGAACGTGCAGTTTTGGTGGAGGTTCATCATGCCCCCGTTTGCCAGCGTGAGCGTGCCGGAGCTGATTAAATCATATCCAACTTCCAATACTGCCGGACCGCTAATGGGCGTAAGGCTTCCAAAAAAGTTCGGCAGCGTGTAGCTGGGATCGACCGTGATGCTATTGGTTCCCAGCGAGTTGGCCGTGGCGCCCAGCAACCACCCCGCCTTTACGATCCATTGCCCAGAAAACGCGTTGGCAGGTCCCGAAATAATCTGCGGGATGTCAGTTGTGCATTGGAAAATTACCAGATTGCCGCTGCCTGTGAGATTGCCCGCAATCGAAACAGCTCGATTGGTGCCTGCGCTCCCTCCTCCGTTATTGCCGGCATTGATGTAGGACTGGGAGGCAACCTGAATCAATCCCAGATTGGTGAAGGTCCCGGTATCGCCGATATTAATCACGCCTCCGTTGAGAACAAGACCGGGCTGGCCATTGGCTCCCGGGAAGTTCAGAGACGGAGTGCCGTCGGTTCCGTTCTTGAGTCGAATTTCCGTGTTTGTGTCCAGCGTTAGACAGTCGCCCGGAAATGTAAGTACGGTTCCTTTTGGCAGATTGGAGGGATTGCGGACGCGCGTGTTGTTTGTATTTCCAAAAGCAGTGCCGTTATAGATGCATTCGTAGGTGTTACCGGCTGCGGGGCTGAGGGCAGTGCCCGTGCCGTTGAACTGCCAGATTGAGGCGGTCCAATCAGCCCCTGTTGTCTGAGGCACCGTTGTAGTATAATTGGCCGCGCTGAGTGTTCCCGACAGGCAGAGCCAGCCCAGGAGGCAGGACGCGATAATGGGAACGATGCGAGCATTTACGGCCCTCCAAAATCGACTGGAGCCAATCATAATTCGATACGCGGTGTCATTATGTTTTCCTGATTATGCCTGAGCTGTTTGCTTTTGATACGATAGCCGGCCGCCAGATTTTATAAATATCTGCAAAGTGCGGGAAAAGTTTGCCATTATTGCTTGTAGATCCGGAACATTTCCAGCGTGGTGTCGGCGCTCAGTGTCACCGTATATCTACCATTGGCTTGCGCTGGCGTCGTCGAAATTGTTTGCCAGAGGGCTTCCGGCGCAAGGCTCTCGCGTCCTTGCAACTCGTAGCCATCGCCCAACGTATCCGACCAGGATATCACCACTGCACCAGCCTCGCGCGTCACCGTCACCATGGGCGCTTCCAAGGTGGTTTCGGACTCCATGTTACCCAAGGTGGGAAGCTGCGATCCCAAGGTCGCCTGATCCTTGGAAACCACGTCGGAAATCACATCGGAAATTGTGACGATCGCGCTGGCTTCGGCGTGTCCATAGCCTTCCAGAACAATGACATTGTCACTGCCGGGATTCATCGTTGCGCTCACATCCACCCCCACCACTTCATTATCCAACAGATTGTCCACCATGAAGGTCTGTCCGTTGATAATGATGTGCATGTACTTGAGGCCGGGGGCACCATTGCACACCTGCACAAAGCTCTCCACTGACATAATTCCGGTAAACACCTGGCGAATGCCCCCGGACGCCCCCACCTGCAAGGTGGTAAACACCGGATCAAACGAGAGGCCGTTGGCTCCGCATTCGTCGGTCACCAGGGCGTTGACCGTGGCGGAAATACCGGAATCAATCTTGGACGCCACAAGCACCAGGTTGGTTGTCCCTTCCGGGAGGGCCAGGGCATTTGTCATCGTCACGAGCCCTGCGTTCGTCCCGGATTCGAAGCCGGGGCCGTAGGCGGTGGCGGTTACGGTGCAATTGGTCATTTGCTGGCCCTGGACAGTCTTCATACCGTAGGCATTGGTGTAGGAGAGCTGTATGTTACCGGCGACCACGGCCCAGCCGTTGGTCGTTTCGCCCGCGGCACAGGAATGCGGGGTGAAGACGACATTGAGCGAGTTACTATCGGTGGAATTGGTCAGGCTCAGGGTGCCGCCTCCCAGAAAATTCTGGAACTGGCTGCCATCCAGAATGAAATTGGAGGGGTTGAAGTTATTCGCCGCGTTGCCGCTGGCATTGGTGACCAGGGGCCACGAATAGCTGGTCTTGTTGTCAAAGTGAGCGGCCAGACCAGACGCGCCATTGGTGAGGGTGGAAACCAGACGGATGGTGAATGGACTGCCAGGGCTGGCCTGGAAGTTGGGATCACTGGCGATGGTGGTCAGGTCCCAGCCGGGATTGCCTCCCGCGGTGCCTGTCGCGTCATTTATATTCCAACTCCAACTGCCGCCCGCCGTCCACCCAAACACGGTGATGTCGGCGTTCAAGGTTGGCAGTGACAAAGTATAGTTGCCGACATCCGCACCGGTGAGCGCCAGACCGGCGACGGTCACTGGTTTTGCAGTTCCCACCGCAGCATCGGCGAACGTTCCGGTCGCCGTGCCGAAAAGAGAAACGACGCTCGTCCCAACTATGCCGGACAGCATCTGAGTGCCGGTGATCATGGCAGTGGTGGTGCCGTCGAAGACTTTGTTCTGTGCTGTCAAACCGGTGATGGTCAGGGGCTCCGGATTCACCGTTTGTGTCAGGGCTGAGGAAGCGCTTCCGTTATTGCCGGCATCACCGCTGTAAACGGCGGTAATGACATGAGGCGACGCGGCCGCCGATAGGCTGGTCAGAGACAAGGTGGCCTGGCCCGCGATAAGTGAGTTGGTCGCCAGGGCAGCCGTGCCGTCCTTGAAGGTAATCGTTCCGGTTGGCGTTGCTCCGGCCACCGTAGCCGTAAACGTGACAGAGTTGCCGTAGGTTGAAGGATTTCCGGAAGACGTCAAGGTCGTTGTTGTGGTCGTCCCCACCGTCAGGCTGCCGGAGCCGGTTGAAAAAGACGACCCGGTTTGAGCGGTCCAACTCGCTGGAAAGTTGGAGGGATAGGCGCTGTTCAAAGCCGTAAAGGTGTAGGTGCCGGCGGCAAGATTTGAGCTTCCCACGGTTACGCTGCAAAAAATATCATCTTGGTGCAGATACATGCACCCATTGAGCGTCAAACTGCTGTTGGGATTGTTAATATTGTAGGTGGTCTCCAACGCTCCGTTGGTGCCAACGGTAATCGAGTTCGTGCCCAGGGCGTTTGCTCCGGTTCCCAAGAGCACCCCCATCACCACGTTCCAGGTGCCGGTGTACGTGTTGGTCGCGCCGCTGATATTCAATGCATTTTTGTTAGCCGGGGCGAAGAGGCTGTTGGTGTAGGCGTGATACTCAATGTTGCCGGCGCCG
>Ga0364859_10424_pt2 | contig 14975 bp, 12 predicted proteins | sample ExccelAu500001D3_FD_206911 | JGI IMG/M metagenome (GOLD analysis project Ga0364859, IMG submission 206911) | Enriched cells from Trout Bog Lake Hypolimnion, Wisconsin, USA - BchlTB.Aug20.5000.01 .D3 | ecosystem: Environmental > Aquatic > Freshwater > Lake > Hypolimnion/Profundal zone | place: USA...
CTTGTGTAGGTAGTATTCTAATCATGATTAATCCTTTGTTACTGCTAAAGTAACACAAAGATGTGTTTTTATAACACATAAATGTGTGGTGTATTTCAAACAAGGCTAAGTTGCTTTGTTATGTGTCCAATGTAATCAATAAACCCTACGTTAAAGCCCTCGGCAGAAGGATTATAGAACTGCGCCAAGCCAAAGGATTATCACAGGAAACATTGGCAAACCTGGCCGATATACCGGTCAACCAGATTGGTAGGATTGAGCGTGGGGAAATTAATACCACAGTAAGTACCATTTACGCTATTTCAAAAGCGTTTAAACTAACGGTGCCCGAAATCTTTAGCTTTTCCTTCAAAGAACGTAATAGCAAATAGCTTTTCAGTTTGCAATAAAGTCTGGATGGAACTTTACAAAATGCTTTGTTGTATCCTGGTCGTAATCCTCTACATCAAATATGTAAATTGTGCCCTCTCTATCTAAAATCAGCTGCTCCAAACTAAACCCATCCCTGTCGGTGCAAATAATAGCGACAGAATAAATCCCATTTGATGAACATTCAGTTGCATTTTGTATAAGATGGTGCTCAAGCGAAGGATTCACTTCATATGTCTGGCATTGCATCGTTCTTTCAAAAAGTTCCTGCCCGTTACCCTTATGCAAACGTTCGTAACTGTTCAATAAGTCCTCTGAAACTTCCCTTGCCTGTTCAATGGTATCATAATTGCCTACTATATACCCGGTGGCGTCTAACTCGCTTACGACTAAATAATCTTTAAGTTTTGCCATGCTAAGTAAAAATTGAACGCTTGGAAGTGCGGAACAATGGTAAATGTAGGAATAAGCTAGAAAAGGATAGTTTTTAGCTTACTGCTCTTAACCTTTAAACAGTTCATCTTGAATTCAACTAAGCGTTTGCTGTGAGAAGGAAAAGTGTGAAGGAAATAGGTTAAGAGAAAGCCCCTGCTGAGCAGATAATCTCTTGCGAAAAAAACAATTCGCAGCGTGCCAATGATTACTGCTTTACCACCTCCTTTACATTCACCTCCCCATCTACCACTACCTCAACCAAATAAACGCCGTTGGGCAGGTAGCTCAAATCAAGCATTTTGGTGTAGGTGGGGCTTAAATTGGTTTCGTGTTGGTTGTATACGGTTTGGCCGAGGATGTTGCAGATGGAGATATCTGCCTGGGTTAGATTGGGTTGGGATATTGAAATATCTAACTCGGAGGTGAAGGGGTTGGGGTAGATGTTTAGTTGCAGGTTGTTAGTTAAATCTTTTACGGCCTCTCCAAAACCGGTAAAGCAAAATTTTACTATCCAATAATCGGTGGTTTGATTCGTAGCATCCCAGTTAGGCTGGGTTTTGTAGCCGCTAACTCCCGCCTCAGTATTAACCATTGTAACATAACAACCTTCTCTTGTTTGAATTGAGTAGCCATTGTCATTACCCATTGTAAAGATGGTTTTATCCCACTGTTTATTAAACAATGAATCAGTTTTAACCATCCAAACTTGGTAATGGCCCAAATCATTTTCTGTTTTTTCACAACTTGCAGGCGAACTGGAATAACCAGAAATCAAAAATCCTCCATCAAGCGTTTGTGAGATAACCGGGGCTTCTTCATTTGCATTGCCGCCAAAATCCCAATCACCAAGTTTATTACCGTTTGAATCTATTTTAACTATCCAATAATCGGCACCACCTAGCCCGTCCAATGTACATATATTTTGGGTCTTATCCCCTCCAATAGAATCGCCGGTTGAACCTGCCAATATGTACCCACCATCTCTAGTTTGTATCAATGAGGAAAAATTAGCACCACCCCAAGGCCCAAACCTTTTATCCCACTGCTTAGTGCCATCTGAATCAATTTTTACGATCCAGAAATCATAACTTTGTAGGGAACTATCCCAGTTTGCTTGTGTTTTGTCGCCGCTGATTGGGGAGTTGGAAATACCACCCAGAACATATCCTCCATCGTAAGTTTGGAGTACAGAAGCCAGTTCATCTTCGCTTGACCCTCCAAATCGTTTATCCCATTGCTTGAAACCATTCGAATCCATTTTAATAATCCAATAATCGTTGGTATTATAAGTTGAATCCCAATCATCTTGCGTCTTATCACCGCTGATGCCGGAATTTGAACTACCACCTAATATGTATCCTTTATCTTTTGTTTGCTGTATGGAATTACATCCCTCTAAATTAAATCCTCCATATCTCTTATCCCACATTTTATTGCCGGTATTATCAGTTTTTACAACCCAATAGTCTCCATAACCCCAGCTCGGTTGCGTTTTATCACCGTTTGCTCCTGAAAAACTCTCGCCACCCAAAATATATCCGCCATCAGTGGTTTGTTGTATGACATACAGTGCATCCTCTAAAGTGCCCCCAAATCGCTTGTCCCACTCCTTGTTGCCCAGTGAATCAATTTTAACTATCCAGTAATCATCAGTCCCATTTATAGTATCCCAATTATTTTGGGTCTTATTGCCACTGATGCCAGAGTTGGAATAGCCGCCCAAAACAAAGCCGCCATCCTTTGTTTGCTGAAAGGACCAGGGGCTATCATTATTTGTACCGCCAAAGCGTTTATCCCAGACTTCGATGCATGGGGATTGTGAATGGCCCTGACAATAATATAGAATGAATACTAATATATTTATTGCTCCTTTCATAATATGAAGATAACGATTAATGTTTACATCTCAATATTGTTAATTAGATTTAAGTTTTTGCAAGTTTTCCTGAGTAATTCCTGTTATTTATTCTTATCCGGTAAATATAGATGCCACTTGGTAAAGTTTCGGTAATCCAGGTAAGTTGATACTTTGTATTGCTTCCTGAGATACCATTTGCCTGATAAACCGGCCGTCCGGTTACGTCTTCAACTCTAAGGTCAACAGCAGTATTAGTGCTTAAATTATTTAAACTGAAAATAAAGTCATTGTCAGATGGGTTTGGATAAACACTTACAGTTACGATTTTCCCTGTGTCTGGGCTAAGGGGGATATTTGAAAAGGAAATTACGGAATCAGCCGGTGTTACTGCAGTGTCAATTTTTAATTGGTGAACAGTGTAGCCCCCAGCAATTGGGCAAGGTATGCTATTGTCCGCGTTGACCCAATCAGAAAAATACAACACGTTACCACCGTCATTGCCGGTACTAGTATAAAATAGTTTGCCTGTTGACGACGGCTCAACAGCTATATAATTACCTACAGCGAATTTCCCACAAGTAATGCATGATTTATTCCAATTGGGAGCGCTAATTGGCTGTGCTGATAAATTAGGATCGGGGTCGGTTGTATTTTCATTATCGTTAAAGTAATACCACAGGTTACCATCATTGCCTTTATAATAAACTTCGATTTGATTTGAGCGGTTGCCGCTATTATTTTTATCATAGCTTAAAGTTAAACCCGATGCAGCATTAGCTGAGCTATCAATCTGCAACCCATTATTATATATGCTGTATGATGCATTATTGTTGGGATCTAAAATTCCAGCATTACCTAATTGGGTAAGATTATTTTGCTGCGCATATAATAAGTTGTATGTATAATAGTAAATATTGCTATCGAGCCCAATAAAATAAATGCGCGAATTTGTTTCGTCGAGCGCAAGATAATTGCTGACATTACCTGTGTTACCAAGCCGGAAGATTTCGCCTGACCCACCAACTTCTGTATATTCCCACAGGTAATGGCTGCCATCAACATAAAATGCCGTTAGTGAGTTAGCCGCAGCTACCATTGCCCCCACTGCACTACCGTTATTAATCAAACGGACAATCGCGCTCGTAGCTGGTTTCCATAAATACATATTATTGTCGGTACCTTTATACCATACATAATTTTCAGGGCCGATATTAATGTAGCCACCGCAATTGGCCCCCACGGCAATATGAGCAGTCCAATGACCTGAGGTACATTTAAGATATTTCAATTGATTACCTGTGCTTTGGTAATATACCAGGCTGGAATCAGCGGGTGTAAGAAAATCCTTAAAATCATCAACAGAGGTGCTAATTGGAATTAATCCCCACCTTAATGGACTGCTAGATATCACTTTCCATCCCCAGGTGGTTTTGGTGCTAAAAATGGTAGTTTCAGTCCAGTTATTACCAGTGTTTTGAGCTGCCTTATATACATTGTTATTTGCGCCGATATAAAACACGTCAAGGTTATGATTTGCTGTGGTACCAACAGATGCCATTTTGGAGTTGATAATGTTACTTGAAGTTTTAAATGAATTGCCGGGAAAATATAGTGGAATATTGTTGGAACCCCATGAGCTGGAAAGTGGTTCTATAGTTTTAGCTATCCCAGCCTGCAAATTTTGCATAGGCATCGGTGGGCTTCCGCCAGGGTAATTATAAAACCGGACATAGTCTACGGCGAAGGTTAAACTATCGGCGGCGGCCCATGTATCAATGCCCAAACCAAGCAGTATTCTAGAAACATTTGTACTAATCATACCTGACGGGAAACTCCGGGCCGTGCGATCATCAGACCAGCTTTCTTTGCCATCCACAAAAAAGATGATTTCGTCCGGCATGATTAACATACTATATGTGTGCCAATAGTTGGAATAACTGCAAGGAGTTTGTTTATAAAATACACTTTGGCAACCTACATGGTCGTTTGCATCCGTATCATTGGGCCAGAGCATGGGCGCGTCACTGGAGTTATCATGTATAGTTGAGGTGGTAACTGTTGCACCCTGATTATTTTCCATTATATCAAACTCATGTCCGCCGCCAAACGGCCAAAAAGTAGGATGGGCAGCAACCGCAGCCGAGGTTTGGCAACGTATTTCGCTAATACTTGGTACAGAGGGGTCAAGCATAAAGGTTCTCGTAGAGATATTAGCTGAACGATAGTAGCTGGTGTCAGTTGTGGTATGGCCCCCGTGGGTGCAGGTAGTTGTGTCAGGTATAGAGAACCGAGTTCCCGCGAAAGTACCAACGCCATTCTTAAACTCCAGCTCTTTACCAGTATAGTCGTTATATGCAAAACCTACCCAATTATTATAACAATTATCCGCACAATTGCCGGATGTATCCCAGCAAAAATTAGGAGCCCATGTTTTCAGGAAATTGCTTTGCGGAGATGGGGTTGTGTAATATGTATTATTTGGGTAAATAAATTCATCATCAAAAATTAGCTTCCATCCGGTTTTATCCAATAAAGCAGCGCTTAAATAGGTTAAGCTAACACTCGCTTCGCTTTTGCCGGCACGACTTACATTTCCGCTTTTACTATCCTTGCTACGTATATAAATGGCGGTGTCTTTACCGGTGCTTAAAGCAAAACTTATAACGGCGGGCGAGGCAACAACAGTTGAGGAGGTAAAGGCCGGGTTAAATGCCCATTCAATTTCATCGGCACCGGTACCGGCATATACGGTATCAAAAGTAATAATAACTATGTGGGGGCTATCAACAGTTATATGTATGGGGGCTGGTGTTACTAAGGCTGCAACAGTTGTTTCGGTTACATGTAAGTCGGTATAGGTAGTATCGCAGCCGGGCATACCATAAACAATTGCCCTGACGGTAAAACTGCTGCCCCAGATGCTATCGAGTTTACCGGTAATGCTGTCAATAATTGCACCGGACCCATCTACAATGCGGTAAATTGTTTGCGTGCTGTTATTGGCAATGGCTGTGTAGCTAGTCCAGGTTGTATCGTACCGGTAAATGAGGGTATCGCCGGTTATAAATACCGGCGTATCAACGGCGTTGATGGCTAATATGTAAATGTTACTATCGGCATACACAATACTATGGGTGGTCGTGTCTATGCCAATTATATTATAAACGGAGTTGCTGTCAATAACCGCGGTGTTTAAAAATAAAAGGCTATCGTTACCCAGGCTGCTGTCGGTTGCCATACCGGCGGTATACAACTTATAAAACACGTTTGTAAGCGAGCTGTCTACCGCAATTACGGTGGTAGTGCCGGTACAAGTGGCCTGCAGGGTATCGTGGATAACGGTGTTGGTTGGCACGGTATCTACCTGGGCAAAGGTTAAAATAGTGTAGCTGGTGCAACCGCTTATGCTATCGCGGCTTTTTAGCCAGATTAGAGTATCGCTGTTGCTGTGTACGGTTACTACTATGGTAGTGGGGCTGGTATCAACGTGCTGTGTGGTAAAGTTGCTATCTAAGGCCCAAACAACCTGGTTGCCGCCAGAGCCTGCTGTTATGTTGCTAAATGTAAAAGTGACAGCCGTATCGCTTAATACCATTTGCGGTACCGCTTTAACTGGTATGCCGACATTGAAGGTGTAGATGGTTATACCTGGTGTTAATTGTCTGTTACAACCGCTAAGTGTGTCGGTGGCTAATATGGTGTAGCTGGTATTGTTATTAATAACGCCGGTATTAAGGATAATGGTGGTATCGTTACCATAGCCGCTGGCAATAACAACGCTATTTACTATTAAATCGTACCTAACACCCGGTTGTGAAAGCAATACGTAAATATTGCTGGTGCTGCCAGGGCAAACTACGGTATCCTGCTGACCTGGGGAAAGGCTATCGGGTATAGTGCCGATGTTGATGAAACCAGAAGGCCCACCAATAAAAGCCGGATAAGATGAAACCAATCTTATTTTATAATGCCCTTTAATAAATCCGCTGTCAGGAATTATTGCAATAACAGTATCAGAGGTTGCTTCCGTATCAACCTCAATAACAAGCGGGCTTGCAAAACTGCCCGATGAATCTGATAGCTGTGCGGTAAAAATATTACCCAGTCCGTAAATGCCTTTTGCATTAAATGGAATACTTATTTGTGAGCCTGCGCAAAACGGGGCACTAAGCGTACCTACAGTGAGGTTCATTTCGGGCTGCTCAAAGCCAAGGCTGAACTCCTGACCTCCTGCAGTAAAAGTTTGTATCAACGGCTCACCAACAGTAAATTGCATTTGCAGGTTGCCACCTGTGAGATAGCCACCTTGTGCGGGTTGCACAGAGGGACTCATTGTTTGGGCAACGGAGACGATGGTATAAAGCAGCAGCATTGCAACCATCGACATTTTTCTTGCAGCCATGATATGCGGGTTTAATATATTGTAAATCATGTTTTGCTCGTTTTAATTGGGGTGTGTGATATTCAATCTGCGACAAGTTGACAAGAACTTGCCGCCAGTAACCAGTTAAGGCATTTACCAGGTCCACCAGTTTGCCCCGTTACTTACAAGCCTCATAACTCCTATACCTGAAATAGTCCCTGGTGTGCTGCCGTCTATGGTCTGGCTGCCCGTAGTTGCAATCGTTATTGTTTTACCAGAAGTGCCGCCTTTGATAATATATTCGCGTCCTGAAATACCAACCGCAGTTGGCAGGGTAACGGTAAACGAGTTAGTGGTGCATATAACAAAATGGTCAGTTGCTGCAACAGTATAGTTGGCTGTATGGGTAGTGATATTAAATGCAACGCTGCCGCTATCCTGCAATGTACTGTTAGGTGTCAATGTCCCTAAACCTATGTTTCCACCATTATTATAAATATTGCTTGAGTTCGTAACCCAGGCACTTCCGTTCCAATATGAAGTATTACCAGCCACTGAGCCGGACGATAATAAGCCGGTAGGACCTGTAACGCCTGTGCTGCCAGTGGCACCAGTATGACCAGTAGTTCCTGCCGAACCTGCAGTTCCAGTGGGACCTACTGTACCGGTAGGCCCGACAATGCCGGTAGTTCCCGCCGCTCCCGTTACACCATTAGTACCGTTCGCGCCAGTAGCACCTGTAGAACCGTTGCTACCAGTTGCACCCGTTGGACCTGTAACGCCATTTACCCCGGTAGGTCCTGCGGGACCAGTGCCACCCATAGCACCCGTTGCCCCAGTCGGACCTGTAGGTCCAGGAAGAGGACTGCTGCTACTCCAACTTAAATTGCCCGAACCATCAGTTACAAGCTTGGCTCCTAACGTAGGGGCGGTTGTTGGCCAATTGTAGGTAGTCGAACCAATCTTGATATGAAAGTCTGTCGTGTCAAGGCTAATTGCTGCTCCTGAACTGGAATAGGTAACGCCCATGTTAATTGCAGTGGGACCAAATGTCGCAGTTCCTTTGAAGTTGGATGCTGCGCCATTTTGCGAGTTTATAGAAACAAGGGTATTGACCGGGTCGCTGTCAAGCACTGCTATTGATGCCAACGGACCGGGACCTGAAAAGCCATGAACACATATCATAATTAGACCATTTGGAGCACCACTGCCGGTTATGGAAGAAACATTGCCAATACCCATATAATCATAATGACTTTCGGGTGTATCAACGCGGGTAAAAAATGGCCCATCTGGCACGTAGCCGTTTACAGCTGAATCAAGTGTGAAGCCCTCGACAATCCCGCCTGCTACGGTTCGGGATATGTGGGTGGCGTTTGTAGATGGGTTCCTGGTAAAGAGGGGGTCGCTGGTTATGGTTGTTCCTGTTCCATATGGTATTTGCCCTGATGGCTGTGCATCTGCCGTGCTGCTGCCACTGTTCAACGCATATAGGGCGTATGGAACACTTTGCAGCTGCGATGTTCCGAGACTTACATAACCGCCTCCGGACATGGAATCTTCAAGTTGAACATACATGGTCGTACTGCCCCAGGCAATGCTACTAAATGTGCCGGAAAGCACCGTTCCCTGACCTATGCTTAACGTAAGCAGCCCAAGATTGTTGGTAGTAACAGATTGGGTTTCCTTGTACACTACCGTACCGGTAGATGTTGTACTATGGATACTAATTCTGAGGGAAATATTCTGATTCGGAATAAGGACACCGTTAGTATCGCGAAGCACGGCTTCGAATGGGATTAACTGAGGAGCCTGGGCGGAAACGACAGCACAGAGCATAATGACAGCGACAACGAAGGATGCGAACTTCTTCATGGCAAAGTTATTTTAAGCGTTAAATAAAAAAATGTCGGATGCAGGAGATCCTGAAGCAAAAGCCTCTCAAAGTCTCCGTGTAAGGAAATCTAAAATCTGGTAACTTACAAATGGTAGTAAAAAAAACGAGGACAGTGCGAAATCCGAAAACGTAAACTAAAAGTATTAAAATAACTTAATGAATTTTCTTCTTTGTTATTTCCGACTCCTCCGATTCACATGCAACTTTAAAATATGTAGTACCAATTGCGATTCAATATAAAATCTTCGCTAAAGGTCGAACTAAATTTTACAAAGGCAATACCTATTTTAGTGGTATTTAAATAGAATTGATATAAATCATACGGAATTCCGTATATTATAGTAATAGATTACATTTTACATATGACATTCAAAACACAGTACATCTATATTATGCATAAAAAGCACACATTTTATTTATTGGATTTTACATCACTTTGTCAGGTACCAAGGCGATCATGATTCTCTAGGCGGGATAGCTGGAAATTAAAAAGGCAGGTTTAAGGCCTGTCCTTCTTTTCAAAACAAAATATGTCTGAGTGTTCACTCGTTCACTTTTACAACAAACCGTTTCTGGAAATAAAAAAAGGACGAGTGTTTAGCCCGTCCTTTCTTTTTAGTTTCAAAAAAATAGTTACTTCTGCCTACACTAATTCACTTTTACACTAACTGCTCATTTTTAATCGGCATTTGCCTCCAAATCTTGCCTTCAAGCATGCAGCCACCTTTTGCGTGATATTGATGGCCGTATTTAATTGTTGGATCGTTTTGATTAGGGTTAAACTCAGGCTTCCCCCATTGCTTAAAAAAGAATTTAACTTTCTGAGCAATGCATTGTTCTCGAACATCTACCACCCAATCTTTTTGCATTGGCCTGGCCTTTAAGCCAGATTCACCACCAACTATTGCCCAATGTATGCCGTTCAAGTTGAGGTTAACCAATGGGCCGATTAATGGCTCAATTGAAAGGAATTTGATTTGAGCACCTGTGTTCTTTAGTAGCTCTATCCTTTCAATGACCTTTTCATCTTCAACTGAAACGCCCATCCAAATATTAGCTGTCCAGTTTAGCTGATTGTTGTATTTAACCACCAGTTCTGGGCGTTTGGTAAGAATTTGATAGGTGTGCTGTGGTGTTTGGTTCATTACCTCAAATACCTTTTGGATGTACTGTAAAGGAATTCTTTCATGAAAAAGGTCGCTCATTGAATTTACAAAAACAATGGTCGGCTTTTGCAGATTGAAAGGTATTTTTAGCTGATTGGGGTGAAGAGTTAAGTCAAATCCGTGCTGATATTTCGGGTTACCCGCTTCTTTTAGCCGGTTTGATAGTAATTCTGCATAGCAGTTTTTACAGCCAGCAGAAACTTTATTACATCCGGTCGTCGGATTCCATGTGTATTCTGTCCACTCTATATTTGATTTACTCATTGTAATGCCTTTTTGTTAGTTAATTCGGTCCTATTACCATAGTAGATTTTTAAATGTTTCCCGTTTCTTTTACCTAGGGTATGGAAACTGGAAACCTTTGATACAGTACTATTCAATATTCTCATTTTCTGGATTAGGTGTGGTTTCTCCCCATCCCTGGCTTTCACCTTTAGTAACGATTTTTGAAATAGTGCCTTTCGATTTAAAACCCAATTGCTTAGCTATCTCATCATAATTGTGTCCTTCTTTTTGAAGCTTTATTACCTGATTAAATCTCTCCTTTGCTTTATCGGTGGGTTTTATCAGCTCTAAAAAAGGCACTCTAACGCCGGTGTCCATAAACGAAAAGGTATCTTCATCAAAGCGCAATACATAGCTGTCGGTCTTAAAATTTCCAGGCAGGTAGTTGCCTTTTACAATGCAAAGATGCCTTATGTCGGTTGCCTGGGTATCGGCTCTAAATTCAATTACCAGCCTCATTTTAGCCTCAAATCCCTGGCCTCCTAACAAGTGGTTTTTGCTTGGTGCCATATCTTCAGTTCGCTTTCCTGTGTGATGTAGAAACAAAATCAGGCAATCATGGTTAGAACTTAGTCGTTGGTAGCGATTCAAAAAAGTTCTGATTAGATGAGTGTCGTTTAAATTTTCTCCAAAAACATCTGCGAAACAGTCTATAATCACCAGATCTGCTGGTGCGGCCTTTAAGCGTTTGTCCAAATCTTTGAATAAATCCTCTGGTTCAAAAAGAAAGCGCAATCCCCTAAGCAATTCGGGATTAATTTCGTTCGCTTGCCTTTTAAGTAAGTAAGTGGTAGCATTCATATCGTCCTCTGTGGCAACATAAATTACGCTCTTATGCCTCGCGTTAATTTTAAACCCCAAAAAATTCTCATCACCGGCGGCTATTGAAATTGCCAACTGTCTTAGCAAGGAACTTTTACCTGTATCAGAACTTCCACCTAAACAAGCCAGTCCTGATTGCTGTAAAAAAGGATCTACAAGGCAAGGCAACTTTTCCATTTTTGAAAGCAGGAGGTCTTCACCGGTTATTTCGTAATTAAATTTCGGTACTTCTGCTTGTTTAGGCATTTCTGATATTTTTAATTGCTTTATGAAGGTCGCTTTCTGCGGGATTCAAGTTTTTGAATCTTGATTTGATTTTTGCAACAAGTCTGCCAGTGTTATCATCAGATTCCAGTAAAAATATTATCAGTACTAATGAGTAATATCGATCTCTGCCGATTGGAATTCCGAACAAATATCCCTTTTCACATAAGTATCTTAATGTTCTCCGTGAAATGCCAAGTATTTGACATACCTCTTTTGAATTAAATACTTCTCTCTTGTCTAATTCGTATTCCATCATCCGCTTTGTGTCTTTTTTAATTCTATCTTTATCGATTACCTCTTCACTTAAATACCTTACAAAATTTGTAGCATACAATAGATTGTTCATGATTTTTAGTTTTTATTGTTTGTTTTTAATTGTTTAATAAGAGAGCAATTGCCCACCCCACATTTTTTTACTTCAGTTCAATAATTCCGGCTTTGTTTTCCCACTCGTTTTTTAGGAAGTCAATTCCTTTCTGTGTTACCAGAGTAAATGGATAATTCGCACTGGCTACCTCATCATCGATGGATTTCCACTTTAACACTTGTACAGCTTTTTTAAAAATGCCGCTGTTTAAAGCCTTATCTGATGGATTGCCGTATTTGTCAATTATTTCCTTCTCCCAGAAATAGCGCAGAAAATCTTCAACGTTATCTGGCATTCCATAGGTTTCGCTGATAATGAGCTTTGCTGCATCTATCAGGGTTACACAGCCGTCATAAGTAGGATAAACCTGCCCCGGTGAAGTGAAGTTTTTACCAGCCCAAGCTTTGCCATCAATGAATATCGCCTTCTCAGTAGGAACATTCATCTCCTGGTCATCCAGTATCTTTTTGTACTGTTCCTCTGTCAGATAATCAGTTTTAAATGTTGAGGCTAAGACTTCAATACCTTTGCGTGTTATATAAACCATCTGACTATATCCTGTCCTGTAGCTGTACTCTTCCACCACGTGCAAATAGTCGGCTTCAATCAATTCAGGTTTAATGTGCCCATCCTTCGTAAAGCCTTTATGCTCTAACCATAAGGCCAACATTTCATTTCTCATTTTGGGAGTCAGAAAATTGGTTATGTATTCGATTGGAGCACCTGCTAGAGGCACATCATAGTCCTCGGCATCTTTAGTTGTTTGATTAATTAGAATCATGTTTTTTGTTTTTTAATTGTTTAATAATAAAATCTTCTGCCCGAGCTTCAATTTCATAGTCAGCGGCTTTTTTATTGGAAGACAACCACTGGTCTAACTCTATTCGCTTAAAATAAATCCGCTTACCACCAGGGCGATAAAATGGTAAGCGGTGCTGGCTCGTCATTTTGTAAAGACAGCTAGCGCTTAATTGTAAAAAGGTACAGGCTTCGTCAAAGCTTAGCATGTCCTTTCTCAAAAGATTCTGCTCTGTTACCAGGCTCTCAATCTTTTCGAGTTTTTGTAAAATGGAAATTTCCTGCTCCACCGCATTGCTTTTTTAATGAATGAAATTGCAAATGCACGTTGTAGGGCCCTACTGCGCTTCTGCTATGCAAGGATGAGAAGGATTACCGGGAAAATTTAGTTGTGAATGGTTGTGCAACCATTCCTAAGTAATTGTAATACAGATATTTAGCGCTGTATTTTTTTCTGGAACTGCTCTACTGATTTGAGCATATTTGTAAGATATAAGTGCATTGTCTCCAAGGATTTTTCACTAAATGTCGTAAATGAGTTATTCAATTTTTCAGCTGTAAATTCATCCTTATCTTTTGAAGAAAAAGTTTCAGCGATTAATCTTGAAAGCGCCCTCTTGTTCGGTATATTAATAATCTTATTTTTTTCAAATGCTGCAAACAATATACCGAACTCCTCAACGGTGAAGTTGAGTTTTATTTTATTCCTGCCCGAAGTTTCCAGTGCAGCTATCCTTTTTGAAAGTTTATCCTTTAATGCATTTAGTTCTGCCTCAATTTTATTTAAATTCAGTTCATTCGATTTCTTCGCCTCTAACTCATCTTTGTAAATATCTCTGGGTGATTGCTGTATAATTGGGTTGTTCTCCTCGTTAAATATTTCATGTCCCTCCTCCTCGTCAAATGCCACTTCTCGAACATCAGCACTAGCACCGGTAGGCTCGACTAGTACTATATTTGAATTTGCCTCTTTAATTTCGCCAATATCTTTTAATGCTAAATCGAGGTGGGCAAGGGCTGTGTTTGGCGGGAACTCAAAAATCTTACTGGTTATTATTTCCAACTTTATATTATGAATATAAGACTGCTGCAAAAGAATACTACCGCTCTGTTTTATCTTGTACAGAGCAGTAGTTAGCTTCCCAAAAACCTCATCAATGCTTTCTTTATCCTTCATGGTTCAACTTTAAATCAAAGTTACAGGATTATTTTGTCTGCTGCTTCGCGCTTCCTTTCATCTATAATTTTACCATAAATCTGAGTTGTTTTTAATTCTTTATGGCCTAATAGTTTTGAAACCGTGTAAATGTCGGTGCCTAAAGTTAATTGAAGGGTCGCATACGTGTGGCGTGAGCAATGAAATGTTATCTTCTTACTGATACCTGCATCCATTACCCATTGTTGAAGTTTTAGGTTGTTCCATGCATTGTATTGCAGCCCATCGAATACCTTATCATCTTCACCCGCGCGTTTGCCTAGGAGGTTATAAGCCTGTTCTGATATTGGCTGTGTTTCGGCACCCTTCGTTTTCTTCTGCGTAAAACGGATATAATGCCCCTGTTCCTTTGAGTGCTGCACTTCACGCCAAGTTAGTTTTTCAACGTCCGACCATCTTAACCCCGTAAGTGAGGCAAATAAAAAAGCATTCTTTAGCAGTGGCAGCGAGCAATCTGTTGTAAACAGTTTTTTCAATTCATCCAGCGTCAAATATTGTCGCTCCCCCTCAGTGGCCTTCGGACTTTCAACATGAATGCTCGGGTCTTGGTTTATGATTCCGTCCTTAACAGCCTCCTTCAATGCGGCCTTTACCTTGCTGAAATAGGAGCATTGCGAATTTGCGCCAAGTGGTTGTTTATTGCTTTTCTTGGCAGTGGTTTTCAGGTAGTCCCTAAAACCTGCAACCCACTTTTTGTCAATCTCTCCGAAACTGATGTCTGCCGGAGCGTAACCTTTTAAGTGTAGCAAGGTGCTGCCCCAATTTCCGTAGTTACCATCGTTATCATTTCTCTTTTCTGTTAACATCTCAAAGTATTTAAGAAAACTGCCTTTTGTTTTGGCTTTGTTCAAAAAACCATAAATACCGTTCTGTATCTCCACCTGTTTTTTGGCACGTATACTCTCCGCCAATGCAAGCGTTTCCTTGTTAGTTTCCTTCTGCTCTTTGGTAAGTTTACCTTTTGTAGGCTCCGGTATCAGGTATAATTCCAGATACTCATAATACCGCCTACCCTTATTGTAAATGTCAAGGTATAGGCTCGTTTTGGTTCCTTTCTTTCTGTTTCTAAGTGTAACTGTCATATCTTAGTTATTAAAGAGTGATTCAATAGTTGCTTTTTTTATAATGGTTC
>Ga0364859_10639_pt1 | contig 14963 bp, 11 predicted proteins | sample ExccelAu500001D3_FD_206911 | JGI IMG/M metagenome (GOLD analysis project Ga0364859, IMG submission 206911) | Enriched cells from Trout Bog Lake Hypolimnion, Wisconsin, USA - BchlTB.Aug20.5000.01 .D3 | ecosystem: Environmental > Aquatic > Freshwater > Lake > Hypolimnion/Profundal zone | place: USA...
TTCATTCGTAATAAAGAAACCCATGGCCTAAGCTGAGCAATAATTATTGTTTGGCCATGTAAGATGCTTTTTAAATACCTTTGCGCAGAAGTAAGGCTTCCCCCACCTTTGTGTTATTGAAACGATCTTTAACTCTTAATCATAAACTATGAAAGCGATATTCAGACCCATTTTTTTCGTGATGCTGGTGCTTGCCGGGTTGAAAGGCATTGCACAGTGCAATGCTCCGAATTTTTCCTACTCCATTGGTACAGGAGGACAAGTTGCTTTTACTGACTACAGTTATTCTTACGACAGCCTGGGTAATGCTCCTACATACATCTGGAGTTTTGGTGATGGAGATACTGTTCAAAACAGCGGTTATATAGTTAACCATACTTATGCCCATGGCGGCACTTACACAGTTTCGTTAAGAATTGTGGAGTTAAACGGGCTGAATTGTGATTCAACCGTAAGCCAGACCATTCAGTTAAATCAATGCCAGGGGGCCTCTAACTGGGATATCAATGGCTATCTTGGTTTTGGCGATTTACAGTTTTATGCGCTTAATTTTGGCGCATATTCCGGGGCAACAGTTTTATGGAATTTCGGGGATGGAAACACTTCTACGGTGGCTAATCCCTCGCATCAATATGCGGCCGATGGTAATTACCAGGTTACCTGTATTGTGAGTGACGCCACTTTTGGTTGCGCAGATACCACTTCTGTAAATACAAGTGTTGTTATCTGTAACTTCCCGATACAGATATATGACTCTATCATGTCGTACAACCCTGTTGCAGTTGATTTTCAGCCGGGTGTAATTACCGCGGGTTATACATATTCGTGGGGTTTTGGCGATGGAGGAACGGGCAGCGGTTCAAACACGACACATAATTACGTAGCCAGTGGCAATTACGCACCGGTGCTTACTGTTAGTGATGGCGTGACCGGTTGTGCAGAAACAACGAGTACCGCATTGAGTGTTAATTTGTGTGGAGTGAATACCAACTTTAACAATGGCGGAAATGGTTTAACCCAGTCATTTATTACTTACAACTTTGATTCTATAAACGGAGGCGGCTCAAACATTACCAGCTATGTATGGTCGTTTCCCGGTGCAACACCATCTACCGGTACCGGTGCCCAGGTTTATAATGTGGTTTACCCGGCTGTTGGAACTTATTCGGCCTGCTTGTATATGACAACCAGCGGTGGTTGTGTTGATACGGTTTGTAATTCAGTTGTAGTATCACCTCCGCTTTATTCTATTTCCGGGTTGGTCTCCAAAAATGGCATTTCAGGCTTTGCAGGTACGGTTTACCTGATCGTGCAGGATTCAATTGGTCACCTGGCATTGCTCGATTCTATGTCTTCACAACTTGATACTGCCAGTAACGGGTTTGGTTATTATTTCGGAGCGCTGCCTGTAGATACTTATTATGTAAAAGCGGCATTGAATGTGAACGACCCTGACTATGCCAACTATCTGCCTACTTACTATACCAGTTCGTTAACCTGGGGCACCGCTACACCGGTATACCTGACCGGCAACAATGGTACGGTAGACATAGCGCTCACAGCAGGTACCAACCCCGGAGGACCCGGATTTGTAGCGGGTTATGTTACGCAAGGTGCAGGTTTGGTGATTGGTGGTGGAAGCAATAATTCAAGATCGGTTGGAGAGCCTTTGAACAGGGTTCAGATCAACCTTTTAACCAGTGCAGGCGCACCGGTAGCTTATACCTACACGGATATGAACGGGCATTATCAATTTCCAAGTCTGGCTTTGGGAAGTTACAAGATACAGGCGGAGGAGTTGAACAAAATACCATCTCCACTTGAGTTTACGCTAACCGCATCAAACCCGGTTGATTCAGGCGCTGATATTTCTATCAATAGCCATACCGCAACAGGTATCGACAATATTAATGGTGTGCAAATAAGTGAGGTATACCCTAACCCGGTTATCGGTATGCTGCAACTTCAGCTGAATAGCACGCAAAATGCCAACACTGTCATAAAGCTGGTCGATATATTGGGCCGTACTTGCCTGCAACAAAATATCAAACTGATAACCGGAGCAAATGCAGCCGAAATAAATATGGCGCAATTGACCGCCGGGGTTTACCAATTGGTTCTGCAAACCGGCTCTCAGCAAATAACTTATAAAATAGTGAAGGCTAAATAAACTTCTTTCCTTTTCCTTTGTGCTGGCCGGACTGTCTGATAGGGCAGTCCGGTTTTTTATTTACAGGTATTGGGAATAAAGTATGTGACACACCACTGATGCTGACCCGGGTATTCAATTCTATTCCCCTTCAACGATCCACCACTGGTTACCCCAGGCATCCTGGAAACCTGCCGTATATCCGTATTCCTGTTTCACAGGTGGCATCAGCATGGTAGCGCCGTTGGCCAAAGCTTTTGCGTAAGTGGTATCTACTCCTTCCACATAAATAAACATGCCGGCGGCCCTTTCTTTAAATTGTTCAGTAGCATCGGCAAACATAATTACAGCATCGTGTATCCTTAATTCGCCATGCATAATGAGCGTTTCAGTGCGGTCAACGATCAGTTGTTCCTGTGCATCAAACACCGTTTTCATAAATGCAACAAATGCCTTTGCATTGGGTAAGATGAGATAAGGCATGATAGGGAGGTAGTGTTGAGGGATTTTCATTCGGGTAGATTTTGAAGGCTAATTTACGCATTGCCCTAAAACTAAAAACCGCGAAATGAGTTTATTCCAGTCGCGGTTTCCAATGTCAATCAATGTAGATTATCTGTGTTCGCCGTTGTTTCGGGGTTCAGGATTGGAGTGCTGTTGCGGTGCAGGATTACTATGTTGTTGTGGTGCCGGATGGCCTCTTTGCTTTGGGGCAGGATTGCTGTGTTGAGTTTACGCCGGAAATTGCCGGGCCGGGCTATTGGTATGTTGTGATTGGACAGGCGAAGTATGTTGTGCGGCCGGGGTATTATGAACCGGCTGTGCGCTTTTGGGCGTAGCTCTTTATACTTTAATTATAATGAGTCATTCAGCGCTTTTCTGTAACAGAATTATATTAGATTCACTGTCCCTAAAACATTAAACCTCTCAAAACCTCAACTAATGAAAAAGCAATTACTCATTTTTATTGGGCTTTTTATTTCGGTGGCCTCACTGATGGCACAGTCACCACAAACCATGAACTACCAGGCGGTAGTACGTAATGCACAGGGAGGAGCAGTGGCTAATGCTACCCCTGTCTCTATCCGTTTTACTATTCATGACGTTACCGCCAGCGGTACGATTGTTTTTACCGAAACACATGCAACCACGGCCAACCAGTTTGGCCTGGTGAACGTTCAAATTGGCAGTATTGCCGGTAACCTCGGTATTGTAAACTGGGGAAGCGGCGCTAAATACCTGCAGGTTGAAACAGACATCAATAACACAGGCATATTTACCAATATGGGAACAACGCAGTTGATAAGCGTGCCTTATGCGCTTTATGCAGCTAACAGTGCTGCAGGGCCACAGGGACCAACCGGCATACAAGGGCCGCAAGGGGTGCAGGGCGCTACGGGCGCACAGGGCGCGCAGGGAAGCACGGGACTTAACGGCTCCATGGGTGCTACGGGTGTAACCGGGGCTGGTGGGCAAGGGCCAACGGGTCCTGCGGGACCGACCGGTGAGGGAGTTCAGGGGCCAACAGGTAATACAGGTGCTACCGGTCCGGCCGGTGCACAAGGTGTTACCGGTGCAGGCGTTGCAGGTCCGACCGGTGCTGACGGCACTGTCGGTGCGACAGGCCCACAGGGAGCCACAGGAGTAACCGGTGCGGGCGTGGCAGGTGCTACCGGTGCGCAAGGGCCAACGGGCGCAGCAGGTCCTTCGGGAAATAATGGTTCAGCGGGCGCTACCGGTGCTACCGGGCCCAGTGGGGTGGATGGTGTTAGTGGTCCGACCGGTCCAACCGGCCCTGCGGGAACCGGTGGGCTTGGAGCGGGCAGTGCTACAGGTAACACTGTTTATTGGGATGGAACACAATGGGTGGTTACGAGCAACAATATTTACAATGCCGGCGGTAATGTGGGTATAGGTACTTCAACACCCAATGCAGCACTTGATGTGAACGGAACCATTTTTGGTTACGTACGCTCTATTTCACATCACTCATTTAACTTGCCGAGTTATTCGGGCCAGGGAAATCACAGGATATGGTTGCCATCTTCAGGGGGCGAAGCGCAGGATGACGCTCTGGATGGCAATTTCTCTAAAAACCAAACCATAGTAGCGCCATACGCCGGACGTTTGGTAAAGTTCATTATCAGAATTGCAGAGTATAATTCTAACGCTGGTTATGACCTGAGTAACTTTACTGTTGGTATGAGCGTAGGACAAACCAATGGAACTAACCCGGTACCTACTTATGCAGGAACTACTTATAACAACCTGGATAACGGACAATTCTTTGAGTTTGTAGCACCGACCAACTGGACCTTCAATAAAGGAGATGCCATCAGGTTATGTTTGATTATGAGCAATGGCTGGATTGAAGACAATGATTACTTCGTTACGGCCGTTTGGGAGTACCAGGAATTTTATTGAGAAATACCGGCGATGCCGAAAATGCAAAGAACCGCAGAGAAGTTTAATCTCTTTGCGGTTCTTTGCATTTTAATCATTGTGCTCTTTATGTAAATGGCTTTTGTGCGACTTTCGATTGAACGCAATTTTGCTGTTGTTGAACAGGGAATCGAGATGAGGAAGTTTACGGTCGAAGCGTACACCGAAGAAAAATCCATCAGAATCAAAAGCGGGGTTGCGGTCAAAGCCGAAGATATAGGCATTGGAGACGTGAACATGGCGTACGCCAACAGAGATAAATACCCGGTCGAGTACTTTGAAATCGGCACCTATGCTGTATTTGGGTGTAAAATTGAAATGTGTGCCAACCCTGCCCGAACCATTATCGTTAGTGATAGGGAAATTTTCCAGGTTCCAGATGATACCGGCGCCGTATTCAAAAAAGAGGTTCCAGTTATTTTTGTGCACGATATACCAACGCACAAACGGTCGCGCACCGAAACCGGCAGTATTGTTCAGTGGACCCTGGTACATGTAGCTCGTGATTTCGCCGCCTACGCCCATCCATCTCAATACCCTGTATTGAACGCCGGTATTGTTGATGCCTACAGTAAAGCCCTTGCGGTTGCCGTAACCCACGGTAACGCCGGGTTCTTCAAAAACCGAAAAGCGGGCTTTAGTGAGCGTATCTTTTTTCGAAAATATCTCGCCCAATAAAAAGGTAGCGCCAATGGCTGATATACCCCAGGCAAAACCGGTGCCACCTTCAAGGCCAACCGGGTAAAAACCCAATGGGTTCTGCGCCCATTGCACAAATTTAGACTGCGCCACTACCGGTTGAATGGTTGTGATGACTAAAAGCACAAAGAGTAAAGGTTTGAAGAATATTTTCATCGAACTTAAATGGCGTTCACGCAAATGGCGCAAAGCTGAACGCAAAGAACCGCAAAGATTTTGTATTTATCAGGATCAGATCCATCGGGGCCTTTGGGTAGGGTTTCCCGGCCTCTTTAGGTTTGAAATGCGCCATGGTGTTATTTAATTTTCTACCTTCATCACACAAAAATATTTGTTGTATATGAAACTGAAATATGCCATTAATCTGCATAAAGGAGCCACTGCATTTTTTGTTATGGGGCTGATGTTGTTCTATCACAACTTTTCGGTAGCAGCCTGGGTATACCTGGCTTTGCATGGAAGTTATGGATTTATGTGGTTGTTCAAGGACCGGGTCTTTCCGGACAGGCAATGGGAGGAAGTTGTTTCTATTCCGTATGCGATTGTGGCGTTTTTAGCCCTGGGCTTATACTGGATAGCACCGGTGTATATCATTTACTACCACATTGACCCACCGGCCTGGTTGATAGGTGCGGCTGTGGCGATTAATGTACTGGGTACCTTGCTCCATTTTGGCAGCGATGCACAAAAGCATTATACGCTCATTAACAAGCGCGGGCTTATTACCGACGGTTTTTTTGCCCGTTGTCGTAATACCAATTACCTGGGCGAGCTGATGATTTACTGCGGGTTTGCCATGCTTACGGCTTCGTGGATAGGATTTATCGGCATCACCTTGTTCTTTGTGGCGGTATTCATTCCTAACATGCTCAAGAAGGACAAATCGATATCCCGTTACCCTGAGTTTGCGGAATACAAAAAGAGAAGTGGATTGCTGATACCGAAGATCTGGTGAGATATTGTCATTCTTTTACCAGGTTCGGGTAAATTCCGTCTACCGTCATGGCTTGCCCTTTGGCTATATCACCGCTTGTTTTGCACGGCCAATTCCGTATAACCGGTTGCAGCGTCTGTAACGCGGGTGAAGACGAGGTGGGGTGCCTCACCAATAATGATCTCGGCGGTGGTGTAGATGATGTTTCCGTCTAAAAGATGCCCGCCGATAGTAGTACCCTGTGCATCGGCCAAAGCGATGTGCAGGTGTATGCCATGAGTGGATAAGGTACCCGACAAAGCCAGTATCTCAAATTTGGCATGAACAATTACCCCTTCTGTTTGCCCTGCATAGCGCAAATGGCTGGTGGTAAGACTGCCCACGCAGGTGATGATATAACCGGCTTCGATATGATGTTCTTTTACAAATGTCGCCAGCGAACTTTTCAGATCATCACCGGGATGCAGGCGCAGCGCGTGTATTTTTTGCGGGGTATTCATTTGTGGGTGAAGATAAGAAGTGAGAGGAGATTTGTTTAACGGCCAGGGACACTAAGAAAATGCAACTCAAAGAGCACAAAGGTTTGCTGCCTGCCGCGGCAAAAAAACCGGGTGTCCATGGCTGGTAAGTTGAGCATTAGTTCATCCAAATTGACCCCGGGCATTTATTTCTATAAATGCTGATGGTGGATGATGTGGTTGTTGTTGCGCAAAAGAAAGCGTGGAATGAGGGGGAGAGATGATGTAGCCTATCCACATTTTCAAACTCATTTCAGTAAAAGCTATTTCTTTTTCATTTGTAAATAATCTTTCATGATAGCGTATGCTTCGGCTACATATACATCGCGGGCCACGCGATTGCAGAAAATGGTATTCATTTCCTGAACCATGGTTTCTATTTTGGCAAAGTAAGAAGGGCTTTCAGGCGTATTCTTTACCGTGTATAATGTAGTGCTGTCCTCTCTTAATTCCTTTGCCAGTTTGCGCGCAAGGCCAATATGTTTTTCACTAAAGTCGAGGTATTTATCCAGGTTCAATGAAACCGGAGCATTTGCAGCTCTCTGTTCTTCTGCATTAAGTTCACGCAACTGGTCAACTATTTTAAACCCGTGAGCATCCTTTACCCTGGTAGCACTTTTTGCTGCAAGCTCTTTTAGCGGTAAGGCGGCAAAAGCCTCGTAGGTTGAGCTTTTTAACAGGGTGTCACTGTGCAAAACATGATGGTTATACTTCTCTCTTATTTGCAGGCTGTCGTCCGCATCGGGTAGAAAAATGTCGGGCTGTACCCCGCTTATTTGATTACTCTTGCCGTTAATTCTGTATAATTTCGATATCGTTATTTTTACTTCGTCTTTAGCCTCTGTTTCATATTTGGCTTTCACTATATCCAGTTTCGAAATGGTAGTGTCGGCAGGCAGATATCTTTGTGCGGTGGCTTTGCCGTAGGTAGGGGTACCTACAATAATAGCGCGGTGATAATCCTGCAGGGTGCTTGCCAGGTATTCGGATGCCGATGCGCTTTCATTATTTACCAGAATCAAAACCGGGTCGTCGTACAATACTCCATGCGCCGGATTTTTCATGGTGGTTAGAAAGCCCTCTTTTTGCTTTCTTAAACCCAGAGGGCCTTCATCTAAAAAAACACTGGCAAGTTCGTTGGCTTCCTGAAGCGAGCCACCGCCGTTATAACGAAGGTCGATAATTAATCCGTTTACATGCTCCTGGACCAGTTTTACCGTTTGCCTGATAACATCCTTCGCGCAACCGCTACCATCGTTAGACTCCCATTGATTATAGAAGGAAGGAAGCATGATGTATCCGATCCTTTCGGGGCCGTCGAGTATAAATGCCCTGACTATATCATCGGTTGCAATGGAGAAAAAGCGACCCAGGGTTACTGTCACATCCGAGCCATCGGGTTTCAATACGGTCAGCTGTATCTTGAATCCTTTGGCGGCTGCAAATTGTTCTTCAACTTCCTCGAGGCTTGCGCCAACAAGATCTACCGCAGGTTTATTTTGCCATTTAATCTGTGTTAAAACGTCGCCTTTATTTAAGTCGCCCGATTTCCATGCCGAAGAGCCGGGCACCAGTGCGGCAATAACAATATCTCCCTTTTCGTTTTCTTTGATGCGTATGCCAAACGAAGCGGCATCGCCACCCCAGCCGCGGTTTATTTTTTTCTTTTCGATGGTGCCGATAAATTCCGAATGAGGGTCAAAGGCATCGGCAATAGCATTGTAAAACTGGATGCGTACATAATTTTCGAAGCCGGCGCTACTTTCGAGCCGGCGGGTTATTGACCGCGTTATTTTTTTTACCACAACAGCTCTTTCATCTGGTTCTCCGGATAAAGCCAGGGTTTTATTTCCTCCTGTTGAGTCTTTCAGTATGTCCTCTGTGAGGCGGTCGAGAGTGGCAAGTTTCATGAACAGATACACACGATGGCTAAGGTCTTTTTCGTCGGAAGCATAATCGGGCTCATTGTGCTTCATGAAAAGCGTTTCATCTTTTTTAAAGTCAAAAGGCGTTGTGGCAAAGTTTGAAATTGTTTTCTGCGCTTCGTTCAGCCTTTTTCTGTAAAGTGAAATAACCCGTTCGGAATAATTTTTATTGACGCCGGATAGTTCTTCCTTTAGATCATTGTAGTTAAATAAGGTAGCCGTGTCGGCGGCAGTGAAGAATAAGTTTCCCGGGTCAAGATTTTCGGACAGGCCGGTTGCGATATCCCTGTAAAGCTGGTTATCGGCGGCGCGCGGAGAGCAGTGGAACTTTTCAAACATGGTCAGCACTTCCTGCGCCGTAGACTTAATATCCCTGATGTTGTCGTCTTTTTGCGCCCTGGTAAAATTTGCGTGAATGACGATAACAAGCACCAGGAGTAATCTTATTAAATAGTTGGCCATGTATTGATATGTTGAGCTACGAATATATTATATCTCTGGGTAAAAGGTGCAAAAGGGCGGGTAACCGGCAATGAATACGGTTTTGTGAGATATTGCGCAAGGGCGGGTAAAGCAAAACGCTGAGCTCAGAGAAAAAATATTGTAATTTTAAGGAAAAGATATATTTATGATAACTAAAGCTGGCCTTCTCTCGGTTTTTATTTCCCTGTTTAAAACGGGATTTTTTTTAGCCATTCTGTTTTTTGTTTTGGCATTTCCCATTGCAGGCATCATTCAAATGATCAAAGGCCGGAGTTCTTCTAATAACGACACTCAAAACAGTGATAAAAAGCCCGAGGATGATGATAAGTAGGTAGGATACAAAAGGTATTGGCCGGCTTAAGGTTGTTTGATTTTTTATTGAATAATACAATTGCGGAAGAAAGTTGTATGGCTATAGTGAAATACTGCAGGCAGAGTCTGAATGTATAGTTGAGCAAAGTCTGATACGAGGCTCAAAGTCGGTAAAGTTCAAACTTCAGCTACAAATTTTTTATATTGGTGTGCATTGCGAAAACGTAATTGTGCGTATTTCCCTGTATATTCAGCCTGCCCATTACTGACCCAAAAAGAATTAAAATGAACTGCCCTTTTTGTGCTGAAGAAATTGAGGAAGGGGCTTTAAAATGCCGGCATTGTGGTGAATGGCTAATACCCGAAAACAGAACCAGCGCTATTTCAGAATCGGGAGCGTCTTCTGACCTGAAGACCGGAGAGCTACAAAAGAAAATATCGGATTTGACTGCCGCTTGCAAGATGGCGTTTAACTCAGGACTCAGAATATTCCTGGTTGGTTATTTCTTAGTATCTATGATAGGGTTGCTGGTATATCTTTTATACGGCGTTATTACTATAGCCTTCGGGAGCGAAACTGTTGCCGGTTTCTTTACAGGTTTTGGCGATGTCATTAAAGGGTGCTTCGTTTATTTTCCTGTTTTTTGTATTTCGTGTTTACTATTCGGGCAACTATTTTTTTTCATATTGTTTCGTGAAAAGCCTGAGCCAAGCAGGGAACCGAAGCCAATATTATCAACGCTTGATGATCCGGCCAGAGGTGTTGAGATGCTAATTAACATCTTCAAATTACCCGTAATTTTTGCAAAATTGGCTTACAACTATTGCAAATTATTTTTTTTGAAAGTTTCTTAAAGCGTGATGCAATTCAAGCGGGCCATTGTCTGAACTGTGATTTTTGTGATTGATTTGATTGGGCTGATTTGGAATTGACGCGGTGATAAGGAACAGCCTCTTTAATCATAGCCCATCATAAAAATCAAACAAATCACCGTCCAGGCAATTGAGAAATTTGATATGCACCAGGCGGAGTCTGCAAGTTAGGTTGAGCGTCTGGAGACAAGGCACTCAAAAAACTATGATACACAGCTGGCTTGAAAAGTTTAGAAAAGCAAGGGGAACGTTATAATAGGTTTAATAGTAATTTTATACTTTTACTTTCTGTAATACTGCTTTAACTGCGTGAATGCCTAACCTGTGTCCCTATGAAAATTGCCCGGAAATTAACTGCTGTCATAGTATTTATATTTTTTATTCAATTTGGCGAAGCCCAAAGAGGCGTTTGGAAACGAATCAACGATTTAGGTACGAACCGAATTAACAGTCCTACCCCTAAATCCGGAGCGGCAGTTTTTACCCTGAACGGAAAAGCCTATGTGGGTGGGGGTTTCAACGGCAACGCTATTCTTTCCACCGACTTCTGGGAGTACGACCCGATTGCTGATACCTGGGCGCAGAAAGCGCCCTTTCCCGGCGGAAGGAGGTATAGTGTAGTCAGTTTTAGTATTGGAGGTAAAGGCTATGTGGCTACCGGATCGGATAGTATTATCGAGGGGTATGCACACGACTATAATGATTTGTGGCAATACGACCCTGCTACCAATACCTGGGCCCAAAAAGCAAGCTTACCGGCCATGGACCGGGCCAACGCTGTAGGCTTTGCAATTGGCAATTACGGGTATCTGGGCCTGGGCATAACAGATAGTAACCTGACACTGCATAAAGACTTTTGGCGCTATGACCCATCAAACGACAGTTGGTTGCAAATGGCAGATTTTGGAGGCACACCCCGCGAAAACGCCGTAGGATTTTCACTTTTAGGCAAAGGGTACGTTACTACCGGCGACTCGTTGAGTGGCAGGTGCTCAAGGGATAAGGATGTTTGGGAGTATAACCCTATAAGCAATACCTGGGTACAAAAGGCCGATTTTGGTGGTACCGGCCGAACATACGCCGTGGCCACCGCCGCTGATAGTTTTGCCATTGTGGGAACCGGCAAAAACGATACTACGGAGTTTATGAAAGACCTATGGAAATATAACCCCATTGCCGACAGTTGGACCCAAATACCCAATGCCGGGGCCTTTGGGCGAATCAGGGCGGTTTCATTTACACTTAACAATACGCCTTATTTAACCATGGGTAACGATTCGTCGTATGGCCTTCTTAACCATCAGAACGAAGAGGTTTGGCAATACAATAGTGTTGCCAATAATTGGGTTCAAAAGGCAAATTCGGGTATTGGAACTTTAGCCGGGGCAGGCAGTTTTTCGTTGGGTAACAACGGTTATGTAAATGGCGGCGGTTCGTTATATGGCTATACCTATAACCGGTTTTGGCAGTATGATCCCACCAGCGGCAACTGGACGGCTAAACCAACTTGCCCTCAGGATGCTGCTTATCAGGACGTAGCTTTTTCGGCCGAAGGACACGGCTACATACTATTTCAAAAGATGAATGGTGATAGTGTGAACCGGTTGTGGCAATTTAATGCTGATAGTAATTCATGGACTCAAAAGGCACCTTTCAGTAACTCAGGTTTGGGTGCTCCTAATGTGGTGTTCAATTATGGCGAACAAATTTGGCTGCCGGGAAATCATGCAGCCCCTGTATCGGTGTATAATGTTATAACCGATAGTTGGACGGTCACTCCATATTATCTTGATTGGCTTCCCGGCGGTTGCTCTTTTACTATTGCCGATACCGTGTATAGTGGCTGTGGCATACAATCCGGTATTGGTAATGGCACTTGCGAAGGCAGTTTTTCCTTAAATGACACCCTTATGAACCATATCGGTGGTAATATCCCTTCTATACCGGCCAGGGAAAATGAGGTTGCTTTTGTTGTAAATGGTAAGGCTTATGTGGGGCTGGGCGATGTTTGCAATTATAATGTGCTGTCTGATATGTATGAGTATGACCCGCTGAATCGCACTTTTACAAGGGTTGCCGATTTTCCGGGTGGGCCGCGTAAAAATGCCACGGCGTTTAGTGTAGGAGGAAGGGGATACGTTGGCACAGGACAGTACTTTGGTTACTGTTATAAAGATTTTTGGGCCTTCAACCCAAACTCGTGCTTTGCCGATACACAGCAAATATGTATCGTAAATACAGACACCATACTGCAAAGCCCAGTTGTAATTTGGGAGAAAGCCAATAAATACGCTACTGACAGTTTTTATATTTACCGTGCCAACACACCCGATACAAGTTACTCAATTGTTGCTATGATCAACCGCGATACGCTGAGCCAGTGGGAGGACACTTCGGCTCATTGCGACCAAAGAAGCTATCGTTACAAAATAGCGGTTAAGGATACCTGCGGTTTTATCAATGATTTAAGCGGCTATCATCAAACCATGTATCTTACTTCTGCCGGCCAGGGCCGGTTTACCTGGACGCCTTATACCATTGAGAATAGCAGTGTGCCACAGGGTATCTGTTATTTATACCGCGATTCGGCCGGAAATGGTAACTGGCAGATACTACAAGTTCTGTCCGATACACAAACCCACGCTACTGATACCGCTTATGCCGGCTATCCCAATGCCAGGTATATGTTGGTCATCGAATTATCTAATCCGTGCAATCCGTCAAGAGGGCTTACTACCATTACTTCTAACATACTTACAGGCCCTAACAGCAATACCGCCCTGGCTGATCTGCAGGTAAATAAAGTGAAGGTATTTCCAAACCCGGCGCACAACCAGGTTACCATCAGCGCAGCCGGGCTTAAAGAAATTTGCATCACTGATATTTTGGGACAAGTGATTTACCAAAGTGTAGTAAACAAAGATGTGGTTACCTTGTCGACTAACCCATGGACCACCGGTGTTTACTTTTATCAGGTTAAAACCAACCTGGGCTTGTTAAGCGGTAAGTTGATAAAGGATTGACCAGGGAGCCTATAATTTTTTTACGGTTGAACCACTTCACGGAGTAAGGCGGTTTTAATCGGTTTAGTTTAACCAGCAATGAAAATTGTTATTTACCCATTGTCTGAACTTTGATTTTTGTGATTTAGGTGATTGCCCTGAATTGGTATTGCCCGCAGAAATAAGTGAGGCCGACCTAATCATAGTCCATCATAAAAATCAAACAAATCACAGTTCAGACAATGAGAAATTTAAAATACTGTAGGGAGAGTCTACAAGCATAGTTGAACGTATTGAGAAACTACGTTCAAGACCCAGGCTACGGCTAAATGTGCCATTGTCTGAACTATGATCTTTGTGATTGAGGTGATTGCCCTGAATTGGTATTGCCCGCTGTAATAAGTAAGGCCGACCTAATCATCGCCTATCATAAAAATCAAACAAATCACAGTTCAGACAATGAGAAAATTAAAATACTGTAGACCGGGGTAAGAGCGCGGTGAGGTGCTACAATGAAGAGGTTAATCGTTATTTATTATTTCTTTTACCTTTTCTTCTAACATCTTTTGGTCGGGTAAGTACAGTTGATATTTAGATACGAAAATTTTGTTGGATAGTCCACCTGTAGCGTATTTTACCAAAAAATCGTGTTTGTCTGCAGCAATGATAATCCCTATTGGTTCGTGGTCACCCTCGGTATTTTCTTCTTCTTTAAAATAATTGAGGTAAAGATTCATTTGTCCTATATCCTGATGCTTTACTTTTCTGGTTTTCAGGTCTATTAAGATAAAGCACTTCAGGATGCGGTGATAGAACACGAGGTCAATAAAATTGTGCTCGTTGTCAATTGTGATTTTAAACTGCCTGGACACAAAGGAAAAACCCTTGCCAAGTTCCAGTAAAAATTTTTGCAGATTGTCAATAAGCTTCTTTTCAAGTCCACGTTCTTTGATGATGCTGTGCTTCTGCAATTCAAGAAATTCAAAGATATAAGGATCTTTCACTGCATCTTTAGCTGTTTTAGGTTCATGCCCTTTTTCTGCTAATGTCAAAACTCCTTTCTTGTTTTTGCTTAACGCCAGACGCTGAAACAATGCGGAATCAATCTGGCGTTTCATTTCTCTAAAACCCCAATTTTCTTTAATGGCCTGTTTTTCGTAAAAGCTCCTTGCCAGATCATCTGAAACTGTCAGCAACTCGGCATAATGGCTCCAACTCAATTTTCCAGACACTGTCTGGAAAATTGGGTATTTGATGTAAAACTGGCGGCAAAGGTAAATGTTGCTTTTGCTGAAACCCTTACCATATTTTATTTTCAGGTCCTTCGCGAGACTCTTTAAAAGAGCGCTGCCATAATCGGCTTTTTCTTTTCCATGTTGCTCGTATTCAACAATATGCCGCCCCGTTTCCCAGTTTGCTTTTACCAACTCTGTGTTGATGGCTCTAAGGGCATTCTCCCTCGCTTTCTGCAAGGTTGAACCAATGTTGTGCAATAACTCGTTGTATTTTGATTTTGTCAATTTCATGTATTGCGCTATTATAAACCAAAGGCAAATTTAGAATTTAGCGGTAATGTTTATTAGAAGTAAAAATACTGTAGACAGCGTCTACAAGAATAGTTGAACG
>Ga0364859_10643_pt1 | contig 14901 bp, 15 predicted proteins | sample ExccelAu500001D3_FD_206911 | JGI IMG/M metagenome (GOLD analysis project Ga0364859, IMG submission 206911) | Enriched cells from Trout Bog Lake Hypolimnion, Wisconsin, USA - BchlTB.Aug20.5000.01 .D3 | ecosystem: Environmental > Aquatic > Freshwater > Lake > Hypolimnion/Profundal zone | place: USA...
GCAAGCGCAAGAAAGAGAAATCCCGAGGCTGAAACGAAATTGGGGATTTGGTACCAGCAAGGTTTTCATGTACCTCAGAGTGACAACTTTGCCATAGAATTGTTTAGCGATGCTGTCGAACAGGGGGATGTTGAGGCACAGGCAAGACTTGGAGAGGCATACTGGAAGGGACGGGGAGTGCCAATCGATTTAGATAAATCGCGAGGATTGCTTCTAAAAGCTGCCGAACGGGGATCTGCTTTCGCCCAGTTATTAATGGGGCATATCTACTCTTTTCCTAATTGTAAGCCAAGCGATTATAAAATCGCTGTTAAGTGGACCAAAATGGCGGCCGATCAGGGCTATGTTGAGGCCAAAGAATACCTCAAGAATCTCATCGACAACAACACTCCTTGTTCCGAAAAAAATAGCGCGGCTTATAACAACGCAATGAAGGCAAGGAGCGAAACAAGAGATTCTCCATTGAATAATAATGGTTACACGCCTCCACCTAAAAAAACTTACCATATATGTGACAGCGACGTTTGCTATGACGGAGACGAAACTGAAGTAAACCGAGTGCAGGAGCAAGATCGATTTCGGCAGGAACAAGAGCGATTGCGACAAGAACAGGAACGGCAACAAAATGCAATATTTCACCAAACCTGGGGAAACTGACGGTATAGCGGACGATGGTAAAAGCTTGGTCGGTGTTATCGGTGGCATTACGAAAGCGCATCAAATGCTATTGACATCAATTAACAATCAACTCATTTTCACTGTTTTTTTAAAACATGACCATCATTTCCTTCGCCTTGCGCCGTATCCTTGCTGGACACGAAGAAAGGCATTCAATGACACCGCTTCTCATGACAACTCAGGATGCGGAACTACAAATGGGGGATACACTCCACCGCCTAAAACCGAAACAACTTACATAATATGCAACATCGGCGGATGCTGGAACGAGGTCAAGTGAAGGTCAAACGGATTCGGCGGATGCTATTAATCGAGATTACGTGGGTTAAATGAGTGGGTGATAAATGCGCAATTTTCTACGCTGTAAATTTCTGATAACCATTGCGAGTGTTGCACTCGTTTCATCATTATCAGCCCATGCTGCTGAACCACCCACTGAACCGATGTTGCGCATCGATACGGGTGAACATACGGCGATTATTAACCGCATAGCTACTGACAATGCGGGGGACTGGCTAATAACGGCTTCCAGTGATAAAACAGCACGGGTTTGGAATGTTCTCGATGGTCGTCTGGTGGCTACATTGCGAGTTCCCACTGGCAGCGGCAGTGAAGGCGAGCTAAATGCTGTTGCAATCTCTCCGGATGGAAATACAGTGGCGCTCGGTGGATGGACACAATTCAACAACGGATTAAAGCAGACTATTTACGATTACAACATCTACCTATTCGACCGAGCCAGTGGTCGGCTACTACGACGCCTGACCGGATTGCCAAACGCAATTTTGCACCTGGCCTTTTCCCCCGATGGCCGCAGCCTGGCAGTGGCATATGGTGATGGCTTAAGAATCTTCTCCGTTGCTGACGGGCAGATTGTTGGCGAAGACCGTAACGGCAGTGCAAGTTTTTCTGTCCACTTCAGCAATGACGGACGACTGGTTACCACCAGTGTAAACGGCTTACTGCGATTGTATCGCTTCAATGGAGGAAACCTGACACTGCTCGTTAAACGAGCCGCCCCTGGAGGCAAACGCCCTATTGCTGCACGTTTCACTTCGGATGGCAGGCACATTGCTGTGGGGTTTGATGACACAAGTGCCGTGAACGTACTAAATGCAAACGATCTTTCATTTGGTTTCGCGCCAAATACGACGGGGATCAAGAACCATTTGACTACTGTAGCCTGGTCGCGTGATGGATCGACACTATATGCGGCTGGGTCGGCACATGTCGATTCTGGCGACAAACGGCAATCTTACATCCGCCGCTGGAGTCAGGGTGGTGCAGGCGTAGCACTTGATTTGCCGGTGGCAGGAAATACCATCGAAGATCTTGTTACTCTACCAGAAGGCCGTCTGGCATTTGGCAGTGCTGATCCTTCTTGGGGGATTGTAGACGTGAATGGCGAGAGGCAGATATTTCATGCGCCCACTACGATAGATTTTCGCGAAAGCCGTTCAAGCTTCGCGCTCTCTCCTGACGGGACACGGGTGCGCTTTGGTTACGAATTGCATGGTGAATCTCCCGCCGTATTCGAGAGCCAGAACCGATCTTTTATTGCTATAGATACTCCCAGTATGATTCCACCGCAAATAAGCGCTCCCAGCTTAGTTGTGACGGACTGGAAAAATAGTTATGCCCCTAAACTCAACGGAACACTACTTAAAATAGATTCATATACTTATGAAAAATCACTCAGCCTTGCCATGTTGCCGGGTAGTGATGGATTTGTTTTGGGAACGAACCAAAACTTACGCCTTTTCGACCGCAGAGGCAGGCAACGATGGGAATGGCAAGCACCCGGCGAAGCATGGGCGGTGAATACCTCGCAGGACGGGCGCTGGGTAGTAGCAGCATATGATGATGGTACGATACGCTGGTATCGCACCAGCGATGGTGTGGAGCAACTGGCGTTTTATCCTCATCCCGACAAAAAGCGCTGGATCATGTGGACGCCCTCCGGCTACTACGATGCCAGCCCCGGTGGCGAAGATTTGATTGGCTGGCAATTGAACCGTGGTAAAGATCAGGCTGCAGATTTCTTCCCCGTGTCGCGCTTTCGTGATCATTTCTATCGCCCGGACGTACTGGCTAAAGTGTTCGAAACTCGCGACCAGACTGAAGCGGTAAAACTTGCCGATCAGGAATCCGGTCGCCGTTCTATAACACGTTCCATCAGCCAAGTCTTGCCCCCTGTTGTGGAAATAGTCTCTCCACAAAACGGTATTGGCGTATCAAACACCAACTTGACCATCAAGGCAGTAATTCGAACTCCGGCAGATGCACCTGCCACAAACTTACGGGTGCGGGTTAACGGACTATTGCAAACAACCAATAGCCATAACTCGCAAGTTAAGAGTGAGGCCAACACACAGGAAATTACAGTAAATTTGCCACAAAACGACGCTGAAATTCAGATGATTGCCCAGAATAAAAATGGTTTTTCCTCCCCGGTAACGCTACGAGTGACTTGGGCAGGCAAAAAGGCTGCGCCGGGATCGGCAGAGGATAACAATTTCAAACCAAAGCTGTATGTGCTCGCGGTAGGGGTTTCAAAATACAAAAACCCTTACTACAATTTGGGCCTTGCAGCCAAGGATGCAACGGATTTTGCAGCTGCATTAATGAAGCAGAAGGGTAAATTGTATGGCGATGTTGTTGTCAAACTGCTCACGGATGACAAGGCTACCAAAGATGAAGTACTGGACGGTTTGGAATGGCTGAAGAGTTCTGTAACCGCGCGTGATGTGGGGATTATGTTCGTTGCCGGTCACGGCATGAATGACAAACTGGGCAATTATTATTTCTTGCCTTACAACGTCAATCCGGAACAATTGGTGCGCACAGGCGTATCTCAAAACGACATCAAACTCACGTTCGCCAACTTGCCCGGCAAAACGGTATTCTTTGTGGACACCTGTTACGCCGGCAATGTGCTGGGCGCGGTTGTTACGAGCGGACTCATTAACGAATTAGCTTCAGCCGAAAATGGTGCGGTGGTTTTTGCCGCCTCAACTGCGGGTCAATTGTCACAAGAAAATGCGAGCTGGGGCAACGGGGCTTTTACCAAGTCGGTTGTAGAGGGATTGAACGGCATGGCCGATTTCCGTAAAAACGGAATGATAACTGCCAAGGGTTTGGACTACTACGTGGACGACCGTGTAAAGTCCTTAACCAAAGGACTTCAAACACCAGTGAGCATCACCCCCGGTGGAATAACCGATTTCACGATAGCGGTGGTTGGGAAATAACGAGTAGGTTTACAAAGCTCAAACTGCACTATAGTTCGTCGCCAGGCAAGGGCGCTCGCGCAGGAACGTTGGCCAGTATTTGGTCAAACTCAGCCAAGTTAGCTTGCTTCGCCCGTTGACGAAAAAACTCCTCGGTATTCAGCGCCGATACTTTTTCAGCAACTGCCGTCACAATAAACTGATTCAACGATGTGTGGTCGGCTTGTGCCATTTCTTTGGCATAGCCGTGCAGGGAATCAGGAATACGCAATGCAAATTGGCTCATTATTCGTTCTCCTTTAGTTTCTCAAGGAACGTTCGCGGTTGGATCAAGTTTACTCCAAAACGTTTTGTTGCAAGTTCAAAGTCAGCAATGTTGAAAGTCACCAAAGCATCGGCTTGCCCATTCAATGCAGTTTCTAGCACCATTTCGTCATTGGGGTCGGAAAGCTGCGGTCGCCACAAGTAATGTAGCGTAACCGGGGTGCAGAACAGAGCGAGGTTGCTTAAAAACGTATCAACTTTTTTGGGTGAAAGTCCATGCATGCGACGTATTTCGTCCCGTTTCAAAACAGCTTCGTATTCCAGCCACAAAGGAATGGATGCCATTATGCTGAACTCGTTATTTCGGCAGCGCAACAGTAGCTGGTAAGAAGCGCCAGACCGACTGCTTAAACCAGCAACAAGTACATTGGTATCAAGCACCACTCTAGGCTTCGTCATATTGCCCATAATATGTCGATTTTATGCTGAGGTCAATCATGGATTTCCTAGTCAGCAGCCATACCTGAAAGTTGTGGATCATCTGGGCGTTCAACTGCCACAGCTTTCCAATACTTGCGTGCCTCGTCCTTTAACCCCAACTGATCCAGCCAGACTGCAAAGGCAACGCGATCAGAAAGTGGAGATGTCTTCCGTGGACGAATATTTTCAACCTTTTTGCGCAACTCTGCCGAGGCGACGCCAAAATCAGCCACAGCAGCGTTATCAAGATCATCCGAACTAAGCGACTTTATCTCCCACAGATATCTCTGCTTGTCATCAAGAACAACTGTTGCTGGAAGTTTATAAGTCGTCCCCTCTGCGGCTCAAGCAGAAATTCGGCGATGTCAGATTGGAAGCAGCCTGCCAGCGTGCCAACCACTATGGCACGCCAGGCTACAAGGTGGTCAAGACCATTCTGGAGAAGGGGCTGGATCAGCTCACCCTGCTCACCGCCTTCGATGCGCTTGCTGCCACTTACACCGAAGGCGGCCGTTTCTGCCGCGATACCCCATCCAATCTTCAATGAGGCCCACCATGAATCCGATTCCTGAATTAACACCCCTGCTCAAACAATTGCGCCTGTCCGGCATCCTTGATTCGCTCGAAGCCCGCAACCGCGAAGCCATAGACCGCAAGTTGCCCTACACCGATTTCCTCAGCCTGCTGATCCATGACGAAGTGGCGCGGCGCGAGCATAAGAAACTGGAGCTGCGACTGCGCCGCGCAAACTTCCGCAGCCAGAAAACGCTGGAAGGTTTCGACTTCGAACGACTGCCCAATTTGAACCGTGCCGTGGTCCATGATCTGGCTACGTGCCGCTTCGTCGAGGAGAAGGTCGCCGTGCAGATTGTAGGCCCCTGCGGCACCGGCAAAAGCCATCTGGCGCAGTCTCTGGGGCATGCTGCCGCCCGCCAGGGCTATGACGTGCTGTTCGTCACGCAGACACAACTCTTGGGCAGCTTGCGCGAAGCTCGTGCGACGGGTAATTATGCACGGCGATTTCAATCGCTGGCCAGAGTATCGCTGTTGATTATTGATGATTTCGGGCTCAAACCCTTACGGTCGCCTGAAGATGAAGATTTCCATGATTTGATCGCTGAACGCTACGAGCGTACCGCAACCATTCTGACCAGCAATCTCGACTTCGATGAATGGGGTGAAGCGTTCGCCGCAAACAAAATGATCGGCTCCGCAACACTGGATAGATTGCGCCACGGCGCTTATCGCGTGGTACTGGATGGGGACAGTTACCGTGATCCAAAACCCGTGTTGGGAAGGTCAAAAGCGTCTGTAGAGAAAGGGGGCAAGCCAAGTCCGGCTTGATGCCAATACGTCAGCATAAAATCCAAGCTCCACACAAATGCGCTGGTGATTTTAGTGAAGGCCGCGCCCAGGATGCAACTTGGGTTTGCGGCCTTTTTATCGAATAAAAAATTTCAGCCAAAAACAAACCCGCCGGGAGCAATACCCAAAACTGATTTACGAAAAATCTGACCTTCAAGATTGGTACGGCGGAGCGGCCGGAAAAAAGGTCAAAAAATACGATTGCAAAAACAGCAAAAATCACGCATTCTCTACCCCAGTTTGAGCCCCTGAAATGACTGTTTCAAGTGGCGCCATTACGCCGAAAGTCGGTGGCGCTTAACGCCGAAAGGTGACAACCGTTGGCTTCGTTGAAAAAATCGATCCCGACCTGTTTGATCCCGACTTTGTGGAAGCATTTGTCCCAAGATGCAAAAAATGTTTTCATGTTTATTGCTCCGCCTCGTCAGTTAATTCGTTGAACTCGATCATTTCGCCGTCTTTGTCGTATAAGCCGATCAGTGCGTCTTCCCAATGGTCTGGGATCCTGCATCCGTCCTTGTCGGTCAAAAGAATGTATCTGCCCTCTGGTTGTTGGAGCCGTAGGGCCATGCATCCGCCTCCCGTGTGATATTCCTCGAAACCGTATGCTTCGCGTGGGTCGACGAATAAGCGTCCGCAGTCCGATAAAAATGGGTTGTGTATGGCCATATCGTGATGGATAAAAGTAATCATGTCTGGTTGTTCCTCGGTCTGGTTGTGTGCACGGTATCACTCCTTTTGTTCTGCATCCAGGCGGCAAACGAGCAGGCCAGAGGCAGGGGAAGCGCCAGAGAGCGTCTTCCCATTGATCGTTTACAATCCGCACTCGCTTAGTCTCTTTGGCGTCCAGTAGAGATCCAGTTCGACGCCATTTTCAAGAAGCTCGACGATAGAGATGTAGCCCAGCTCGGGGCCGTACCCAAGATCAGCCGATCCGAATGCCTGATGTTGTTCTTTTTCCATATCCTTTTCGATGATGTACCAGTCGCAGCCACCCTTGAAATAATGCAAGCGGACGATCTTTTCTTGTTGCTCTTCGGTCTCGTATGTCTTCGGCAAGCCCTCTACAATTATTGCCAGCTCCACCAGCTTCGCATTCATGAAATCGGCTTCTTCCGAATAACAGACCTCGCACATTGCCGTTAATTGGGATTGCCCCACGAAGTCCCGCAGTGTGATGAGTGCCGCTATAGCTCCAATTTTGTTGTCTTTCGCCGTTAAAACCATATCGGGTTGGTGTGCCTCGCTGGTTCCGCGAAGAGCGGAGATTTGGTTGTCCCCCAGTTTTGTGGATTGATTATTTGATGTGTTCATGTTCTTCCTTCTCGTTTGTGATTAAACATATCGGTTCGGAGCCGCCTCACCCGAGAAGCGGAGATCGGACAGGCGTTTAGACGGGGGCAAAAGACATGACAAAGGCTATCGGGTGGTGCGGCCAGCGCACAGGCAGATCCTTCGCCGAGCACTGCCTCGGTCGATAGAACTGTTGTGGATTTTGCGGGGTTGCCGTCTGACTGGATGTCGTAGCTGGGTGGTTCCGAACGGAGATATTCTAAAACGAGAATCTCGAACACTTAAATGGTTATCAATCCATTAAAGTTCCTACAGCGCCACCTTGGCTCGCTGGGCCCTGGCCCGCATGATCTCGGCCTGCTTCCAGGCGGGCAGCTTTTTGAACTTCTCTTCCTCCTGGTCATGCCGAGAAAACTCAGCCGATTCAATTTTCTGATCCAGTAAAGGCAAGGACACCTCGCAATATTCGGTTTGCGCCAATGCTGGCGGGGGAAGAGGAGGAGATGATTCCTGTGCTACGATATTCTGGGTTGATTTCTCGTACTGATATTTTGGGCGCTTAACATCGACCAGGTTGTCAGCAATCCTGATCTCCCACCGCAACACCGCCAACTCAAGAATCGCATCGCAAAGCATCTGCTTGAAGCGATAGGGTTCCGCCTTGCTCCCAGAAAGGTCGTGAATCAGTGTTATGTTCATTGGCTTGGGGTTCCTGTGCGTCATATAGAACCCGTGGATCCATTGGGCGAGCTGGGTTTTTAGAGATCTGCGATGGACCAGTTCGATCTGTGTCCATGTGTTCGCGCAAAACATCGATGCGATCTGTGGATTTACCTTGATTGCGATTTGCCCCTTTTCTGGCCCAGCCTCCACCATCGCGACACTGTCGATCAAGCTCGCCATAAAGGACCATTCGGGCGTTTTGATTTTGAGATTTGCCAGTTTTAGGCGTTCGATGTTTTCTCTGAGGCGCTTGATATCTTTGCCGCTTATGGAGGCCGTCCCGAGCGTTCTCAACATCGATCGGGCAGAGAAAATGATGAAATTGCTTATGGGCTGGTTGCTGGCAAGATGAAGAATTTCGAGCCACAAATCCAAATCGTTCTGGTCGAGTTGCTCCCCAGAAAATATGATCGAAGTTCCCTTCCAGCTCTTTATGACGTGATTTCTGAAATGCACCCTTTTGCCCTTGGCGACAACGCCGAAGAGCTCGGAGCGCAAAATGGGATCTGGACAGCCGCGTGTCGCCAAAGGCCATGCTGGGATGCGCTTTTCACCAAGATCTTCCGAGTGTTCGGGTTCTATTGCGGCTATATTATTTTCTGATGGTTCATTGACACCCTTGTTGAGTTCCGATAACGTATTTTCCATGGTTGGCTAACTCCTCTCAGTTATGCTGCCTAGAAAAGCTCAAGGTTTCTCCGACTTTGGGCTTTTTGTTTTGTGGCTATAATTTCTAAACCAATTTTTCATATTGTCAAATTCAAACGATGCATTTCGCCCGAGAAGGTGAGGGTTATCGGGTGAATACTTTGTTATATTTATTGATGAAAGCCCGCCAATACAGCAAATGGGTGAGGGTTATCGCGTGAAATTATTTTTTTGGCCAGAACAGGTTATATCCCTGCAATCCGAGGGTGGCATCGAGCGGATTTTTGAAAATATCGAAAAGATTGTGTGAGTCCCTTCGCCGATTTGCATATTTCTGCAGGGTGAGGGTTATCACGTTGTGGGTGCGTGTTAACACGTTGGGTTGCGCGTGTTAACACGTTGGGCGGTGAGGGTTATCGCGTGAACGAATCGCTTCCTAAGCCACGCCCCGTATGGGATTCGCGACTCTGTTAATCCTTTTTTAATCCTCTTTTAAAAAAACAAGACAAAGGCCCCCTACGGGGTAAGGCAAAAAAACACCTGGGATCCAGGCAACCCCACCTCTTGCGCCTCGTCCGTGATGACGGGCGCTTGGGAAAACCTTTCACACTCCTTCCGCCTGAAAGGCGGAATATGGAACTCATGCTGGCTTCGCCCCATAGGCCGAAGGCGGGGTTGCCTGAACCGACATTCCGCCAAAGGCGGAAGGTATGGAAGGAGCGCAAGCTCCTCAAGGTTTTTTGGTTTTGAAGTTAAAACCTCCCGCTTCACGTATGTCCGATCATCTGCGCGAAATATTTTCCCATCATTTTTTCGCGCCACTCGTCGGAAATCAAGCCAAAATTACCCGCACGCTTTGACATTGAAGATGTTTTATCTATCTTTGTCATAGATGAAAAATATTCAGGAGCTTAACCATGGATCTCGACCCGCAACGCTTGCTTTTGGAAGGACTCGCCGAACCCGATACTGCCCTGCGCGTTTTGAAAATCAACCAGGCGCTCGGCCTCTTCGAATCCCGCACCTTGCCCGTAGATGCAGAAGGTAACTCGATTCTCCACCACACCATAAAATACGGGTATCCAGACTCGCTGAAATTACTCGCCATGGCGGGAGTGAGTCCAAATTCGATGAACGCCAACAATGAAACTCCTCTCCATCTGATCGCCGACATGCCCGACGACGAGAGCACTGCCTCAATGGCCGATGAGCTGCTGGACTGCAAGGCCTCGTTGCGCCAGCCCGAAGATGTCAGGGGAGAAACGCCACTGATGAAGCTATGCAGGAACCAGAAGGTCTACGTTCTTGCCAGAATGGTTCACGCGCAGAAAATCGCGCTCGGGGAACTTGTCGGAATGGGGGCATTGGGTTCACACCACATCAAGGCGATCCACGGACTACAGCAAGATTTTTTGAGAGCGGAGATGGAAGGTATGGTTTCAGAGGACCCTGGAGAACCTCCGATGGAATTCATGGATGATGTGGAGATGGACAACAACTTCGAGGAGTCAAACCAGTCGAAATCCGTTGTGCCCAAGCCTGTCATTGCCCTGAATACGAATCGGATGCAACAGCCGCTCCAGCAGCTAACTTTTAACCCGAAAAAAAGACAGTCATTTTAAAAACATGACCCGCCAAAGCGCGATGCGAGAATTTGAAAGGACAGAAATCTTCTTATGCTCGAAGCATGTCCATCCAGCATGTAGAGAAACGTCTCGCAACATTGAAAGGACATTCGAATGGGCGATAGGGAGAGGATATGCCACCGACGAAAATACGAAGCAAGTGTTCCGCCATTACGAACGGAAGGCATTGGCCTATGCCGCCCAGCAGGCTACTCACGTGCCAGAAGCGAAAAGCCAGCGCATGCGCATGTGATTTCTGGTTTTAATCATTTGTCATAGCGATGCTGCCGAAGGGCTATCTCCGAGCTGAAGGAAGCATTAAACTTCACACTTTGCCATCACGCACTAACGGAGCCACACAATGAAAAAATCCACCAAAGGCGAGCAAGGCGATAATCAAAACGAAATGGATATTGAAGCGGCTACAAAAGCTTTGCACTCAAGCCAGTTCCTTGTGAAAGAGCTTCAGGAATTGATGTCCACCAATACCCCGTTCTTATCCGACCTAGCATTACAAGACCTGGAATCGGCGGTAAAAATCGAGACCCACCTAAAGCGGATCCTCCAAGGCCTTCAGCAGGAAACAACAAAAACAACACCAGCCCCCATCAAAAAGCCACAGCTCAAAAATAGCGTGTCCGAGATGGATGTAAGCGACTGGATCGAGAAATACCAGCCTAAAGTAAACAAGATACACTCGGCCATGATTCTCGCCGACGATGAGTTTGGTCTGGCAAAACGTCTGTTCGACCCAGAGAATGAGGATGCCATGTCATTCGTTCGCGAAGTGTTGAACGGAGAGCAAAAAGGGCTAGACGAGCGCAACGTATGGACGATGTGCCGTGAGGAGGCGACTGACGAGGACGATGATGAAACTTATCGCATCGAAGCGGGAGATACGGAGACGGGCGAGCGCATCGGATATCTGATTGCAAAGAAAAAGGGCGCAGCCGACACCGAATACGACATAAGTTTTTAGCCACCAATAGAAGTATAAAACATATTGTTTTTGGTGGTTTTTACACTTCATACCATGAGCCAAAATAATGAGCAAAGATAAACGCTGGCTTGCCGATCAGGTTTTCGGCCTCTGCAAAACCAACCCAATGTTTTGCAATTGGGAAGACGCTTGGGATGAAACGGATCCGTCAAGCTGGACGAAAAATGGTAAAACGACAACAGGAACAGATGTTAGCTTAAGCGTTCAGTTTGACAAAAAGAATCTGGTCAAGAAAGTAATAATACAAATTCCCATCCCTGGAAATCGATGGTCGTTCGACCAGGTTTTATCCCATCCAGACATAAAAAAATGGAATCTTGAAGCCAAAATCGATAGAGAGTCTGGAGCCATGGAAGACGGCGTAAAAGAGGTTATCGGAGACGAGCCATTGCCGAGGCGAAAGCAAAAAACATTAGGGAAATAAGCACGGGCCGACAAGGCCACGTTCGACAAACTGCTTAGGAAAAAACGATGAACCAAAAAAACGATAACTTGCAGGAAGCCAGCCAAGAGGAAAAAGCGAAAGCAGAGGCGGACGCTAAATATACGGAAAAACTAAATTATTTTGCACAACACCTCACGCCAATTGTCGTTATGACGACCCAGGAAGCCAAGATAGCCAAAGAAAAAGAAGCGCTGGACGGGGCGATCAAGGATGTTGTCGGAGACAAGCCATTACCTAAACGAACGCACAAACCCATGGGGAAATTAGCGCGGTCCGACAGGCCACGGTGAATGTTTTCCAGCCGTTGAGGTGAGAAAACCTCAACGGGAAGGTCTCAAAAATATAGCTTTCAGACCCCCCCATAACCTTTTTTAGGCGAAACTGGCTATTTGTCGTTGCACAACAATTGGTTAGAGTGCTTATTTTCTGTCAACCAACTGTCCACAGATTCAGAGGCCGACAGGCCAAAAGATAAGGGGCGAGAGCCCCTCCAAAAATGGTTTATAACATCGCGGGGTGCAACGCTCCGACACGCCTATAAAGCAATTTATCTTGTTGTTTTCTTCCGCAAAATGGACAGGTTAGGACAAGTAGCTCTCTGCGAATGTATGCTATTAGTATGCTATTCGATTAACATAAAAATAACCTACTGAATAATAACAACAATAAATAGCATCTCGATACTGGGCCATCATTGGAGTTTCCTTCCCCTCACTCCCAATTCCAGTATTTTTTCCTCCGTTCGCCTGCGTCATTTTATTTCTCTTTTTGATACCGAGTAGGGACAAGTGGCCCGTTGCGTAAGTATGCTATTAGTATGCTATGCGATAAACATAAAAATAACTTACTGAATAATAACTATAAAGTAATCTAGTATGGGTATTGCTGCATCATCGGGGTATGTTTCTCTGCGCCCCCCATTATTTCTACTACATCGTTATTTTTATTTGGTTTATTATCCATTTCGGTGTCTCAAGTGATATCAGGTGATATCGTTTTATCGCAGGTTTTATCCAAATAAGGTAGCCCATACCGGAAGTTGGCTTGGGGGCCAAAAAGAGAAGGTTGATTCGGTGAAGAATTCATGGCAACGTGGTTAAGGTCAAAGTGGGCAACGTGATAGATTATACGTCGATTAGTCAAGTGCGAGAGTCGGTGCAACTCAAAGTTTTACGGGTGATGAATACCCGTCCCTCTTATTGTGTGCGTCACAATATCGGTTTGAATATTGCATCGCAACACTATATGCAGAAGTAAGTGCTAAAAAATCCGCTTCCGACACATGAATCAACATGCACTCTCATTGTTCATCCGGACAGTCGCAGAACATTCCTGTAAAGTCTGACTGCAATAAAAAAATCCTGCTTAATTTTGTCCCTGATGACAACCGTTAATGTTACCCGGCGACGCGAATGCCACAATTCCCTGGGTTCGCCAATAAGTGTCAGTACTAGCGGCGTGATCAGCATCATGCCAAAGGCATCGCCCAGCCACCAGGTGAACCAGGAAAACATCAGGTTTTCCGTCTGAATTTGATTTCCGTATAACAAGCCAAAAGTTGAAATTGAAGCACTGGTAAGGCAACCCAATAACACGATCAAGGTGAAACTAATGACTTCCCTGAATGATTCGAAAAGTACATTTTTACCAATGTATCGATGGATCAATTTCAAAGTGACATAGGTTTGCAATGCCGACGCAAAGCTGATTTCGGCACTGGTTACCAGCCCTGTCCTGAAGGTTTCTGCTGAAGAAAAATTGGAAAGGATGAGTACAAAAGCGCCGACAAAAACCCACCCCACCATACTTTCACCATAGATCAGCGCAGCTGCGAGTGCTATTCCGGTAGCGGGAAATAATGGCGATGCAATGGCTCCACTGAACGAAAACAGCAGACCATAGTTGCCCGCAATAAAATATGCGGTTGCAAGAATTACCCCTATTTTGAGATTTTTTATCACTTAACGAATTCCGCAGCCTACATTGATTAGCAGTGGAGCATCTATAGGAATAATTTCCTGACTGGCCATGAAATATTTATTTCCTCCGGTCTTTTTTGCACGGTACATGGCTATATCAGCATTGCGCATGAGTTGCGCCAGATCTTCGCCGTGCCGTGGAAACTCGGCACAACCCAAACTGGCACCGATTGAAATTTTCTGTTGGTTAAAATTCATTGGCTTGATTAATTCCAGAATTATTTTATTGCAGTACTGTTCAATGTTGGCCTCACCGATCAAGCCAGGCACAATAAGGATGAACTCATCGCCACCCAGTCGGGCTATGGTGTCGATTTCACGCACTGTGTTTGACATTCTTCTGGCTACTTCCTGCAAAACACCATCCCCTACAGCATGGCCAAACTGGTCATTCACATCCTTGAAGCGATCCAGATCAATGAATATCAGGGTGAAGGAAGTATTATTTCGCCGGCCATTGGCTATGGCCTGATTGAGTCTATCTATTAAAAGGAGTCTATTGGGCAGGCCCGTTAAGGAATCATGGTGTGCAATAAATGCCAGATCATCTTCTGCTTTTTGCAGTTGTGACATATCTGAAAAGGTGCCCACATAACTGAGCGCACGTCCATTGCTGTCCTGTGTCTGGGTTATCTTTAATAATTCCGGGTATAGCTCACCATTCTTTTTTCTGTTGTAAATCTTTCCCTGCCACGAACCCTTTTCAAGGAGCGTATTCCACATTTCCTCGTAAAAGTGCTTGTCCTGAATTCCTGATTTCAGAATCGATGGTTTCTGCCCAATAACGTCTTTGGCCGAGTAACCGGTAATTTCACAAAAAGCCGGATTAATACCGATGATTGTTCCCTCGGCATCCGTTACAATCATTCCTTCATTTGAAATATTGGCCATCGAAAAATTGATTTTTAGATTGGCTTCACTTTCTTTCACCGCAGCAATATTGCGCAGTATCCAGTGCAGATTTCTCACCCCGCCATCAATTTTTACCGGGAACAATTTGGCAGCAACAACCATCTTTTTTTCAGAGTATTGCTCACTTTTAAGGTGCAACTCCCATTCTTTGATCGGTAGTTGTTGCTCGGTTGTTTCACATCGCATCATCACGCTGAGTTGCTCATGGTGCGTAGGCATGATCCAATCTTTAATATTGGTGCCGATAATTTTTTCCGGC
>Ga0364859_10645_pt1 | contig 14888 bp, 10 predicted proteins | sample ExccelAu500001D3_FD_206911 | JGI IMG/M metagenome (GOLD analysis project Ga0364859, IMG submission 206911) | Enriched cells from Trout Bog Lake Hypolimnion, Wisconsin, USA - BchlTB.Aug20.5000.01 .D3 | ecosystem: Environmental > Aquatic > Freshwater > Lake > Hypolimnion/Profundal zone | place: USA...
AATAGCGAACGGATGTTTTTAGCCCGCTAAAACTAAAATCGAGATTTTCTTTTTTCATGAGGGCTCTTGGAAAAGAAAACTCCATGGGGTTACCAAGTCGTGCGAGTCGGTCAATTTCACAACCTCCGGGGTAGGGCAAACCGAGGAGCTTAGCTAGCTTATCAAAAGCCTCGCCAGCCGCATCATCATGAGTACGTCCGAGGAGTTGATAGTCTCTTTCATGCAGGACTTTAGTGAGCTGAGTGTGTCCACCGCTAACAACAAGGGAGAGATGTTGAGGGATATTCTTTTGTAAAAAAAAGGGAGAGACGAGATGGCCTTCAAGATGATTGATCGCTAAGTAAGGGATACCTAAGGCTAAGGCCACACCTTTTGCATAAGAAGCGCCTACTAAGAGTGCTGGAGCAAGTCCCGGGCCAACAGTTGCAACAATCGCACCAAGATCAGCAGGTTTTAATCGCGCTTTTGTTAAAGCATTATGAAAAAGAGGATCGATTGCGAGGAGATGATTGCGTGAAGCTAATTCAGGAACAACACCTCCAAAGGGTGCATGTAATTTACTCTGTGAAGCAATAAGGCTGACGTGCAATTGATCCGGAGGGCTGATGATGGCAATGGCGGTTTCATCACACGAAGATTCAATAGCGAGTATAGGGCGATGCGATTTCAATTTAAGTCATGTGACTATGCGTGATGCATATGGCTTTCTCAAATAAATTTTAGAAAATCTATCTGCTAGCTTATATAGTTTATTAAATTGAGAAGGGCACGCCATAAGCTTGCTCTTTTTCCTTAGCTCGGATCTTTCATCCTGATCTACTGAGGAAATCGGGAAAGTAGGGTGAGATGCTGCACTCCAACTCAAATTATGACTTGGATGGTATGTACACATGCAGTCCGGCGTCAAAATGCTGGGTCTGCGTTGACTCGTTGGGCGAAGTTCGTCTCGCTCTTTGAAGATCTGCTTCAAAAAGCGAGAGATCCTACAAACTCTGAGCAGTTGCTCCCGCGGTCTCTTGTGCCGCCGGTGATACCCCACTACCTTTGCAGCCTTCTCGTCATGATCACTATGAAATATTTGGGCTAGGACTGTGGTCGTAGATTTTACGTTATCATTGGATGGTGTCTCGATCTTTGGCCTTGTGTTCAAAGAAAAAATTACTCTGTTTCTAACGCGCCCTTCTCAATTTAATACACTATAAAAATAAGACTTTACGCCAAACCTCATCGAGCGTTCCAGGATGCGAGTGTAATTCTTGGTAACGTAAGTACAAAGAATCAATGACGATAGGAGCGAGTTGCTTGGGATCAAGCGGAGGCATTCCAGCAATCATCAGAGAGGTGGCCTTATCGCGGAGTTCAAGAGGGAAATCTTCGTGAGTCTGCTGTATATTGAGCCCTATGCCAATAACGGCAAAGGGTGAATTACCACGTCGTGTCTCCACAAGGATTCCTGCCACTTTCTTGCCATTAAGGAGGAGATCATTAGGTGGTTTAATTTTAAGAGAAGCAGGAGGTATTTTTATTTTTAGTAGGGCATCATAGAGGCTTACAACTCCGAGTTGAGACAGGGACTTGATGATTTCATTTTCAATAGGCAATCGCAAGAGGACTGACATCCAGAGTCCCATTCCAAAAAGACTTGACCATGGTCGATGAAATTGTCCTCTTCCAGATGTTTGTTCCTTAGCCATCACGCTCGTGCCCTCGGGAGATCCCCCCTCTGCCCATGCGAGGAGAAGATCATTGGTCGAGGTAACGCTTTGAAAAAAATGAATTCTCTCATGCCATGGAGAGTGGCTCCTAAAGGTTCTCATAGGAGCATTACTCTGGACTTTTTGGAAAGAGTTCTAGAGAGAGATCTGACCAGATAGCAGAGTGAGTGAGCGCACCAAGAGAGATTTCATCAATCCCACTTTGAGCAATAGATTGAAGATTCTTAAGGGTAATGCCACCGCTAGCTTCCAAACGAATAGCAGGGTTATGTTGATTTCTTAAAGCGACTGCCTTACCGAGCATCTCAAGATTCATGTTATCTAGCAGGATTGTGGTAATTTCTGGAATTTTAAGAAATATTTCCACTTGATGTAGCGTTTCGGCCTCCACTTCGATCTTGATATGAGGATATTTGGAACGGGCTTTTTTTACATAGCCAGACAAAAATAAATTTATATTCATACCTAAAGTGGCAAGATGATTGTCCTTGATTAAAATAGCATCATAGAGTCCAAATCGATGATTTTTGCCACCACCTGCTCGGACAGCCTCTTTTTCTAGGGTTCTCCAGCCGGGAGTCATTTTGCGTGTGTCTAAAATAGTCACACCTGTTCCTGCAACAAGATCCACATGGGTGCGCGTGAATGTTGCAATCCCGGCAAGACGTCCTAAAAAATTGAGAGCCACACGTTCACCAGCCAGTAATCCAAGAGTTGGTCCCTGAAGCTCTAGGAGGATATCTCCAGGTTCTCTTTTTTCTCCATCATGAACATGAGGGGATACTATTATTCTGGGATTTATTTGACGAAAGACTTCCGCGGCCACTGCTATTCCTGCCACAACAATAGGCTGACGGGTTATAATGCGCCCTTTACTTTGATGCGTTGCGGGAAGAAAAAAGTCAGAAGTGATATCCCCTGGGCCAATGTCTTCTGCTAAGGCCATTTTAATGAGGTCAGAGGTCGCTATATCCATAAGCAAGGGAGAGGTTAAAAAAATGAAAGATCTAATCTAGAGACAATGAGATTGGCCCGTCAACTGCTCGTATAAAAAAATCAGTTTACTCTTGCTCGAGAGGTACGCTTTTTTTATGCTCACCGAATGCATCAACCATCTGCTGCTCCTGCTATTCACCCGCGTATTCCGGTTAGCTACGATTCAAAAATTGAAGGTAATGTCATCGTTACCAAGCTCGACGCTGCGATTAATTGGATGAGAAAAAATTCTCTTTGGCCCATGCCCATGGGGCTTGCTTGTTGTGCCATCGAACTCATGGCTGCCTCGTCTGCTCGTTATGATATCTCTCGCTTTGGCGCTGAGGTCATGCGTTTTTCACCCCGTCAATCAGATGTAATGATCGTTGCTGGAACAGTGACTTATAAAATGGCTCTTTCAGTTAAGCGAATTTATGAACAGATGCCAGAGCCTAAGTGGGTCATTGCCATGGGTGCTTGTGCCTCGAGCGGTGGCATGTACCGCAGCTATTCTGTGCTTCAGGGCGTGGATCAAGTCATTCCTGTTGATATCTATATTTCTGGATGCCCTCCGCGACCTGAAGCTCTCCTAGATGGACTCATGAAATTACAAGAAAAAATCATGACAGAACATTCGTTGCTAGACCAAAAACGTGCCTTGCTCAACGTGCTGTAAGAAACGATCCTCTCATGAATCTACGACAAGCCATTAGCACTCTTGAGGAACATTACTCCTCCTTCATTCTTCAAAAAAAAGAATTTCGAGAAGAGTTTTCCCTGACCTTAGAAAAATCCCACTTCTACGAGATCTGCCAGTTTTGTCGTAACAGCTTGGGATTTGAGATGCTCCTTGATATTTCTAGTGTCGATTATTTGGGAAAGGACCCACGGTTTGAAGTTGTCTATGAGCTCTATTCCTTGGAATTCAACAACCACCTTCGTTTAAAAGTTATGCTTGCCGAAGATCAGATAACGCTGCCTACTGTAAGCAGCTTATGGGCGACTGCTAACTGGCATGAACGCGAAATTTATGACATGATGGGGATCACTTTTCAAGGGCATCCAGATTTACGACGGATTCTAATGTGGGATGGGTATCCTTACTATCCGTTGCGTAAAGATTTCCCTCTCGAAGGCAAGCCAAGTGACATGCCTGAGGTTGCCTTTTCAGATTCTGCTCCTCTTCAAGGTGGTCCTTTTGTGAGCTCCCCAAGTACTGGAAATACTCAGGTGAGAGAACCAAGACATCGCTCCGCGGCATCCTTAGAAGAAGGTGCACTGGGTTCCACCACCTTCATCGCCGAACCTTAAATAAGGCTGACTCATTTTGATTGCTGCGCCTTCCCTTTACGTTGATTTCCTTGAGCAGTTGGCCCAGCATTCCGAAATTGCCTTAGATACGGAGGCCGATAGCCTACACTGTTATTATGAAAAGCTCTGTCTTATTCAAATCGCATGGCCGGGCGAATTATCACTTCTCGATCCCTTAGCAGATTTGCCGCTTTCTGAATTTTTTAGTGTTCTTCAAGGCAAGAAGCTTATTTTTCATGATGCGGATTATGACCTACGTCTTTTGCGACGTTCCGGTTCTTTTCCTGATGAGAATATTTTTGATACGATGATTGCTGCTCGATTGTGTGGTGAACGGCATTTGGGCCTAGCAGCATTAGTTGAAAAATATTGTTCTGTACAACTTTCTAAAGCCTCACGCAAGGATAACTGGGGACAACGTCCACTCTCATCGAACATGTCCATCTATGCGCTCAATGATGTCCGCTATCTTCATACACTAGCAGCCATTTTTGAGGAAAAACTTTTGGAATTAGATCGTATGGACTGGTTCTATCAATCACGCGATCGCATGGTACGTGCCACACGTGAAGTGCGTGTTAAAGATGAAGACATGCTTTGGAGAATATCTGGCTATGCCAAGCTTTCTCCTCGAAGCTGGGCTGTTCTTCGTGCTCTATGGCAATGGCGTGATAGAGAATCTCGGAAAGTGGACCGGCCTGCTTTTTATCTCTTGTCCAATAGTGATATGCTGCGTATTGCAGAATGTGCTCCTCGTAGTCAAGACGTCATTCCCCAAAGATTATCGCAGGCCCAGCGAGCACAATTTGAAGAAGCCTTAAGTCATGCTCTTGCACTTCCTGAGGAAGAGTGTCCTCAACCTCTTGTCAGAACGGCCATCCATACGAGCCGACAAGAAATGGAAGTCTTTCGAAAGTTAAAAGATAAACGCGATCATCTTGCAGATCAGCTAGGACTCAATCCATCGGTGATTGCTTCCAAATTTGCCCTAGAAATGGTGGCAAAAAATAGTCCCACACAATTACTGCTCCCATGGCAGTGTGCCTTACTGGAGATTGATCCAATACCAAAGCTGTAAAATGACTTTAGTGACGATGAGCTTAAGAATCTCTACCGGTTTTTTCGATTTTAAAAATATGAGCCGGACGGATGAGGGGACTGAGTAAGACAAAATTATCCGATCCTTTCCATTCATAAGAATCACCGGTTAAAAGATCTTTCATTACATAGGAGCGATCATGCGCAATGTGTAAAAAATCTAACGGTAATGCGACTATCGCTGATTGTTGATGATGAGGATCAAGGTTGACGGTGATTAAAAGATGAGTGTCATCCTCTTCACACGAACGTAAATAGGCAATAATGGCAGCATTGCTCGTTGAGCAAAACTGCAGGCAATCTCTGTTTTGAAGGGCACGGTTGGTGTTACGAATGTGATTTAAGCGTGTGATCCATGGCTTGATATTGCCGGGAGCATTCCAGTTGCGTTCTTTAAATTGATACTTTTCAGAGTCAGCATATTCCTCCTTGCCCGGGATAGCTTCATTTTCACAGAGCTCAAAGCCACTATAAATTCCATAGACTGAAGAGAGCGTGGCCGCTAAGACAGCTCTAATTAAAAATGCAGGTCGTCCACCCTCTTGAAGATAAAAAGGGAGGATATCAGGTGTGTTGGGAAATAAATGAGGACGAAAATAATCCTTCATTGCTGATTGACTCAGTTCGTTAAAATAAGTTTCCAGCTCCTCCTTAGTGTTACGCCACGTGAAATAAGTATAACTTTGGGTGAATCCAATTTTGGCAAGCTTTTTCATCATGGCGGGATGGGTAAAGGCTTCGCTGAGAAAAATAACCTCCGGAAATTGCTCTTGGACCTTGGCAATCACCCATTCCCAGAATGCCACGGGCTTGGTATGAGGATTATCTACACGAAAGATATGTACTCCTTGCTTGGCCCAAAAACATAAAACGCGCAACAACTCCTCCCAGAGGTCCTTCCATTGTGGATTATAAAAATTGAGAGGATAAACATCTTCATATTTTTTTGGAGGGTTTTCTGCATACTTAATCGAGCCATCAGGACGACGGAAAAACCAATGAGGATATTTTTTTACGTAAGGATGATCGGGAGAACAGTTGAGCGCAAAATCAAGAGCAATCTCCATCCCTCGGCTTTTGACCTGAGCCACGAGCCACTGAAAATCAGCAAGTGTTCCTAAGAGTGGTTCAATCGCATCATGCCCACCTGCCAACGATCCAATAGCATAGGGCACGCCTGGATCCTCTGCCAGGCATTTGAGTGAGTTATTACGGCCTTTGCGACCTGTCAGACCAATAGGATGGATCGGAGGAAAATAAATCACATCAAATCCCATGGCGTGAGCATCTTCAATGCGAGCAAGGGCATTACGAAAGGGTGAACCGCTTTCTTTTTTGCCTTCGGCCGAGCGTGGAAAAAATTCATACCAAGCCGCAAAATTTGCTCTCTCACGATCAACACGGATCTTTTGTAACGGCTCATAAATTGTGGAAAAGGAACGATCCGGGTAGCGATCCATCACACAAAGCATCTCTTCATTTGCTAAAAAATCTTTGAGCACGTCGGGAGTCGATATCGTTTTTAAGCATTGAGCATAGTTTTGGAGTGCTTTTTTGTCTTGAGACTGTTGGCAGCGTTTGGATGCCGCTTGTATGAGAAGTGCTCCTTCATCGATCTCTTGATCAAGATCCGCTCTACCTGCTGTGATTTTTTTTTGCACCTCCTCTCGCCAGGAATCAAAAACATCACCCCATGCCTCTATCGTATACTCAGTAATACCGATCGAAGAGAGAGGAAAGGAACCCTGAAAACGATAGTTGCCAAGTGCTTTCATTGCGGCTTCTTGCCATTGTTGAGACTGCTTAAAACGCCATTTCACAAGCGCGCGCACCACCTCATGACCTTCTTTAAAGATCGTTGCCTCGAGGAGGAAGCATTGACCAAGAATCCGTTTGATGGGAACTTTTCCACCGTCAATACAAGGAGAGAGATCTTCAATCGTGATACTTGGAAAAGGCGAAGGCATGGAATGGGTGTGTTGTACGTAGCGTCAAGCTCACTGTATAAGACCCTCGAGTAACACAGCTAGCTCATGAGCATAATACTCTACGTCGAGTTGTTGAAGGGCATAGTGAAGATTTTTTAAGGCTGAGGGGATGTATTGTAAAAAATAATTTTTTCCACGATGCAATCCTAAATAACCATAACAGCCAAGGGCCTGCATGAGACGCTGTACGGCGCATTGCCAAAAAACCGTCTCAAGATCATAAGGAAAGAAAAAATGATGTTTCTTCATTTCTTGCCGGTAAAAATCGAGAAATTCTTTTTGTTCGATGTGACTGAGCCTCACATAAGGATCGCAGAGTAACGATGCCAGATCATAGGGAGCGAGTCCTGCACGCATTCCTTGAAAATCGATAAACCAAATATTTTGTTCAAAGAGAAGGATGTTTTGAGATTGTAGGTCACGATGAATGAGCTGCTGAGGCAGGGCGGCTAAGTGATACGTGAGCTTTTCAAGACCAGCATGCTTGGCCAGGCGCTCTCGTGTGTGAAGATCGATCTTAAAGAAAGATCCCAAAGCATATTCAAAAAAATAACTTTGCTCCCAACGATAAAGTTCCACGTCAAAGGGACTCGCGAGCATCACTCCTTCCTCTACGAGTTTCTTTGGTGAGAGGCAATGCCAGCGAGACGCCTCTACAAGGGTCAGCTCATACCAGTAGCGACGCTCCTTTGAGGTAGCATCACGCAGGGACCATAAATTTTTTTCACCCAAGTCCTGCAGCCAGAGCAGGTATTCCTGGGCAGAGTGCGCCATGACGTGAGGTACGTGGATTCCTGCCTTTTCTAAAAATAGGGCATGGCTGGCGTAGAAATGATCCTCTAATTTTTCGCTGTCATACTGGATGAGAATGAGAGAAGCCCCGGATTGATTTTTACAGCGATAGAACGCTCGATTGGAACCACCCTGATAAATACGGTGCCAAAAGCTTTCGGCAAATTCTGGAAAGCGTTCCACTGTTTTTTCTACAAGCTCCTGAGGTATCATCATCGTCGCAGGATTATGCATGCTTCTTCACGCAAGTGCAATTTTTGAGATGTAGATTACGCAGTAGATTGGGATGAAATATTCGTGTTAAGACGGATTTTCTGGTAATGCCTCATAAGACAATTGCTGATTCTGTTGTGCTAGTTCAAGAGCCCGCCTCCAATATTGCTGATATAAAGTAGGAGCTTTCTCAAGTCCCTTTTGACACTGTTGAATTCTCTGAGTCCAAAATTGAATTTCTTTTTCTACTTGCTCTCGTGGAATAGGTGGTTTCATGTCACTCCATGACTCTACCAAGGTGATCTCTTCTGGGCTCATCTCGGATCCACTCTTTTTACGATTTTCGTTGTCTTGCCATTTAACAAATGACCAGTTCTCATCATGGTCAATATTTTCTAACTTTAGACCAGTCTCGACGTTTTTTTCATGGGAGCTTGGTGTGACCTCCGGTATGGACTCCTTTTTTCTCTCGTAGATGATGTTGGTCGCATAGGAATTTTCTCGAGAGCCGCTTAAGAAATCACTGAAACTATCCTCCCATGTCTTAGGGATAGGAGACACCCCTGCATCATTGACTTCATACCAGACATCATCTTTTTTGATAAAGGCTACCGCATGGCCGTCAGGTTGTGGAGGATTCTTAATCATAGACTGAATGCCAATCGGTTCGTAGGTAATAGATCCTTTATCTTTGTGTGGCAGTATGATTGGCTCTAGCATGCCGCTCACCTGGCCTACAGTTTGTATATTGGGATTAAGACATAATGTTCGTGGAATAGGATCACCTAGTTGACGCGACTCTTTGTGTAGTTGAGCACGCAGGATCTGATCGATGGTTGAGGCTATTGTTTGTCCTGCATCCTGACTGTGTTCTAATGTGACAACCTGCCAACAATCCTTTGGCTCAAGATTCTTTGTGTGCTCAAAAGAAACCGGAGGAACATCACAGCGATATGATAATACGGACAAAACACTCATTGCGTGAGAGCCAGAAAAATATCCTGTTTTGCTTTGGAGAGGGCTAATTCCTATTCCACTTAAAACGCTATAAAAATAATCTTCTGTTAGAGCGAATGCAATCTCTCGATGGATGTCTTGATAATCTTCTGCCGTTATGGGTTCATCCATCACAAACTTGTGAAACGCAGGCATCTTTTTTTGAAGATATGTGGAAATTTTTTTCCACTGCTCTTGTGTTTCACGATCATCATGATCATCACGCATGCTTTGCAGAGTGCTTTTCAGTAGCTGAGTCGCACTGTTGATACCACAGTTGCCTGTAGCATTGGGCAACCCTCGAATCTCATTGCAGGCTCGATGGGAGAAACTGTTTGGATCATAAGAGTCTTGTAAATCTTTAGGATCAGTTTCATCCAATTCCCTGAAATAGACGTAATTTTCATATATATCTAATAGGTTTTTAAGAATTTTTTGTCGACTCTCGGATAATCGAGTGAGTCTTGGAAAATCTTTGCGTGGTTCTCGACGTTCTAGTCCTTCTGGCGCGGATTGCAGGTCATCATGTTCACGCGTAATCTCATCGAGATAATGGAATTGCTGACACTTTTTTTCTAATGCTAAATGTTGTTCTAGGGTTTTGATTTTTTTTTGAAGTCCCTTTAATTCTTTCCTGCTCAATAGTTGAGAGCCCTTTGCTGCTTGAGAATAAATTTCAGACTGAAGATTGCTAATGTTCTTCTGAAGATCTCTCACCTTAGATTGGAGAGACCTACGCGATTCATCCCAGCTAGAAAAAATGAAACTTCTCTCTTCATTGGATAAATTATCTGGATGAAATGCTTCACGCACATTATTCGATGTTACTTGGAGGGTTTCATAGATCTCCTGCAGGTCGTTTTTAAGATAGTCTGCTTGATCATTGAGACACTTGATTTCTTTGGCTGTGGAAGCGATTGTTAAGACTTGATTAATGATATGTGGCGTGAGCGGAGCCCCGTCTTTGTATGTTGACTTTGTAAAGGCAAACGCGGCAATTTCTCGACCATATTTTTTTTCAAGGGCGCTTTGAAATGATTGTTGTGCATTGCGATTGGCTTCCGTCTCTTGTGGAGATCTCAAAAAAGAACGTGAGAGAGAGGCTCGGGGTGGATTTTCTTTGTGAAGTAATGTTCTTTTTGGAGGATTTGATGTGCTTAAAGAATCGAACATTTCATGCCATGCATTTTGGTGAGAAGCATAGTTAGAAATATTACTCATAGATCTATGAAATTATTGAAAGGATCAGAGTCGATGTATCAACTCTTATGGAGTCATGTCATGAGACTCTTACGTGCCAATCACATGAAGTGGATGCATGTGCTGAGGCTTGTGATCTGGGGCCATTTCCTCATCCATTTTAGAAACTAAAATCACAATAGAGCGTGCTTGCACTAAGTAATTCTCGTGATTAAATGCGGTAGCATCCTTCCACGGAAGGATATCCTGAGGGCTGTCAAGAAAAGTATCCACACAACGACGCCAGGGTGTGTAGGAATTGGTGGAAATGGGAATTTGAAATTCAAGGGGCTCCCAATAGGAATTTATCATCATGTGAATTAATATTTTCTCATCAATATTGCGCACCGTTGCTGCAAGAGCATGAGATTGAGGACTCAAGTCGGGACTATTTAATCGCACCCCATGCCATTGAATTGTGTTTTCCATCATGAGTTCACGTAGGGTCTTATTATACGTATCGCAGAGATGACTGCGATCTAACCTAAAATTAATGAGCTCTTTGGTGAATCGGTAAATATCAGCATGTTTGTTGAGTAGTGACCAATCAAAGGAACCGATGTCACCGTCTTGACAATAGGCGTTGTTATTCCCTTGCTGAGTCCGTCGCACTTCATCTCCTGCCAAAATCATTGGTGTGCCTACAGAAAAGAAGAGAATTGTTAAGAAATTTTTAATTTGACGGTTGCGTAATGTTTCAATGCTTGGGTCTTCACTCGGTCCTTCTACGCCACAATTCCAGCTGATGTTATTATTGGATCCATCTCGGTTATTTTCTTGATTAGCCTCGTTATGTTTTTGGTTATAGCTGACAAGATCATTGAGCGTGAAACCGTCATGACAGGTAATAAAATTGACACTCTGTTCTGGATTGCGCGCCTCATGTTCATAAATATCGGGACTTCCCGTCATGCGATACGCAAGTGATCGAATGCTATTATCATCTCCTTTTATAAAAGAGCGCACATCATCACGGAAGCGTCCATTCCACTCATTCCAGGAGTCTCCTGGAAAATGTCCAACTTGATAGAGTCCAGCAGCATCCCAGGCTTCTGCAAATAATTTAACATTTGCTAAGACAGGATCTGATTCAATATCCCAAATAGTGGGAGGATGTGCCATCGGTGTTCCAGACTCATCACGCGAAAGAATCGAGGCAAGGTCAAAGCGAAAACCATCGACATGCATCTCTTCTACCCAATAACGCAGAGAATCAATAATAAGGCGACGCACAATAGATTCATTGGCATTAAAGGTATTGCCACATCCCGTAAAATCGGCATATGTCGACTTATCACTTCCTAAAATATAATAGGTCTCATTAGCCAGTCCACGAAAGGAAAGGGTTGGACCATGCATGCTCCCCTCTGTTGTGTGATTAAAGACGACATCAAGAATCACTTCAATATTGGCACGATGTAGTGCTTTGACCATCGAGCGAAATTCATCTAAGACAGCTAAGGGTGCTTTTTGTGAAGCATACTGGGGGTGAGGGGCAAAAAATGCATAGGGCTGATAACCCCAGACATTATGAAGGCCTGTGGGTGCATCTTCAGGATCAAAAGCAAAAACAGGGAGTAATTCCACAGCAGTAATACCGAGATCTTTTAAGTACGGTATTTTTTCAATCACTCCGGCATAGGTTCCTCGTTTTTCCTGAGCAACACCAGAGTTTGGATTACTAGTGAAGGTGCCAACATTCATTTCATAAATAATGGTCTGACTTAATGAATGTCGCGGTGGAGTATCACCTTCCCAGTCATATGATTTAGAATGAACAACGACATTTTTGAACGCCGTAGCACTGTTATCACCGGGTGCTCCCGCATCGCTGCGAGAACGCTTAGAGGGAACCGCGATACATTTTCCATAAGGATCGAGGAGAACTTTTTCTCCATCAAAACGTAGTCCCTCTTTTGGATGATAAGGACCATGCATTCTCCAGGCGTAGATTTGGCCTTCTTTGATGCCTGGAATAAAAATATGCCAATAATGATAGGACCTATTTCTTTCTGGAGTTAGATCAAATTTCTGACTAGGGTTTGTCTCTTCGATGGAATCAAAAAGCAAGAGCTCTGCTTTTTTGGAATGTTTAGAAAAAATACTAAAATTCACTCCATAGGGATACACCGTTGCTCCAAGGGGAAAGCTTTGCCCAGCTCCTTGTTGAAAGGCTATTTTTAGGGTTGAGAGATGACTCGACTTTTCCTCAATGTTAAGATTAGTTTTTTTGCGTCGAGAAGACATCATAAGAAGAATTCAGGTTTTTTAAGGAATATTTCATGTCTTCCCAACATTGGACGGCATGATGTGCCGCTTGCAACTACTTAGACAATTGCATCGACTTTGTGTAAACGACGCAAATGTCGATTGGCATGACTAAAATTACTTTGAAGATACGTCTGGACAAGATCCCAAGTCACTTCTAGCCCCATGGTTCTACCTCCCAGACAGAGAATATTGATATGGTCATCTTCAACTCCTTGTTTTACGGAAAAATGATTTTCAACGAGAGCTGCACGCGCTCCCTTAACTTTATTAGCACAGACAGTTGCACCAACTCCACTGCCGCAAATGGCAATACCACGCGTCACACTACCTGCTCCCACAGCTTGTGCTAAGGGAATGACATAATCTGGATAATCATCTTCTGGAATCAGAGACGAGGCCCCAAAGTCTGTCACAAGATAACCCAAATATTGCAGTCGAGTGATTAACTCCTTTTTTAATCCAAATCCTCCATGATCCGAGGCAATGCCAATTTTCAAAGGAGACCTCTTCAAGAGCCCAATATCCAAGGAACCTTGAGCAGCTCTATCAGCAAAGAGTGTCGCGTGATTTTGGACAATGAGACTTCCTGGGATTTGAAGGTCACGATTTAAGAGGTGGGCGAAGGCTTCTGTTTTTTCGGCTCCTGTCACCACCCAAAGAATTTTCCTAGAGCGATTCAAAGTAGGATAAGTCAAAGTCATACGCTGATGATTTTGATAGATGCTAGTGATGGCTACATCCCGATCAATGACCTTTAAGACCTGATCTTCTGGAATTAAGGAAGCAGTATGTCCATCCGCTCCGAGTCCAAGATGCACGAGATCAAAGAATATGGGGCAACCTGTTACCGACTCTATGAGGTGAGTATATTTTTGTGCAGCGGTTTCTAAATCAGCTTCATTGACCGGCATCGCATAGATTTGCTCGGCTTTGAGAGGGACGTGGGAGAGTAAACTTTCTTGAAGATGTGTTAAATTGCGATCGGCTGATCCCGTGGGGGCAATGCGTTCATCTACCTGGAAAATATGCATCTTTTCCCAGGGCACTTTTTCGCCTGCAAGGGCTCGTAGCATCATCCAGGGAGTCTTACCACCACTCACAGCCATGACAAAACGACCTCGCTCTGCAACAGCCGCACGTGCTTCAGCGGCAATAAAGGAGGCAGCCTCTTGGGCCACAGTGGTGGCATCGGGGAAAATGTCAATATTCATAATGAAATTTTTAGAGTAATGGTAACAATGCTTTTGTCATGTGATGAGTATATATGTAGCTAAAGGCAGTCATGATAAGGTGTGCAGCTCCATTACAGAAAATGAGTAGAGCCAGTGAAATTTCCTGAAATTCATTGGAGAAAGCTATTGTTTATTGGGGATTATTCCATCCCCCTTTGGGAAGAATATGAGCGTCTGTTTCTTGCGGGCCCCAGCTATGGATGTCATATTGATAAAGTGATGTCTTAGCTTTGATCACAGGATCGACAATACGCCACGCTTCCTCAACATAGTCTTCACGGGCAAAGAGGGTAGGATCACCTGCGAGCGCATCGGTTAAGACACGTTCATAAGGGGTCATTTCAATAGAATCTGGATCATGTGTTGTTATGAGTTCAACGAGGCGACTCTCTGTTTCATTATCAGGGTGAATTGCATTCATACCCATAGCAATGGTCACTTGAGGACTAATGCGTATACGAATATAATTTTGCCCAACTTGGTAGGTAGAATACATGAGGGGTGTTGGCTTTAAGCGAAAAAAGATCTCAGTACATTCTACAGGAAGATTCTTTCCTGCTCGCAAGTAGATAGGGACTCCTTGCCAGCGTGGGGTATTCACTTCGAGTTGTAGTGCTGCAAAGGTTTCTGTGGAAGAACCACCCATGACGCCTGGTTCTTCGAGATAGCCTTTAAATTGACCGCGTAGAATATTTTTTTCTACAAGTGTTGGTATGGCTTTGAGAACTTTTACTTTCTCATCACGAATGGATTCACTATCAAGAGCCTGAGGGCGCTCCATGAGAATATTCGTCAGTAATTGAAAAAGATGATTTTCCATGACATCACGTACTGTTCCTGTTTTATCATAGAAACTTCCTCGTCCTTGTACGCCGAAATTTTCCGCCATCGTAATCTGAACGTTTTCGATATGGTCACGACTCCAGAGAGCTTCAGGAATGATATTGGCAAAGCGAAAAAAGAGCATATTGTGGACAACTGGCTTGCCTAAATAATGATCGATTCGAAAAATACGCGATTCATCAAAAGAATGGAGTAAGATCGCATTTAATTTTTTA
>Ga0364859_10648_pt1 | contig 14857 bp, 11 predicted proteins | sample ExccelAu500001D3_FD_206911 | JGI IMG/M metagenome (GOLD analysis project Ga0364859, IMG submission 206911) | Enriched cells from Trout Bog Lake Hypolimnion, Wisconsin, USA - BchlTB.Aug20.5000.01 .D3 | ecosystem: Environmental > Aquatic > Freshwater > Lake > Hypolimnion/Profundal zone | place: USA...
TCTCCCGCTCATCTGAAATTGGCTGAAGGTTAATTCATTATTGAGTTTTTCATTTGAAAGTGATTTTTCTAAACCAATTAAAATCTGTCCGCTAACTTCTTTTAGGTCCAAGCCTAATACGTTATCAAAGCGTTCAACAAAATGCATTATACTTAAATAATCAGGTGCTGTAAATAATCCATCCTTTGCATAATCAATTAATTTGATTGTGTTATCTCTATATTCACTGTCAGAGAGATTGTAAAAGTTTTGATATCCAAGAGAATTGAAAATTTCATATTGTGGCGACACATACCCTTTCTCTAGATTGAATTTCTTAATAAACTCTTCAATAAATTTAGTGGTTTGGAATTCATCGGAGCCAGTAACGAAATTGAAAATTGAATCGAAGAAAAAATAATTCTCCTTATCTATGGAATATTTTTTTCTAAGTATTTCCACCTTTGATGGTTCAATTTTTTCTTGTTTATCGCTCTCCCTTGCTAGCTCTGTAATAAGGTCACTCAAATATCCATAATCATCCCGATACTCATCAGCGTCACTATATTTCAGATTTGAAGATTTATATTCAGCGGAAAACGCCAGCGTCAATATTGAAATATTTACAATCTCTTTCTTGAGCTTTTTACTAATTTCATGGTTAATATCAAGTATATCTTTATTCAAAAGGGAATAACAATTTTGCAAGCTGTCTAATGCATAAATTAAATGCCTAAAGTTATTTTCAACAGCCTTACAAAATATCATTAATAGGTCAAGGTGATCATTTAGGAACTCGCTATATTTTGCAAAACCAGAATAGCGTATAGCTATAATGTTTTGTATAGCTGCCCTTGTATCTGGAATAAACTCCATCGAAATACCAATGATTTTTTCTTTCAAATTCTTATAGTCATCGCCATTTCGCATTAATAAATCTTCATTTGAAATCATTAAAACTTTAATGCCGGCATCAACCAAGCTATTAATATAACCAGTTAAGTCATTGATATTTAGTTTAGAGTCCTTCCTTTCAATATCGTCAAAACATACTACAAGCTCATTTGTATCTAATACATTTTGTCCAATATTGCCTATTTCCATAAGATAATCTTTAGCATTTCCCAGTTTAGAAAAATTCAAAAAACCTTGTAGAGTAATCTTTAATATACTCTGAGTGATTTTCAACTTCTTCTTTTTAACTGGGTCTGTAAAATAAGTATTGAAAAATGTAGATTGAAAAAAATCGAACACGATTTTTGTAGCTATATCCTCAGTTGATTTTAACCCGAATAGCGATATGTAAATAAGCTTATATTTTTTGTCGTTATCATTGTATGTAGGCTGATTATTAATAAGGCTTTCTAATGTATTCTTATAAAAGTAAGTCTTACCATTTCCCCAATTCCCCACGATTTGAATTGCATAATCACTCGGTTTAGCTAAATAGTCTGAAATGACTTTCTCCAAATTTTTCATTGATGAAATTATTTGGCGAAAAATTACGATAAAATCTCTGATAGCTGGACATTATTCTTAAAAGAGAAACGGAAGTAAATATGGCTATATTTTTACATGATAATCACTACTTGTAATGTGTGATTTCGTTCAAAAAGAAGAGATATTAAGGGAGTGCTTAGGCATTCCCTTACTTTTTGGGGACTGGCTAATCTGACTGAATAATGAGAACTGAACTTTAAAGACTGCCGATTAAACTGCCGATTGTTGTGATTTAAAAAATGAAACCCGCTCTGGGAGCGGGTTTCAAGTGTTGGTGGTGGGAGCACACGGGTTCGAACCGCGGACCCTCTGCTTGTAAGGCAGATGCTCTGAACCAGCTGAGCTATGCTCCCATTGTTTTAAGGGACTGCAAAGGTAATGTGCATTTTCATTTCTACAAAGATTTTTTTAAAGATTTTTTTGTGCGATACATGGAATGCAGGATTTGCCGGCTCCAGCCATATAATGCTTGTCACTGGTTTGGTAGTAATGTCCTTAACCGGTCGGTTTCCAGGAGTAGTAACGTGCGGTCTTCTGAGGAGACGTTGGTGGACGTTGCGCCTTGCAATATGTTCATAAAATCTGTTGTGGCCAGTTGCCCATTTGTGAAATTGCAGTAGGCTCCGTAGGCCTTGCTATAAAGTTCGCGGAGTTGCGTTTCGACCCTATTGCGGTTAGCGGAGCGGATACCGGTTGCTTCGCTGGTGGTGAGGGACCCGGGACGGCGGTAATAGTTGTATACGGGCTTGTGGACAACAGATACGCGACCTGCAAGCAGCAGCAGGTTGGTGAGGAACATATCGTAACTCATCCTGAAGCCGCCATAGTAACCGCCTATCTGGCGCAACGACTGCGTACGGAACAGGCCATGGTGACGTAGCCGGAGCTTAAGGTCGGGCCCAGGCAGGAGCTTGGACCCGTCCGGCCAATAGTTTGGCAGATTTTCAATTGAGCCATCTGCGTTTTCGCGGAATTGGGTGTGCCCGGAGACCGTAACATCTGAATTATCGCTTTCTATGGCTTTTGCCAGCATGGCCACGCGCCCGGGGTGGCTCCAATCATCGGCATCCTGAATGAGGAAGTATGGGGCGGCTGTGGCCATGAGCGCCACTTGTAATGCAAAATATGGCCCGTGGTTCCTGCGTAGGTCTATCCGCACTAAACGTGGGTCGCTGATGTGGGCAAGCATAGGCCAGGGTGGTGTATCACAGTCGCCATCGTTCAGTACAACAATGGTAAGTTCTTTATAAGTTTGCGCGAGCAGGCTCTCCACGGCACGGGCGATGTATTGGGGGCATTTGTAATAGGGTATAGCAGCAATTACTGACATGTTCGTGAGTTTAAACAGCGTTATAGATTTGGATGGTGTTGCAGCAACCGTTGGGTTTCGGATATCAAAGCGACCTGGTCGGCTGGTAAGATGGTGCTGGTCCTAATTGCGTGCAGTTGGTCGATGAAATTCCCGCTTGAAATTTTACCGGACAGGAACTTCAGGTATTGGTGGTGGCATTCCGCGTACAGGGCTGACGCCTGAGACCTCACTTGCTCAGCGTACGCCGATTTAGTGCCTGTTTCGGGCGAGTGCGTGAGTGATCCCGGACGGATGAAACGATGATATAATGGCTGTGGAACGTGTGCCACTTTGCCCGACATGAGGATGCAATTGGTGAGCAAGACATCGGACGTGATGCGAAAGCCGCCGTAATACCCTCCCAAGTGCCTGAGCGTGCCCGTGCGGACCAGACCAGCATGTGGCGCCCGGTAGCGGAACCTGGATGTTATGTTCCTGTCGATTAAAAAGGGTATTTTGATGTCATCTTTTTCATCACGGCACCTGTGCCACCGTGTTGCTACCTTGTTGATGTGCCCGTTTGGCATCGTCACGAATTGAGGTTGGGCGGAAACAGCGAGGTCTGCCCGTTCGCTTTCTATCGCACTGAGCAAGCGGGCTGCACGGTCTGGGTGGCTCCAGTCGTCGGCATCCTGAATGAGCAGGTATGGCGCGCTGGTGGCATTTAGCACGACCTGGAGGGCGAAATACGGCCCCATATTTTCAGCAAGGTCAAAACGCACCAGTCGCGGATCCCTGATGTCTGCAAGCACAGGCCACGGAGGCGTCTCGAGATCGGCATCATTCACTACAACTACGGTCAGTTGCCTATGTGTCTGTGAGAGCAGGCTGGTGACTGCGCGCCTTATGTAGGGTTGGCATTTGTAGTATGGGATACATGCCACAATACGCGTGGGGTTTTTATGAGTCATTGTCTCTTTTTTTATTGAAAATTACTTATGCCAACGTGGGTGGAATTGAAGTCATGTAGCGTTAGATACCGAACCGGCGCCGGAACCATGCAAAATCATATCTGAGGTTTTGCCGCAAATGTTCCCTGCGTTGCCATACATCGCCTCTGCCGACCGCCTCAAGCGCTCGCTGGAAATGCGTGGGCGACGTTTTTGAGGCATAGTGACTGAATAGTTCCACGATCTCACGGGAATTGAGGTACAGGAGCCCGAAGCGCAGGTAATTTTGGATCAACACCGTTTCAATTTGTTTGAGAAAAGGTGCACGCTCACCTTCAGGTCGGAAACGATGGCTGTAAACAATACCCGGCGCTGCTACGATCTCGGCGCCACTCAACCATAGCCGCAGGCTAAATTCCGGTTCACATGCCCCATAGACGGGCATTGCAGTATCGTAACCCCCAAGTTGGCGGAACAAGTCGGCGGGGATGACGGTTGCGGCCTCCGGCATGATGGGGATAAACCCATTGTATGTTTCAGATGCGGATAGCCATTTCGTACCCATGGATGGTATCTCGAGTGTGCAGCCCATGCCTTTCCATTGCGAAGCCATATCAGCGATGACGCCGCAGAGGGCGCGGCGCGGCCTGAGATCGCGAAATACAGGGATGTCCCAGCCGGGCGATGCGACGACGTTTGCATCAGTGATTGCCAAAACGGGCGCGGTTGCTGCAAAGGCGCCGCGGTTGCGCGCGATAGGTATGCCTGACCAAACATTGAGCCGCAAGACCTTGACAGTAACCAGATCGCGATGGGTATCAAATATATTTTCCAGGCCGGCACAGCAATTGTCATCAGATGCATCGTCGACGATGACAAATTCGAGCGGGAAGGTATGGCTTCTCCCACGTGCAAATGAACGTATCGCCGACACTACGCGGGCGCCCTCGTTGCGGGCGGGTATAATGATGCTGATCCTTGGTTGTTGGTTTTTCATTTAGATAGAAGGGGATTAGTTGGAATTAATTTGCGCAGATTTTTGAAAGATTTTTTTTCAGCATGGTTTTTATTGATCGTCAATGGATTAGCAGCATTTCCTTGCACAATTCTTGCACAGTTCTTGCGCAATTGTTGCACACTCCTTGCGCACTTTAGTTAATGCTTCTTATTGTCAAGCTCCTTTTTTGTCACCGGCGGCTATTGCAGTGATGGCGGTAATAGCGGTATTAGTAACGTTTGCCACGATGCCCACTATAGCCACCAGACTTGCGTCGCAGTGGCAACTGTGCTTGCAATGAATATCTATTGATGCACACCCGTCTGATGGTTGGTTCATTTTTTCATCGCCGGTCCTCTGGTCCTTTTGTTGTGCTGCATTTGCTACCGGGCGTTTCGGAGCATTGTTGTCAATGTGGTGATTTGCGCGGCCCGTATTTCCAGTGCCACCTGTGCCGGTACCGAGATGCTGACCGGTGCTGCCTGTAAAGCCCGTGTTTGGAATGCCGGTGTTCCCGGCGCCGGAGGTAAGCCCTGTAGTTCCGGTTTCGCCACTTACAGGCGCAAAGTGGTGTCGAAATAAATTCATGGGATTTGGTTTTACGGGTGAAGGAAGGACTTCCGGAAATGGTCTCCTTGGCTCATTTGTATTCACTGCACCGACGATAGGTTTCACGGTGGAAGAATGGGGTAAATCCAATTGATCTTTCGACTGCAATACTTTCAACAACGCGTTGCCGTTGGGGCTACCTAAGCCGGTGCAGGCATCCCAACCAATGGCGGCGTTGTACAACCCGGCCCCATTACCCACGTCGTTGTTGCCAAAAGTAATATCGCGAAACACCGATGGGTTAGCATAAAGAACCGGATTCAAGAAAGGCACCCTATGCCCGAGGTTTTGTGCAAGGCGGGCTATCAACGCTGCCCATAAGGGCGCTACTGCACTCGTGCCGCCACTTACTGTGTCGGTGCCATCAACCCTGATTTTATAACCCGTTTGCGGATCTGCATTACCACATACATCTGGCACACCCCTTCCGCTTCCTGCCCCACCTGGCATATTTGCCTGGAGCTGGTAAACGGGCCTGGGAAAACAAACGCTGACACCGCCGCCGGTAGCACCTCCGTTTGAGTTCCATGCGGCTTCTGCGGTGACCCCCGATGACGCTTGCAGGCTCGAACCCCCACATGCGAGTGCATAGGGCGCTGAAGCGGGGAAGTCTACTGCCAATGCACTTGTGCCATCGGTAGACCCATTATCGCCTGATGCAACCGTGACGGGGATGCCCAATGCTGCGGCGTTTTGGAATGCCTGGTTGACAGCGTTGCGGGCCTGTGCAGTCCATGAGGCTTCCGGCCCTCCCCAACTTATGGATACTACGGTTGGGGTTTCGGGACCGTGTATCGCTTCATTTATAGCATCAAGAAAGCCTTTATCGGTATTCGGTGCAAAATATACTTTGATCTTTGCGGCTGGAGCTATTGCGCCTGCCACTTCGATATCCAGCATCACTTCTCCATCAGGGCCGTTAGGGTCGCCTGTGGGCTGGTTGCAGCCTCCGGCAACAGAGATAGCGGCAACGTCAGGGGGCGTGACGCCCAGGGCGGCAAAATAGCTATTGATGTCGTGCATATTATACCCGCCACCAAGTTCTATCAAAGCTATTATCTGGCCGTCGCCATTTCCCGGAGGGAAATTATAAAGGCGCGCAACATCAAGCGGTGAATATGCCTGCGCCTGCCTTGGGGCTATCTGAAAATGTGGCCGTGCCGTGGGGCGGGTATCGAGCCCAAAAACGCCTTCTATGATGCCATCCAATTCAGCGGGAATGCTCAATGGGCCGGTGCGCTCCCTATAGACCGCATTGCTGATCTTCACGTGCCGCAGCTTTGTACCGAACGCCCCCTCCATTTTATCCATCGCCCCTGCGATTTTCAGTGTCCTTGCGGCGACGTTTTCCTCTACAATACGCAACTTATGCTCCAAAGCAAAACCTGCAACACGCGCAAAATCAATAGCGGTAGCGCCGTGCTGGGCAGCAAGTTGTTCACGGGTCATTTGGCCGGCATGAGCCACGGCCGTCGGGATCTCCTGTTTACGACGGATACTGATTGTCACTTCAATTTGCTCGTTGGCGCTGCTTAATGGCCTTTCGATATAGTGCCCCTTTTTGATGGACTTCTTCTCGCTTCCGGGAAGATTTATTCTTTGTGTTGTCATAGCTTGATCTGTATTTTATTTGTGTTTCGTCACAAGTGTATTTTGAAATTTTGTGGTTCTCAGGTAGGCAAATGATGAATAGAATGTAGGGCTGGGTGCGGAGGAACAGGCATTTGTTGAGTACACCCGTATTTTCTCCGGAGCGCGCTTATATCAGTAGGAACAAAACTCGTAGGGAACGATGTTTTATGCGGTTTTATGCGTATTAAACGCGGCGAATTAATCCGTCTGTTGTGGCCTTAAATTTAGCATGATGATTGGTGTTTTTGGGAGAAAAGCGATTGATGACCACACAAAATTGATGCGCTGTGTTTGCAGTATCAAATCGCTTTTTTATGGGGCGCCTAATAGCGCCTTTGATAACCGGTCAGGGGTTTATCATAAAAAATTAATCGGAGCTAATGCGTTGAATTGTTTGGATTTATACGTTAGGCGCCAGGTGTTATTCTGCAAAGTGAAAAAACAAGTTTCATTTTGGTGTACAAGAGAACAGTTTAAAATAATTTTAGTTGTGCTCAGTGGCCAGTAATTGTGTAAATTTTGGTCAGCGTGATTTTGTTGCCCTTTGACTTTATTCGCCTACTTTAGAGTTATGGAAGACCTGAAACAATTGAGACAATTTCTGGATGCAAAAGCGGCCCTGTATAACCAGGCTTCCTTTATAGAAAAAGACCCCATTTGTGTTCCACATTCTTTTACTAAAAAGCAGGATATAGAAATAGCCGGTTTATTTGCTGCGGTACTTGCCTGGGGCAACCGTACCACGATCATCAATAATTCGAACAAGCTGATGCAGTGGATGGGCAATGAGCCGCATAATTTTTTGTTGCATCATAAGGATACTGACCTAAAACCATTTGTACACTTCGCGCACCGGACGTTCAATGCCACGGACGTGCTTTATTTTATTTCTTTTTTGCAGCACCATTACCGCCGGTTTGATTCGCTGGAAGATGCATTTGTACCGGGCAAGAGCTACATGGCAGACAATGTAGAGGGCGCGCTGGTCCATTTTCACCATTATTTCTTCTCGATAGACCATCCGCAACGTACCAGGAAACATATATCAACCCCGGAACGTAACAGTGCCTGCAAACGCCTGAATATGTATCTACGATGGATGGTGAGAAAGGATGATAAAGGCGTCGATTTCGGGATATGGAAAAAAATAAAACCGCGCCAGTTGATCTGCCCGCTAGATGTGCATGTGGCCCGCGTGGCGGAGCGGCTTGGGTTTCTGGACAATATCAAAGCGAACTGGGCAAATGCGGTACACCTTACCGACCAATTAAGGGCGTTAAACCCAGAAGACCCTGCTGTGTATGACTATGCATTGTTTGGGCTGGGGATGGCGGAGCGGTTTTAGCGGCTGTCTTTTTACGAAAGTCCATGTTAAAAGACCTGTCTGACGATGCTATGCTTTCAGTGTTTAGCTGCCGTTATTACCAAATTGACCCATCAGATCAAAACGAGAACGCAACACGCGGTAACCCCATTAATTTTTCTTTTACTAAAACAGAATTTATTCGCTGGTAAGATAGGCATCTCAATTTTCAGCTTCCTGAACTGCCAGTGCCGAATATTAGACACATAGTGCGTCTTCATACGCCAAGTCAGGCAATGTCTGAAATTATCGTTCTAAAAGGTATTCATCGGACGACAATACGAAAAAGCATATATGATTTCAAGCCGAGGAGACTAGCATTTTGGGAAGTAAATGAATTTTCAGCTCCTGACCTAGAAGAACTCTTCAAAACACCCATAGAAAATCAGCTCTCGATAATAAAAATTACTATTTTGCGGTAAAATGGATATTATGGCAGACCAAAAGGTTGTCTTTATAAACTTCTTCGATGCAATTGATCCTGTAAAGGTCAACAAGTTCATTCAGTTCACAACGGAGGCTGTTCGTCATTATAATCCCACAGAATTATATTATCTGCTCTCTTCGAGCGGAGGCGATGTTGATTCAGGGTTTGTGCTGTACAATTATCTGATCTCTTTGCAAGGGCAAGTTAATATATCTATGCACAACATTGGCACTATTGACTCTATTGCCAATGTCATCTTCCTGGCTGGTCAAAAGAGGTATGCTGCTCCTACAGCATCATTTCTGTTTCATGGCATAATGATAAACCTTCAAGGCACGTTTACTATGAATGCACTTAAAGAGCAAATGAGCAGGCTTGAGATCAGGGAAAACAGAATCATCGAAACTATGAGTAAGCATACTAAATTTACTCAGGAAGAGCTAATGGGGTTGTTTAAGCAGGGGGAAAGCAAAGACTTTCAGTTTGCACAGTCTAAAGAAGTTATTCAAGAGATTAGGGAACCGCATGTGCCTGCTGGCAGTATTCACCTGGCGATGTCATTCGTATAATATGCACTACAAGGGACTATCAATAGAAACAAATGCCGTTGAATTTCGAGAACAATTACACAACGTAAACGAGGCCGAGTGTGAAGCAGATTTCAATCTGGACGTTAGGTTGCAGGCAACCATTATTGTTGTGTCGCTTGACATGCAGTATTATCGAACCAACCAGCGGTTAACGCCAATTGCAAGTACCCGAACTACGCTTAAATTCTGGACGAACTTTGAACCGAACAGCGTTGTGTGTTCCGAAAAATTATTATTCGCTGTAAAAACGTTACATCGATTTACCTGCTTCTTGTTATTTCAGAAGCTAACAGAACGCGGAATACAAGGCGTTTACCTGCCGACACCTACAGACCAAGAATTGTACCAGGCAACTACGTCAAATGCCCTTGTAAAACTTGCCTTTGACGAACACGGACGATACCCAATTGGATTATGATATAGTACCAACGAGAACTAACATGGATTTCAAAGGACTTGTAATAACTGTAGATAACGCAGCGATAAGCGACGATGTGACTTCCTATGAGCCTTTCTTCGTCGAACATTGCCATACTATCAGTGAACGGAAAGGTTTGGTTACGTCGGAAGTACAGTTGTCCCTGGTGAGTATAGCTGAACCTTCAAAGAAACACTTGGCTGTCGCCACAAAATTGAATTTCTGGATAAACGATGGAAGCGGTGACTCTTCGATTGCCGAGCGGATACTGTATTCTGTGAAGACGCAGTTCAGTCAGTCCTTCTTTGTCTTATACCAGCTAATGACGGAGCGTAACCTAGGACATGTTCACATACATGCCATTCCCGATTTTGAGATGTATCAGAATATCAAAGCCCAGCTTAGCATTGCCGACCTTTCGTTCGACAATTCAGGAAGATACCGTTTCCCGTTTTAGGCCAAGAACCGAAACCTAGCCAAAATACTCAACCTTTTTAATCCTGCTGAAACGCCAGTTTCTTGATATTTGTTACAGTATTCGGATGTACTCCATCGTTATCCGCAGCAAATTGGCAATTATGACCTTTCCTTAACAGGTATAGTGATGAGATGGCGATGAGGGTGATAACCGATGAGGAAGATATTGTTTACATTGATTGAACTACACCAATTGCCCGTAGCTACATGTAGCTACGGTGGATGGTGAGAAAGGATGATAAAGGCGTGGATTTCGGGATATGGGAAAAAATAAAACCGCGCCAGTTGATCTGCCCGCTTGATGTGCATGTGGCCCGCGTGGCGGAGCGGCTTGGGTTTCTGGACAATATCAAAGCGAACTGGGCAAATGCGTTACACCTTACCAACCAATTAAGGGCGTTAAACCCGGAAGACCCTGCTGTGTATGACTATGCTTTGTTTGGGCTGGGGATGGCGGAAAGGTTTTAAATTTAAGCAAAATTAAAGGACACGCAATACGGCGACATAGCTCACAAAACGATAGGTGCGGGCCGGCGGTGCGTAACGTTTTAGGAAATGGCTTCCGGGAAGTTATATACCAACGGCATTGGCTGTATAAATGACAAAACAGCGCCTAAAATTCGCGGGAACTCGAAATGACCATTTTTTATGATGATCTTGACATAGGAACAAGAAGAGTGGGGTTTTTTGTCGAAAACAAAATTATGGTCGAATTAAAAAGCAATAATTCGCGTTGATGACCAGCATTTAGCTCAGTGTCTCAATGACGTTTAGGCCTATAACCTCCAGATAGGACTACCGATAAATTTCGGTTCAATGAGCTTGGATTTTAAGAGGACTTACAATACAAAGCATCCATATTCAAATTCAAAGAATTGCAAGCAATAAAAATTGCTTCAAAATCAAATAGATAATTCTCATTATTCTTTAATCCTATAAGTCATAGTTCAGACAATATTTGACGGTTCAACATCGCCAATTAACCAATTGACTATTTAACTAATTGACCTAAATTTGCCCGCATTATGGCAAATGAAAATAAATTGCAAAATTTAATAGGGCATTGCAAAGAATACGGTTTCGTGTTCCAGTCGAGCGAAATATATGACGGCCTCAGCGCTGTTTATGATTATGGCCAATATGGTTCTGAACTAAAGAAAAACATACGCGACTACTGGTGGCGCAGCATGACGCAGATGCAGGATAATATAGTGGGTATAGACGCTGCTATTTTTATGCACCCCACGGTATGGAAGGCGAGTGGCCATGTGGATAATTTCAGCGACCCGATGATCGATAATAAGGACAGTAAGAAAAGGTATCGCGTTGACCACCTACTAGAGGGTTTTGCTGAAACGATAGATAAGGAGAAAGGCGACGCGCTATTGCAACAGATGGACCAGTTGCTTGCTGCAAATGACTTTGCCGGACTGAAACAACTGATTGACGATAACAAAATAAAATGCGCCATCAGCGGCACCTGCAATTGGACGGAAGTAAGACAGTTTAACCTGATGTTTTCTACAGAGATAGGCTCTGTGGCTGAAGAGGCGAGCACCATATACTTACGCCCGGAAACAGCGCAGGGTATTTTTGTAAACTTCCTTAATGTGCAAAAAACGGGGCGTATGAAAATACCTTTCGGTATTGCGCAAACAGGCAAAGCATTCCGGAATGAGATCGTGGCGCGTGGTTTCATCTTCCGCATGCGCGAGTTTGAACAGATGGAAATGCAGTTTTTTGTAAAGCCCGGAACCCAAAAGGAATGGTATGAATACTGGAAGGAGACAAGGATGAAATGGCACCTGAGCCTGGGTATAGGCGCTGATAAATACCGCTTCCATGACCATGTGAAACTGGCCCACTACGCAGATATGGCGTGTGATATAGAATATGATTTCCCGATGGGCTTTAAGGAAGTGGAAGGGATTCATAGCCGTACGGACTTTGACCTTAAAAACCACCAACAATTCAGTGGAAAGAAACTTACTTATTTCGATACCGATATAAACCAGCATTACATCCCATACGTTGTGGAAACATCCATAGGACTAGACCGGACGGTGATGATGGTGCTCAGTGAGGCATACCAGGAAGAAGACCTATCTACGCCCGACAAACCGGATAGCAGGGTTGTATTGCGGTTTCCTCCCATGCTGGCGCCGATAAAGCTGGCGGTTTTGCCGCTTACTAAGAAAGATGGACTGCCGGAGATTGCGAGAGACCTGATCAACGAATGCAAGCCACACTTCAGGTGCTTCTATGAAGAAAAGGACAGCATAGGAAAGCGTTACCGCAGGCAGGACGCCATAGGCACGCCCTTCTGCATTACCATAGACCATCAGACGAAGGAAGACCAAACCGTAACCATCCGTTACCGTGATAGCATGACCCAGGAGCGGATCTCATTGTCAGCAGTAAAAGACCTGGTAATGGATAAAATTAAAATGTTCTGATCGTTATATAAGAAACCAATGTTGATGCAGACCAATTGGGCATATAAATAAGCAATAGTTCTTCAACATCCCATCGCTGATGGGATGTTGTTGTTCAGGGGAATGCCAGTAGTTATGTTAGTATCCACATAAATTTGTCAGGTATGGAAGACACTATCTTACAGGAGACAGCGCTCGCGCTAAAACAGGATTGGGACCTCGTGGTGCCTGATACCTTGTCGGAGGAAGCGATATTGCAGCTGTTGCGGGAACGGGTGGTGAACGTACTGGAGCGTGGACCGGACAACTTTTACCAGTTGATGTACCGACTGGATATTTTAGAAAAGAAACTGAACGCAGTGCTGAACGACAGCGATGTGGCTGGCAAGATAGCCAAGCTCATTTACGACCGGCAATTACAAAAAATAAAAAGCCGACGTGAACACAAAGTAAAAAAAGACGTAGGTGATAATGACCTGAAATGGTGATGACCGATGCGTGGTGGTTCCGGCGCAAAGCCTGAATTTTGACGGATCACCCACTTAAGCATGCTTTGTGTTGTTCATCTACCACTGGGATAATTGTCGAACAATTGTCGAACAGAAGGGCCAGAAAAAGGCATTTTTAGGGTGCTAATAGCTACTAATGCTAACACCCTAAAAACCCCTGTAATGATTGCCTGTAAGGGCTTTGAGAAGTGAGCCAACCATCGGATTTGAACCGACGACCTACAATTTACGAAACTGTTGCTCTACCAGCTCAGCTAGGTTGGCTTTCAATACTTTAGCTGTTTACAATGATTGATTGCCAAACAGTTTTCAAACGGACATCGCTGTCCATTTAATGAGGCGCAAAGATATTAAAAATGGGGATTTTCTAATCCTTTAGAAACAATTTTTCGAATCAAATTACAACCACTTCATAGAAATCCTTGGGGTCAAAATATTTCTGCGCAAGCAATTTTAATTCTACGGCAGTGATCGTTTTGTAGGTGCGTATATTGTTGTAAAAATAGTCTTCGGTAAAACCGTTAAGTATCAGTGTCCGCCAGCGTTGCAGTATGGAGAATGGGCCGTCAAGATCACCGAGAAGGCCACCAAGGAGGTAATTTTTTACAAGAAGTAGCTCTTCGTCTTCAGCTTCTTCATTGCAAATAATATCCATTTCCCTGTATATCTCCTTTATTGCATTTTCTACTACATCCCTGCCTGTTTCAGTATGAATAACCAGCGACCCTCCATTCACATCCGGGGATACGGAGCTATAAATACCGTAGGTATAGCCCTTATCTTCCCTGATATTGCTCATAAGACGGGATCCGAAATAGCCACCAAATAATGTATTCAGCACGACCATTGGTGTATAATCGGGATGGTGCCTGTTGGGGAATAATCGTCCAATACGTATAGCACCTTGCACGCCATTGGGGTCATTGCTTATTTTTTGTACCCTTTCCGATGCATTTGCCGCCGGAAAAACTTCTTGTTTCAATGTTGTCTTAGACAACAGGTGCTTGCCAAAAATATCGTTAACACATTGTACTTCTGCCTTCCCTATTTTGCCGGCCATAAATATCCGGGCATTGGCCAGATTGTACTGCGCTTTATAAAAGGCCAAAAGATCTAACCTTGTCAGCGCCTCGATGTTCTCCTTTACCGAGTACCTGCCATAAGGATGATCAGGCCCAAAAAGCACCGCGTCGATTTGCCTGTTCGCGACAAATTCGCACTGACGAAGATTTACTAACAATCGTTGAACCGCATTACGCTTATGTATCTCTACTTCATTTTCGGGGAATGCGGCATCGGTAATTATTTCAAACACCATCGGTAGCAGCACCGGCAAATGTTTGGTAAGGGAATAGAGCGTGATTGTGGCGTAATCGTTGCCGGCATTTACTTTGAGTTGGGCGCCATAAAATTCCAGCGCCTCGTTGATTTGCTCAGAGGAGTATTTCGAGGTGCCATTTTTTAATAAGCCGCCAATAGCCTGCGCCACGGAGGGTTTCTGCTCGTACCAAAGCCCGGCGGGGAAAACCCAATCTATTTGAACAACGTCCTGAACTCCGGCGTCCAGCCAATAAAGTTCCAGCCCGTTGTCCAATAATACCTTATTGATCGAGGGAAGTTTGAAATCAAATTCTACTGCGTCATGTATTTCCGGAGCCAGTGCCCTGTTTACCATTTTCC
>Ga0364859_10650_pt1 | contig 14846 bp, 16 predicted proteins | sample ExccelAu500001D3_FD_206911 | JGI IMG/M metagenome (GOLD analysis project Ga0364859, IMG submission 206911) | Enriched cells from Trout Bog Lake Hypolimnion, Wisconsin, USA - BchlTB.Aug20.5000.01 .D3 | ecosystem: Environmental > Aquatic > Freshwater > Lake > Hypolimnion/Profundal zone | place: USA...
GAATTCCGGCGCTTTGGATAGTTCGGTTGCGCACCAATTTTTTAACCAATTCGGAAACGTCGCCGGATCAATTTCATTGAAGGGCGTTTTCGTTAGCCAGTGGGCCAGGGTTGCATCGCGTTCCAAAAGGGGCTCATTAACGTCGATCGATTAAGGGAAGTGAATTCAAATTTCGTTCTGAATGAACTTCCGCACTGTGTACCGTAACGAAAATGGGGAGAAAAAGAAGTATGAAGAAACTAATTAAACCGGTCGTGATGCTGCTCCTGATTGGAATGACATTCCTTTCGGGTGGGTCCAGAGACCTTCTTGGAAAGTCGGCGCAAGCAGCGCCACACAGTCGTGGCGACGGCCCTGATCACCAAGGAGGCAGTTGTGACTAACCTGGGAACTCTCGTGAAAAAAGTAGTTCTGATCGCTATTCTTGGGATTGCCTTCTTGTCAGGAAGCGCAAGGTCTTTGCAGATCAAAGCTGCACAGGCCAAAACACATGATGGCACATGCGGTGGCGGAACAAACCGGGGCGCGAGTTGCGATTAAGAAGAAGTATATGAATTATGAAGAGAACTATCACACTACTCAGCGTCTTGATTCTCATGGAGGGAGGGCTTGCCATGGGTAACTCACAAACCTTGCGGCAAGTCCGCACCTACATGCCTTATTCGGTTCCGATTGATCCAGTTAAAATGGTGACGATCCCAGATATGAATCTGTCCTATGCTTTGGCGGGCACTTTGGTCGAGTGGGACAAACATAAAGAGATATCTTCGGCGGTCGCCTCCCATTGGGAAGTGATTGACGGAAAAATCTACCGATTCCACATTCGAAGTGGACTCAAGTGGTCTGATGGTTCTCGCGTGGTTTCATCCCAGGTTAAAGCAAGCTTTGATCGGGCGTTAAAGAAATACCCGGCAGACCTTCGGAGCCTTGGCAATCTCTTGGTCGAAATCAGGTGCCCAAGCGACGAGGCCATTGATTTCGTTCTGAACGTAAAAGCAAGTGAGGCGAATATCCTTGGCAAACTCACCGAGCCCAATTACGGAATTCTCAAGGTCAACGGCGCTGGAGATTTGGACTTATCGGTAACAACCGGGCCGTTTTATATCTCAAAGCAGAGCACGAATGAGGTAACGCTCGCCCGTAATACCAACTGGATTAAAGCCAATACCGACATGCCTGAAGAAGTTATCATCCGCAGACCGGGAGGCGATGATTTTAGCTCAGAGTCTATTTTGATCAAAGACCCTTGGGCCAACATGATTGAGACCTCTTCGATGATCAATGCTGATGTGGTTGCCCAGTATGAAAAGGGACATTTTCAAATTTGGAAGCGCCCCCTCGACAAAATGGGGCTATTTCAAATGGGCCATACTCGCGCAAATCCCACCGGGTTTGGATTATTCCGCTATCTTCGCAAAACCATGAAGAAAGAAAATTTATTTCGAGGGTTAAGCGGTTTTGAAACGACAGATCAGGCGTTTCCGCGCGGCTATCAATTGCATGACTCCAAGTTTAAGTGTGACGACAGCGAAGTGAAGTTGCCCGACGAGTACAAATCTCGTCCGGTAAAACTTGTGCTCAGTCCGGCTCGAATCAGTAAGGCTTTGCAAGCCAATATCGAAGCGGAAATTGAGAGAGTGACTGGCATAAAGCCCGCCGTTACTTCGATTCCACTTCAGGACGTGGGAAAAGTAAAAAAATTCGGCGACTACGATATTTACGCTGGCACCATGGGCATGGCCGATCCCGACCCGGAGGGTATCATGTCGTACTATTTCGAGGGCGAGACTCCGTTGGTTCCGCGATCATCCGAAAATTTTGTTGCCAGACTCGACCAAGCCCGCAAAGAGCAGAATAAAGACAAGCGAACCCAAGCAATGACGGCCATTATGACGGACGCAACCTGCAAAGGGCATCTACTGCCGCTTTATCATGTTTCGACGGTGGGAATTGGTCGGCCAGAGCTTGATTTCTCTGGGGTTCCGCTCACGGATGAATCAATCACCCTTTCTAAGATCAGATTTAAGACGGGAGCAAAATGAAACGTTCCGGTCAAAACCAGAGTTTGCGCAGTCGATTCCGCAGGCTTTCCATTCGATGGTCGCTCATCGGATTGGTTTTGACCATTCTTGTGATCGTGCCAACCGGCTTTTTTGTGATTCGCCACACCTCCAACAGGCAAGTTGAAGTTATGGCGACGGCGCTCGGACGCGCCTTTCGTCCCATGATCCTGCAAGATCAGGCGCGGGATGCGCAACTTCAAATGGATGACGTCGCAAAACTTAAGGCCGGTGAGTCCGTCACGATATTGGACAAGAACTTCAAGCCCGTTTATTTGGAAAAGTTAGGCGATGAAGCCCCCGCGCATTGTAAGGTGGCCGGTGTACCTTGCTGGCTATCCGGTGGAACATTGATATCGATTGCCGCTCCCATCTATTTTGACGATGACACCAAACATGAACTTTATGGCTATTTGTCGTTGAATTTAAAACCGACAGTCGATTGGGCTGAGGTGCTGATCATTCTGTTTGGCGGCGGCTTAATCTTTTGGCTTCAGGTTCGAGGCATATATTCATCACTGAAAAAAGAGTCGGCGCGGATTGAAAGGGTTCTGTCGCACTGGAAGGCTCGGATTGATAATCCTAAACTTCCCGAGCCGACCGAAGATGACCGGCGGCTTTTTGCCGAGTTTCTCCCGCTTAATCAATCTATTGGGACTTTGCATAGCAGAATTACCGCACTTGAGTCGGTTGCTGCGGCAACCGCTGCCACAAAAGCCAAAACAGACATTGTTCGCGGCATCGGGCACGATCTGAAGACTCCGCTTTCGCAGCTTTCAAAGTTTTTCGCGGTTTTTGTTTCCAATACTAAAACTAAGAACTTCGTGAACGATAAAGAGGTCGAACGCATTGAAAGTACCATGCGGCGAATGGGCTCGCTCATCCGTCAGGTTACGAACCTTGGGCGCAAATCCGAAATCCCATCGGATACAAACTTGACCCTCTGGCTAACGGCTTATTGTAACGAGCTGCGAACTGATCCTGAAGTCGTAAAAAGCGGCATCGACATTTCATTCGAAAACCCGGAGAAACACGATCTATTTTCAAGTATCCATGAAGTCGATCTTTTTAGGCTCGTTGATAACGTATCCAGAAACGCGATTGAAGCCTTTCCAGAAAATCCGGTCCGAAAAAACAAGATTACCATTTCCTTAAAGTCTTCAGAAAATCGATCTCTTCTTTCGATCTCGGATAATGGCTCAGGCATTCCGCTGGGAATTCAACATAAGATTTTTGATCTCGATTTCACTACCAAAAAGGCACGGGGAACGGGCCTCGGACTTGGCATTGTAAACAAGATTTGTACTGATCTAAATTTGCAGCTCAATTTCAAAAGCTCGGAATCAACAGGAACCACTTTCATCATCGAATTTCCAAGCATTCTGAAGAAGTTTTCGGAAAGTGTATTAAGGGGAGAAGTAAGTGTATGAGAGTAAATATTCTTGCGGTCGATGACGACCTTATCAATTTGGAAGCAACGAAAGAGCTACTTGAATCGTGGGGCTACAAAGTCGATACGGCTGAAAAACCAAGTGACGCGCTAAAACTCCTGCAAAGCACAAAGGAGTACGCGGTGCTCCTTCTCGATTATCTCATGCCTGAGATGGATGGCGCTGAACTTGCCGAAAAAATCAGGCGCTTCAACAAAGAATCCGTAATCTTGATTTATTCCTGTGAAGATTCGAGACTTGCCGTCAAGGACAGCCTTCGGGCGCAGGTTATGGACTTTATCGACAAGGATGAAGATCTCCCAACCCTAAAAAGAGCAATCGGAGCGGCGGTCGCAAAATATGAAAGCATAAAAACCCTACGATCAGATGTGTGCACAAACGAGGGGCCGTCGGCATTGCAAGAGCTTGGACTGATTGGATCAGCCCCATCCATGATAAAGATCGCAAATCTCGCAAAGCGGTTCCGCCCTATGGACGAGCCCGCGCTCATTACTGGCGAGACCGGCACAGGTAAGGAGTTGATAGCGCGTGCGCTTCACGACCCTAGCAAGGGGCAATTTTTCGCCGTTAACTGTGCGGCTTTCGCGAGTTCAAGCCTGATCGAAGCCGAGCTTTTTGGATACGAAAAGGGTTCTTTTACAGGCGCGATGAACAAGAAGATCGGCATTTTGGAGATCGCAAATCGCGGCACCGTGTTCCTTGACGAGCTTCATCATCTAAGCCCAGCCGCTCAAGCTGCGATCTTGCGAGCGATTCGAGAGAAAAAGATCAGACGCGTCGGGGGTGACCAGGAGCTTCCTATTCATTGCCGGATCATCGCGGCTACTAAGCCCGACGTTCATCAAAAAGCCACGACTGGCGAATTCCTAGCGGACTTGTATTTCAGATTAAAAATGCTTCTGATCGAGATCCCGCCTTTGCGCGAGAGGAAAGAGGATATTCCACTTTTGATTCAGCATTTTTGTAATGATTTCAATCGAAAAAACGGAACCAATAAAAAGTTTCTAGTCCGCACAGTCCGAGCCCTAGAAGAATACTCTTGGCCCGGAAATATCGGCGAGCTTCAGGGATTGGTTGTTAATCTTCTCGCGAGCACAAACAAAACCACTATCGAGCCAACGGATCTTAATCTTGGTGTTGAGCAGACTATAGATGAACTCGAAAAAGCTGGTTATACACTTGAGGATTTTGAAAATCGTCAACTCCGAGAAAAATGTAAGTTCATTGAGTCAGTTCTCCGCTCTTCGGAATCGAGGCGACATGCGGCCAAGCGTCTTGGTGTCAGCGAGAGTACGCTTCGAGGTCATCTAGACCGCACGAGAGTCTAGCCTTGCTCTGATAGTTTATTCGCCAAACAGCACACGCAAAAATTGATTTGCCGATGGGCAACAGCTCTACTGCGATCTGGCACTAATCGGAATATTTTTCTTTTTAGTCCACGCATCGTCACTCCACATTACACCTACCTTCCAAACTAATCATGATCACCCCGTCAGAACCTAATTTTGAAAAATTGGGCTCGAAAACTAATATCTTCACCTCAAACTCTTCTAACCTTTTTTTTAAAATGATCTATTTGCGCGGACTTTCGCGCATTTCGTGCGCGGGTCGACACGTTTTCCGCGCACGGATAACTCTATGAAATGTTTGAAAACAGGCTAAAAATGCGCATAAATCCGCGCATTTTCTCGATCTTAAAAATCTTCCATCTAACCTCGTTTATTCAGAATTCGCCTTTCATTTCCGAACACTCCGCACACTTGGCACGAATGCCACCTCGGCTTGCACTAATAGATTCCCATGAAGCGAACGAGAGAGTCGCTTCTTGAAACTAAAAACCGCCGGGGACTTTCCCTCGGCTCAAGAACAGGAGCAGAAAATGAAAAACGCGAAAACAAAAATATTAATGGCAATAGGGCTACTTGCCCTCTTTGTCTCGGCATGCGGAACCACCGGCAAGACTCGTCCGTGCGATCGAGAGCGGTTCAACCGCGAGCCGATGCACTTCTGGGGTTCGGACCGTTAATCGATAACACGCGAGGAAAAATAAAATGAAAAAGAATAAAATGAAACGACCTTTCGACACAGTTGATTATATCGAACGAAAGACCCCACGAGATCCAAAAGAAAATTATCGCTACGGCGATATGTACTCGATGAAGGATCACTCGATTGTAAAGCAGGCGGTTCGTAATGCTCTGTCGGAGGATGAACAAGGAATCATCGTCTATTCGTTCTGGAACAATTATTCGGTCGGCAAAATTGCCCGCCTCATGACCCTAACGGAAGCAGAAGTAAGACGGCTTTACTCGTCTGCGCTCCATAAGATCCGGGAATACTGCTTAAACGAGGGGATCTTTGGCCCAAGGGCTGGGGTAACACGCGCTTTGGCAGCTTAACTTCAACGCATATCAATTTAATAAAAACAGCGGCGTCGCCGCAAAACAAAGGAAAAACAAAATGGAAAACCAAATCAAGAAAAAGACAACCGTATATCGTTTCGACGTGTTCAAGGGATCTGTCGATGAAACCGGGAAAGTAAACAAGATCAAGACGGTGGGCTCGGCATACGTCCGCGAGGGCCTCAGTACCTACACACTCCACTTAAAAACGCTTTTGAAGGATACCTTCTATCTCCTTCAAAATACGAAGTCACCCAGCCCCGACTTTGTGATCCTGACCCGTGAGCCCGCTCAGAACATGAATAGAAAATACTTCTGGAACAATGTTGGTGAGGCTCATGTGCTTAGCGACCAAAACGAAGGCATCATGAAACTAAAATGGGATGTGATCGCAGGAGAACTTTATATGAAAGTTGCCCCCATCCGTGTCACCGAAATCGAACCGCACGAGGCGGACACGTTTGATCAGGTCGCGTAACCTCATCTCTTTTCACCTCTATGCTCTTCCTGAAATTTTTACTTTAGGAGAAACAAATGTAAATCGTCGAGATTCCTCGTTTTTAGGCTAATTTAAGGAGAATTGAGCGGGAGTAATCGGATCTTTTCCTACATGGATCATTTTCGTGACCTCGGTAAGATAGACTCTCGGATTAACTTTGTTCATTTTGCATGATTCCATTAACGAGAAGAGGATCGCAGTCGTCTCAGCTCCTCGCACCGAGTGGGTACCATACCAGGTTTTTCTTCCCACTACAGGGTTCCGAAGGAGGCGCTCTTGATGATTGTTGTCGATTGGCGCGATCTCGCTACTTACAAAGCTCGTCAGTTCATCATAATTTTTCAAAAAATACTGGAATGCTCGCACTATTGAACTTTTATTTGAAAATGAACACATCAATCGAATTGCTTCTGATTTCATCTCTGCAAAAATAGGCATCATTTTTGAGCGAATTTCTAAAATTTCTTCCCCCCGCTTCTCTCTGCAAGTGTCATTCAGATGATAGATTTTCTGATATTGTTCCAAAAAATACCTGTGCTCATTAAAAACCTTCGCTTCTTTAAACTTTCGCCTAGCGTGAGCGTTGCAATAAATTTTCTTTAAGGCCTGTTTTCCTAGACCTTTTCTATATTCATTCACGGACGTAGCTGTTTTCACGTATCCTGAGTAAACATCACTCATTAAATACTCGCAGCTCGAATCTTTTAAAAACTCAATCGCTACGTCGCCAGATCGCGTGTCATGTGCCTCAAAATAGGCCGACTTTTCTCCCGAAAATCCCCAAAAATACCAATTGTTTTTATCTGACCCTTCTAACATCCGATGAGGCGTCTCATCTGCATACAAAACTCGATCCGATAACGTCTCTAACTTTATTTTTTCGTAAATTACCCGTAAAAAATTTGCTAAATAATGCGTTGTCTCAATTAGACTCTGCGGCGGTAGCCCCTCAAATCCTAACCGTCCCGCCATCTTTACCTGTCGGTCGATCGGAATTAAATCGCAAAACTTACTAACTCCGACATCAATGATAGTTCCATCGCCATATGCCGATCCTGGTTTAATTTTTGGAGTTGCAGGCGTCGTCTTCATATCCCCATGGCATGAGCTGCAATTGTATTTATGCTTTTTCTCTCGAATGACTTGATAACTCGCTGGGATTTTCTCGATATACTCCAGATCTTCAGTCATCCCAGAATCCACAAGTTTTTTCCCGCAGCAGCTACAATTGGGAATCTCAGCCAACTCCACTTGTCGCACAACCAGTGGTGCATTGGGATAGCGCTCGCTTGGAAGTAAAACTCTTCTTTTCTTTGAAGAACTCGACGAACCTTCAATGGGTGAAGTCGCACGGGGTGATTCCAAATCTTCACCCGTCGTCGTCTCAGGAGCGGCTAACTTTTCTGAACTCTGCCCATAAAGTTCGTCTTTTGTTCGAAGTAACTGATCCTGTACCCAAAACTCTTTTTCCTTTGCCGCTTTTAACTGCTTCTGTAAATCTAAAATAAATGGCTCCATCAGGCGAATGTAATTCACAAGAAGTTCTCTAGGCGCGGCCTCTAGTCTGTCAGTTGGAATCGGGTCAAATAGATTTACTTGTTCTTCCACTATCCAAAAGATGTTTTAATTATCTACATTTTGCAATGAATTTTCTTGGAGTTTTTTTATTATTTTTTTAGGCACGGAAAAAACCTTTTTTTTGATCTCTACAGGGGATTCTACAAATCGCTTCTCAAGATTTGCTCCTTCAAAAAATAAACTAAATTCCGCCTGTGTGAGCGCAATGGGACCTCGGTAGCGTGGATTGATTTGAGAAAAAAGCCCACGCTCAAGACGCTTTGATATGATTACAAGCCCGGTCCCATCGTAATAAAGCGCCTTCATTGAAGAGCGGCTTGAATTAACAAATAAAAACAAGTGCCCGCTCATCGGATCTTTCTTTAAAGTCTCCTTCGCCCGCACCACAAGTGAATCGTAGGACGAACGCATATCCGTCGCTTCTCGGCATACAAAAATCTTCGTCCTACGATTCAATGCAATCATTTAATTCAGGCTGCTTTCTTTAAAAAATCAATCAGTTTGTCAACATCAGGAAACCGTATAATTCGCCCATTCTCCCACGATACTTCAATTCCACATCCCGTGATCACTCCAGAACTGCCACTTACTCCAAGTAGCTCCGAGGTGACTTCTGTAAATTCGCTTGGGGTTACCACGCGGCCCTCGCGCTTGAGTTTTTTCCCCTTACCTAGAATTTTTGCCATTTTTTTCTGACTCACTCCAATGGCTGAATAAAATCCACTCATCGGTCCTGCCCACTGTTCCCACGCAGTCAAAATTTCCATTATGAGTTCGTCCGATACCTTTGTGAGCCTTCCGCCCTCTCCGCGATAAGTGCTGATTTTCTTTTTTAAGATTTCCATTTCCATAGTTTGCCGCCTCCTTGCGGCTAACTCTCAATTTACAGGATTTTAGAAAATTGAAAATGCGTGGAATCTCGACGATTTACAAACAAATGAAATCAAAACAAAAAGAATGGCTCCAACTCGGAGCAATGTCGGCACTCGTAATCGGAGCCGGTCTACTCATCCCCGAGTATGCGCACGCGAATCTTGAATCGTCTTTGGATGGCCTGAAGCTCAAGCTCACGGGCATCGTCCTTCCACTTCTCTCGGTGATCGGAATTGGGCTCGCGGCCATTTCGTTCTTCACCGGAAATCCGCAAGCCAAACAGCATATCATTTATGCGATTCTTGGCTGCTGCTTTGGCTTCGGCGCCCAGGCGATCGTCGATTTTATCGGATCGACGGTCAGGTAGGAGTCAAAATGGAAAAAGAAAAAAAACGGTCTTATATTATTTGGACAGTTCTTCGATCCGTCTGTGAAGTGGTCTCATTACTTGGGGCCTTTATGATCATGAGGTGGCTGACCGACATAAAGATCATCAGTTTCGCGGAGGTTTCAGATTTCCAAGCGCAATGCCTAGGGTACATGGCGTTTACCTTCATGATTTCGCACTTCATCTATCGAGTCATCATCCCGTTTGCTTCGCTGGTTGATGATTTATTTCAATTCTAATCATAAATATGCGGGATTTCTGGGAGCCAGCCACGAGACTGGCTCCCTCTTCCCAGCGGAGGTGAATATTATGCTGCTTATGTCAAAGGTGCCGCGCGCACTTGAAACGAAATCGAAGATTTTTGGCTTCGAGCTTGCCGACATTTTGATCCTTTTTCTCTACCTGTCGATCAGTAATTTTATTTTCGGTGCGACGCCATTTAAGTTTTTATTCGTTTGGATCGGCACCGCCACACTCGGCTTGTCACTCCATTTTTTAAAAAAAGGCAAGCCCGAGAACCATCTTCAACACTTGGGTGAGTTCTATCGAAAGCCCGAGATTCTAAGCGCAGCTATTTCTGATCTCGAATACCAACCCTATTTTGAACCTGACACCCAACCGGAGGCTGAACATGAAAAATCCTGAGCTACATTTATTAAAAAAGCAAAGCGAGAACCTGAAAGAACATCCACTCGCGCATGAACTGCCGTACTGGGACTTGGATAGCGGCGACGGCCAAGAGTGGGTTTCACTCGTCGATGGAACCTTGGTTCAAGGGCTAAGGCTCCAAGGAGTATCGACAGAAACGGCGGATGCAAGCGCGATCAATACATTGACTCTCGGGCTTCGGTCTTTTTTGAATTCACTGCCTGATGGAATGGAGCTTCAGTTTTTGGTCGAGGTGAACTCAGATTTTGCGCCCGTGATCCGCGAGCATGAAGGACTCGCGGGCGACAATGAATTAATCAAATGGGTGGCAAAGTCTCGAACTGATCGATTGTGGTCGGACTGTAAAAATGGCGTGCTCTCCAAATCCAACCTCTATTTGTTCATCTACGAGCGGCCACAAGCCGAAGTCTCTGCGGTTGCGTCGTTTTTTCAAAAAGCCAAGGTATTCCAATCGGTAAAACGCTCCGAACACGACAAGCGGCTTCATGAGCTTTCCCAAAAGGCCGCGTCGATTCAGGAGAATCTTGAACGTATCGGGGTCCGGTCATCATTCATGAAGGCGCCGGAGATGCACGCTTACATCTACCGATTTTTGAATCCAACGCGGTCAAAGGATCAACCGACGCCGGGGCTAAGCCAATCCCACCGAGAGCAGGAGTTTAAGGCCGACGAACTGGCCCTGGTGCCGGAACTGAGCCTGCCGTCCCCGCGAGAGCAGATGGTCTTTAGCGATCTGATTCAGTCGGTGGATTCGTTCTCGCTTGATGGGCTCCATCACCGGACGGTCACGCTTAAGACCTTGCCGGAAAACACGCATTCGGCATTGATATCAAAAATTGTGAATCTCCCTATTCACTATTACATGGCAATTCAGATTAAGGTGCCCGAGCAGTCCAAGGAGTTGGCGAGCATTCAATCCAAACGCCGGATGGCCCACTCGATGAGTGCGTCCCAAGGGGGCCGGGCATCCGATCTGGAGAGCGAAGCAAGGCTTCAATCGACGGAGGAGTTGCTTCGGGAGCTTCTGAGTACCGGCCAGAAGATATTCTACTTTCAATTGGCGTTTCTGATCCAAGACAAATCAAAGGAAGGTCTTGAGCAAAAAACAAAAACCGTCCTCTCAAAAATTCGAGAGCTGTCGGGCGCTGAGGGGCTGTCCGAGACTGTCGCCAATTTCAAAGTCTATAAAACCATCCTACCCGCAGGAAATACCACCAGTGTTCGACCAAAACGAATCAAGTCGGATAATCTGGCCGACTTTCTGCCAGTGTACGAACCCTTTCAGGGGCTAAGTCGCGCGGTCTGTATATTTCGGAATCGGCTTTCTGGGCTCATCAAATACGATCCGTTTGATCAAAGTCTTCCTAACTACAACACGCTTGTCACCGGCTCCAGCGGATCGGGCAAGTCGTTTTTGAATAATCTGGTCCTGCTCCAATCGCTGACCCAAAAACCTCTCGTCTATATCATCGACATTGGTGGCTCTTATCGAAAGCTTTGCGAGTTCATGGGCGGCCAGTACATCGAAGTCAGTCCACCAGTTGGGAACGAAATAGGATCGAGCATCAATCCGTTTACGCTACCGATTGGAGTGACCACACCAAGCCCGCAGAAAATTAAATTTCTGCTCTCACTTCTTGAGACGATGCTCTCTGAAGACGAAAACGATAAACTGCCCAAGCTTTCAAAGAGTCTTCTTGAAGAGGTGATCATCCAGACCTACGAAAGATGTAAGGGCGAGGCACCAACACTCACGAAGTTTGTCGAGGCGCTACGGGAGAGCGGCGAGGTCGAACTTAAGAACTATGCAAAAATGCTTTTTCCGTGGACTGGGAGCCGTCCTTACGGGCGGCTTCTCGACGGGATTGGATCTTTGACCCTCAACGCGGATTTCGTGGTTTTCGATCTAAAATCGTTATCAAGCTATCCCGATCTGCAAGCAGTGATGATTTTGATCATTACTGACTTCATCTTGGGAAAAGTCGAGTCGGTAAAGGATCGCAAAAAGCAAATCTTGATGGATGAGTGCTGGGAACTTCTAAAAAGCCGAGGCGCATCGGCCTTCATGGAGTATTGCGCTCGGACCCTTCGAAAAACCGGCTCGGGAATTTGTTTTATAACGCAAGGGCTTGAGGAAATTCTTCAAAGCCCGATCGGTGCCGCGATTCTCAATAACACCGCGACCAAGTTCATTTTGGTTCAGCGCGGCGATTTAGAACCCACGCGCAAAATCCTGAAAATGAACGATCAGGAGATGGCCCTCATTTCTTCTCTCAGGCAGGCGAAGGGTAAATACTCCGAAGCCTTCATGATCGCAAACGAGGCGAAGTCGGTCATTCGAGTCATCCCGACGCCGATTGAATACTGGCTTGCCACGAGCGACGCGACTGACAATGCACTCATGGAAAACGCACGAAAGCGATTTCCAGCAAAATCGCTTCCAGAAATTCTCCATTATCTTGCGACCCATTATCCGAACGGATCAATGGGGATCTCAGAACTTAAGGAGGCCGGATGATTAATCGACTTAAAATCCAAGTAATGAAAAAGCTACTCACAACTATTCTAATCACTTCGGTCGCACTGGCTCCGATTCCAGCGCGGGCGGACTTTTTCGGCGGGGACATACCTCTTTTGATCCAGATCGTGACAAACACCCTCAACCAGCTTACCCAACTTCGCTCAATTCTGGGTAACGGGCGCGATACCTTGGCCTTTCTCCGGGTTATCAATGAGGGGATCAGGGATGCGATGAACATCATGCAGACGTTGAACACGACGCTTCATCCTGGGATATACTCGCAGTACAAAGATCCTGGTTCGGTACTGAACGCACTTCAAGACCTTTACGGGATGATCCCTCAGACGAGCCATACTAGGCTAGAGGCCGCACAAGATCAGAGCGTGAGTGAAGCAATCACGCTTCACAATCAGGCGTTTGATTATGCGGACCGGATTGATCCCGAGGCCGAGCGAATTAAGGACTATTCGCACGGAGTTTCGCCGGTCGGAGCAGGCAGGCTCACGGCAGAGTCGCTGGGCGTGCTTATCCATGTCAGTAACCAGATTCTTCGGACCAATGCGGCGATGCTAAAAATCATGAGCGAAAACTTGGCCCTCCAAAACCGTAAGGAAAAAGTGAACTCCTTACAGTTTCACGAGGAGTACGACGGACTGACCAAGGGGCTCAATCTATACCCCTCACTTCAAACTTCATCTCAATTGAAACAATAAACGAGGGTCTATCATGGCAGAGAATTTTTCTCTCTTCGGCTCCGTGGTGCTCACGCTCCACGAGGAGTTGGTTCGGTATTTTTGGATGTTTCTTCCGGTGTTTTTCTGCTTGGCACTCGCCATTGACTGGTTCCGAAATCCGCTCGGGTCGCCGGACTTCCTAGGGACGGTGAAGCGGGCGGTGATTGCAACTCTGCTCATCGTCGGCTTTCAGGAAATCTCTGATACCATAATGGATTTGGCTAACGGACTGGCCGACAAAATCAGCGACTTAAGCGGAATCGACTCCTTCATTAAAATGGCGAGCCAAAAGGCATCGACCTACACGATGAGTACGACTTCACTGATTTTAGGATTCAATGATCTCGTCATCGCGTTGCTGTCGTTTTTGTCCTATATCATTCTCTTCATTGCCCGGTACATTACGGTCGCCATCTACCACTTCATGTGGTCAACGCTCATCATTCTGTCGCCGATCCTAATCTTATTCACTCTCTTTAAGGGTACGCTGAGTATTCCGATCAATCTTTTTAAGAGTCTGGCTGAGGTTGCGAGCTACAAAATTATCTGGGCGATTCTCTCGGCGATGCTGACTTCGCTTGCCTTCGGCAACGCGTATGCGGCAGACGGAAACTACCTCACCGTGATTCTTCTAAATATCATCATCGCGCTTGCGATGCTCGGGACACCGCTAGTCGTAAAATCTCTAATCGGAAGCGGGCTATCCAGCATGAGTGAAACACTCGGAGCCGGTGCCGTCATGACGATGGTTTCGTTACCGGCGAAAGCCATGACGGTGGCAAGCGTCGGGCGCGAAGTTCTAAGTAACACAGCAAACTATGCGGGCGATAAGTTCCGTCAGGCTCAAACACCCGCGCCCTCAAAATCCGACTTCAACATTACCCAGGCCGACATACCACGAGGCCAATCCGAATCCGCCTGCAATCTTTCTCCTCCTCCATCGACAAAGAAATAAATGAGGAAATATGAACAAACTGAAACGAAAATACTTTGAGATTTGGGCCGATGAAGAGGCTCAAAATTTGATCTTAAAATGGATCTTGATCTTCGCACTGGTCATCATCTTGGTAGAGACGGCGACACTGACCGTCCTTGCTCTCAGGCGTCCGACGCTGGTCGCGATCGGTGACACTGAGACAAGGCTGCTGACGCTTTCTCCTCCGAAGCCGGAACTCCTCAGGTCCGAACTTGAGCGCATGCTCAAGCTCTACGTCGAGGCTCACTACAATTGGGACTTCACTACGATTGAGAAGGCCCACGAAAATGCGGCCAGATATGTGGCCGATCAATTTCGAAAATCATTCATCGCTTCCAACGCCGAGCAAGTAAAGCTCGCCAAGGAACGAAAGGTCGTTCAACACGTCTATGTATCCGGCCCGGTGTTAATTGATGTGGACAAGATGATGGCAAAAATAACACTCGATCGGATTTTCTCAGTCGAGGGAATCAAAGCGACCGCTCCGCTAACACTTGAGATCGGATTCGATTACGGACCTCGTACCGCTGCAAATCCCGAAGGCATCTACGTCACTAGCGAAAAATTGATTGCAGAATCGGAGAAGTAAAATGGAACAACCGCATTCAAAGAAGACGTTTTTATATTGTCGCGTTTCTACGGGTCACCAACAAACCGGTCTGGAAGCCCAGATCAGAGCGCTTCGTGACTACTGC
>Ga0364859_10654_pt1 | contig 14823 bp, 14 predicted proteins | sample ExccelAu500001D3_FD_206911 | JGI IMG/M metagenome (GOLD analysis project Ga0364859, IMG submission 206911) | Enriched cells from Trout Bog Lake Hypolimnion, Wisconsin, USA - BchlTB.Aug20.5000.01 .D3 | ecosystem: Environmental > Aquatic > Freshwater > Lake > Hypolimnion/Profundal zone | place: USA...
AAGTTCCAACCGTAAGGAGCATTATCGTTAACTGACGCTTAACAAATTTTGATTTTATTGATGGCATTCAGCACACTTCCAAGATTATTAGTTCCCGAGCATTGGTGGCTTTGGCATTGATCTTAAAACAAGCGGTCTCTCAATGGCAGGGATGTTTTGTTTAGATATTCCAACAATCCCAGATCTCAGCAGCAATATCGGAAGGATATAAGGTTTCTTTAGTTTTTATACCCTAAGCAGGTACGAATAACGCATTCAATTTATTAGAATTACCCTTTTCACCACTGCCCGTAGCATGCAGAAGAAATTGCTCAGACATACATTGATATTGAATTTTCAGCTTTTTCGGCGTAAATCAATTATCTGTGCCTGCCGAGAAGGTTCTGATCGAGGATTCTCCATTGCATCACAAAATAAAATGAACGAATCCCACATCATTGTGGAAAGCAGTAGATAGGATTTAAAGGTAGTTCGCGCTCGTTTTCTTTCTGTGTCGATGCGCCATTGAAGATGGCGCAATCGGGTAGCATTATTATTTCGCCTCGACTGAGCAATCCGTGGGTGATTTTTAGTTATTTGGTTGGTATTTGACTGTTATCAAGCGCCGTCTGAAGAAAACGGTAGAGCTTTCTGCAGGATGCATCAAAGGCGTTTTGTTGCTGTTCAGTGATCTGGGGCCAGATGAGCGGGCCTCCCTCTTCTTCAAGAAGATCAAAGGTTACTTTTTCGACGGGTTTGCGACGAAGAGTCGGGTCATAATTGAGACGAGTGATCACCTCGCCACCCAGCATCCACATATGGTCTCGATGACGGCATAATGTTTTTGGAGCAAGTTTTGTGGTCAACAGATACAGCAAGAATGGCTTGAGGAACTCAACGATTTTGCGCCCTGTCTCAATGTCTATTTCTTCGCCTGCCCAGCTTTTTGGCCAACCCTCAATGTCCGGGCAGAACTGGAGGAGCCTGCAAGAGTCATTATCTTCGGTGACAATCTTCCCCTTGTTTGCTCTCTGGATGTTTTTGGTCATGTTAATCACTCGCTTGCTAAATGAATGCTACCACTTCCCTGGTTTTGTCTATAAAAATGCTCGGCTGAGTGAATCCAAAAAATCAGTCGAAGTCGAGGTGCGTGAACGGGTTCGTTCAAAGCCGATCTGCTCTGTTTGTCATAAGCCAGGCTCCTGTTATGACCACCTCTCCTGTAGACGGTTTGAATTTATTCCGCTATGGGGCTATGCCGTGTTTTTTCTATATTACATGCGGCGGGTTAATTGCCCTACCTGTGGCGTCAAAGTAGAAGAAGTTCCATGGGGCACCGGCAAGCACACTTTGTGCAATGCCTACATGCTACACCTTGCATACTGGGCTCGGAAGCTATCATGGAAGGAAACGGCAGAGAGTTTCCATACCAGTTGGGACAAGGTCGTTCAGTCCGTACAGTACGTGGTGGAATGGGGGATGGCACATCGCGAGCTGGGTACGATTCGTGCCATTGGAGTTGATGAAATCCAGTACGGGAAGGGTCACCAATACGTGACGCTGGTGTATCAGATCGAGGCTGGCTGCATTCGATTGCTTTGGGTTGGTAAGGATCGAACATTGGAAAGCTTCGAAAAATTCTTCACCATGATAGGCAAGGAACTGTCGGAGAAAATCGAGTTCGTTTGCTCCGATATGTGGAAGCCCTATTTGACCTTGATCGAGAAGCATTGCACGAATGCCCTGAACATACTGGATCGGTTCCACGTTGTCGCCAAACTGAATAAGGCGCTTGATGAAGTTCGTGCCTCCGAAGCGAGAAAATTGGTTCTGGACGGCTACGAACCAGTGCTCAAAAAATCGAGATGGTGCCTGCTCAAAAAACCAGGAAACCTGACTGACAATCAGCGAGTGAAATTACGCGAAGTCCTTCGCTACAATTTGAAGAGCGTTCGAGCCTACCTATATAAGGAAGACTTCCAGCGATTCTGGGAGTACGACTCACCGGTCTGGGCGGGAAAATTCCTGGATCAATGGTGCAAGGATGTGATGCGTTCAAAAATTGATCCACTTAAAAAATTCGTCGGCACGCTACGAAATCACCGAGAACTTTTGCTCAACTATTTCAGGGCCAAAAAAGCGTTTTCGAGTGGCGTTGTTGAGGGGTTGAATAACAAAGCCAAAGTCACTATGAGAAAAGCTTACGGTTATAAGACTTATGAAATGCTAGAACTATCGCTATATCATGTACTTGGCAAATTACCCGAGCCGGAATTAAGCCACAGATTTTATTAGAGAATCATTATTTCTTGATATTATTTGCTCAATATAATGGCTTCTTCTCACCTCAAACTCATCAGGAGAAGCTTTAGCTAATGCAGCCCATTCATCAAAATTAAAAATCTCCATGACTCTTTCCTGACTAAACTATCAGCACAGTTTTAATTGAGCTTCAAACTGGTCAATCGGCGATGGTTTACCAAATAAATATCCTTGAAAGAAATCGCAGCGATGTCCAGAACTAAGGATGTAACTCTGAGTCTCGGTTTCAACACCTTCTGCAACCACTTTGAGCTTTAAGCTATGAGCCATACTGATGATCGCACCGCATATTGCAACTGAATCGTCACTAATATCCAGATTCATGACGAAGGAACGGTCAATTTTTATTTGGTCTAGTGGCAGTCGTCGGAGATAAGAAAGTGATGAATATCCTGTCCCAAAATCATCAAGGGAAAAACCGACCCCGTGATTTTTTAAGGTATTCATCTTGGTTATAATACTTTCGATGTCGTTTAACAACAAACTCTCAGTTATTTCCAACTTGAGTCGTTGTGGATTGGCGCCAGTACGTTTGATTATTTCCAATACACGATCTGAGAAATCTGCCTGATGGAACTGATGTGCGCTGACATTTACTGCGACAATAAGATGCTTTGTTTCTTTATGAATTGACCATTTGACCAACTGCTCACAAGCGGTTTCAAGAACCCATTCGCCAATCGAAAGTATTAATCCCGACTCTTCTGCCAAAGGAATAAATTGCATAGGCAGGACCATGCCATGTTCGGGATGTAACCAACGGATTCCCGTTGCGGTCAATCCATGCATCAACGTCAAGCGCCCAACAGAACCCAAAGGACGGGAAAGGCGGCTCGTAGGAACGGAAGAAAAATATCTACTATATGCATGCCAGGATTCCAGTCCAGAACTTGAGGCAATCGTGATAGTCGGGATTGAAACGGCGGCTCGGCTTGGAGAGTTGATTGACCTCCAGTGGAAGCATGTTAATTTGGATAAAAGAACGGCGCAGCTTCTGGACACAAAGAATGGTGAGGATAGGTCAATCCCGTTATCCAGTCTAGCTGTTGATGCTTTTAAATCTTTGAAGTCGCTGCCTCGACACATCAGCGGAAGAGTGTTTTACAGATGGACAGCAGCAGACAGTTTTAATAAGACGTGGACACGCGCCTGCGCTCGCACCGGCATCGAGGATTTAAGGTTTCACGATCTGCGGCATGAAGCCTGTTCGCGCTTGGCCGATAAATTTCACATGCACGAACTCATGAAGATCACCGGACATAAAACCGCCGCAATGCTGGCCCGGTATTACCATCCGAGGGCTGAGGATTTAGCGAAGAAGCTGGCTTGATTTGATTCCTTTATTATTTGAAGCTACAACAATTACATGAGCGAACGTTATTCATGGAAAGAAACCAAGCGACGCGCAAACCTTGTTAAGCACGGCTTGGATTTCATGCGTAACTGGCTTTAGCCGTTTGGCAGTCCATTAGAAGAGTCAGGCCTGCCCTCCACATTGCGAATCACGTTCCGAAAATTAACTACAGCGTTTTTTTCAAGCCGAGCCTTGAGATCGCGCACAATCTCCCGATATTGTTTCAGCATCGAAGGCTCGGGGCGCGTTTCTGAATTCTTCCATCGAGAAATCGCACCCGCACTTGCTCCGATGAAATTGGATAATTGGATATCATCGGCGTAGCCTATTTTCAGATCGTTGGCCCACTCGGCGATGATTTCAGGCATGTCCATATCCGCATACCGGTCACTTTTAACTCGCCCGCCATTTTTGAGCAACGCTCTGGCCTCTGCCATAATACGTTCAGGCACACCGGAAGTCCTGCACTGCTCGTAAGAGACTAATCGCGGTTTACTGATTTCCATGTTCTCTGCAAAAATGTGCTGGGATAAACCGAGCGTATTGCGGATATTTACGAGCTCATCCTGATTAACAGAGAGCTTCACCGCCTTGGGAGGGCGTTTTGCAGGCATGGGAATCACGTTGCTCATACGTTTATTACCGAGACAAACTTACCTCTCAATACATAACAACTAATTTCAGCACTCCTCGATGAGTTCAATGCAAACCGAAGATATTGAACATTACGGCAGCGCACAATCAATCACACAAATCTGGATGCGATGGCTTTCCTCTGGTGTAAGTGTCATTCTTAAGCGGTTTTCAAGCTCTGCGGCACTACGGAGTTTTTTTCCATCGGAAGGCGGCGGCATCCCTTTTCCACCGAACCAAAAAACCAGATAAATTCCATGTCCATCCGCGCCAGGATCACGGACATACTTGGGAATCAATTGCTCATGGATCGCGCGCCAGAGATCGGCATGGCTATCTTTCTTGATTTCGATGGGAACGTTGAATCCATTGGTTCCACCGAATGAAATTTTGATGTCGGCTCGCTTACTCTCCGCATAATAGCCCTCTGGCTGTGCATCAATATCTAACTTGCCGAGCCGCTCACGCAGGTCGGACAGCAGCGCATCCCGGCAGTCATTTTCAGGTTTTGGTTTATCCAGATTCTTGTTGCCCTCGCCATAGCTCCAATACTGCTTGTAATCATTGGTGTTGTCGTTGCGGATATTCCGGGCGATGTCGCGAAGATGATCGAGCGCCAACGCGGCCAGATCAGCGGCACTGGCGGGTTGGAGGTTGGCGAGGGTACGGCTGACTTCTTCGACACCCAAACAGCGGAACGAAGCCTTGCGTCGGGCAATACGCTGGGTATGTATGGCACTGCGCAAGGCATTATGCCAATGCGCGAGGTTGGATAAAGCCAACAGGCGTTCGAGTTCATGGGACGCTGCCTCGCATGGATTACCACCCAGTGAGCTGATGAATGAACGCACCAGATCGGCGGTGTGCATCGCCGGACCGACCCAGTGAGCACCTTCGGGACGTTCGGGCGAACAATCCGGTGCCAGCAGTTCTATCAACAGTGCGAGTGCGGTTTCTGGAAGAGCTGCATAGGGAAATCCGCGTTCCCATCGATCATGCAGGAAAACCGCCAGATGGCTCCGGCGAACCTTGCTCTTGCCAATATACTGGTGCAGTTTGGTCATGTACGCCGCTGGGGTAATAATCAGCCCGCAAGCCAGCCAATAGACTCGCTGCGCGGCATCTATGCTTCCCAATTCAAGTTTGCGCGCAACAATAGAGGCAAGCACTTTTTTGTCGAGGTGATCTAGCGCTCCTTTCAGCAGAGGGGCAAGCGCATTTTCCAATTGACGCTTGCGGGCACGCAACGGAAATCCTTCCAGCAACTGTGCTAACGCAATGCGGGCGATCTCGGAATATGCCTCGTTGTATGCCAACAGAGACAATCCGTTGATATGCTCCTTTCCAACGCGCAGCATGGGCAATGCATAAGCAAGCAACACTTCCGCTACCAACGCCGGACGCGCCTGGATCAGAGCGGTAACCCATGCAGGATTATCACCAATATCGTAGGTAAAACGAAACGCCAGCATCCGCGATAAAACCGCATCATCGAGTTGTATCGCGCCGGACGGGTTGCTTTGATACAACTCGTCCATGCCTACCAAACAGGCTGGACGGATATAGTGCATTTTCCCTTTTAGCCCAAGCTTAACGATTTCGCTGACAGAAGGTAGGTCGTTGCGGCCAAGGGCATGACGAAAGCCCTCATGGGCGGCTTCAATCAGATCCTTATCTCCGTCAAGAAAGTCATCAAGGCGTTCATCTGGCGTTTTACCCCGAGCTTCTTGCAGCAATCCACTGTAAGCCAGTGCCAAATCATGTAGGACTTTCGGATGTGCGTTTCCATCCCTGATTGCGACGAGATGTTGACGGAAATAGCTTACCCACCCACTTTGCTGCTTCTGGCGTTCGAGCTTCCATTGCTGCTCTCGGAGAGCTTGCTCCTGTTGCCAATCGCCGATTGGGCAGCTAATGAACGGTTCGAGCCATTGCTGAGAAAACGGGTGCGCACTCACCCATGACTCAATAAATTCCAGTGCTGGGAGAGTCAGGTCATGCTGCCCACCCTGCCGCTTTAACATGAAAACAGCCTGGCTGAAATAATATTCTGCCAATTTACTTTGCTGTTCCTTTACTGCCTTTTCCAGATACCAACTTCCGATGTCTGCCGGAGGAGATGCGCCATGAAGCATCCTTGTGCATCGGCTCATGCAAGGCCAGACATTTTCCTGGCTAGCACATAAAGAGGCACCATGTTCAATCACTGATCTGTAACAACTGGGGCGATCAGAAAACCAGCTTGCAATGCGCTCAGCATGCGCCCCATCAAGCTGAGTATGTTCGTATTCATCGAGACCGACGCCGAGCCAATCGTAGAGGCGCTCATCAGTGGTGGAGTCGCCATGCGCTTCCAGTCCTCTAGCCAACAATTCCCCAGCCATCCGGTTTATACGATGCTCGTGCTGAGACTTTCTCAGTTCAGCATGTCTTTGCACCAATTGATCCAGCAGAATAGGTAAATCATCTTTGGCTGTCACAACCGGAAGTTCATAATCCCAGAACATGAAATAGTCGCCGATCAGATTGCGATCCTTCGGCGGATGGAGGTAATCCAATATTTGCGCAGGTGAAATAAAATGCGGATAGAGTTTACGCAGAAGAACTCCGTATATTTCATCATTCCTGTCTTCAACTATGCTTGCACGAATATCTTCTGCAAGCTTCAGCAGTCTTGAACTGTTATCTGGCATGGCATGCATTAACCCCTGCGCAGCATTTCCACGTATTGCTGGACGATAGCTGGCATCCCGTACAACGGCTTCCAGCGGGTCGCCCAATGTGGGCATGGGTTCGCCATAGCGCATAGCATCAAGCACACATCCAAGCAGCACTTGGTCGGCTTCTTCGCGTGAAGGTGATGAGAGAGCCTCTCTGAATGCAGGTGCCATATCCATCGTGCCAAGCGCGCCAAAAGGCGAGGATGACCAATCTTCTGAACGGAACCAAAGGTAATGTTGCGCTTCATTTTTTAAAGCAGCCAAGACAAGCTGCTTGTCTGTAACAGGAAAATTGCGCACGTCACCATAGAGCACTACGCCCAAGGGATCGCGCTCGATCAGGACGGGACGCCCGGTACGGCAATGAACAGACAGCCATGCGGCAAGGCCGCGCAGATCAGGCACAACGCCGCCATCTTCGCCCGTGATGAGTGCAAGTACGCGACCGAACGGCAGGCCGCTATTCTCGATCCGTGCGGCTAGGTAACGTGCGCCGAGATATTCGGCGACGCTACGGTGTACGGGGATATGTTGTTCTTCGCCGTCTTTTTGGAACAAGTTGGTTTTCAGCGCGGCTAGCAAGGGCAAGCCATGCGCCGCCAATTCGTTCCAGTAGTAGTGTTGGTCGTCGCTTGCCTCTTCGTCCAAGGCAAAACCGGCAATCCCGGACAGCAGATGGATAGCGCACAAATATCCGGCGGCATCGAGCAAGGTATCGGGTGAATGATGTTTTTCGCGCTTCGCATTTCGGTGTGGACGGCTTTCTTCGCGCGCGAGTTGGCGACACGCCATTTCGTAAATGCCCCTGCGGTTTTGCGGCCATTCGTTACCACCGACAGCCTCTACCAGCAAGTTCAATATCTGCGGATTGCGCAGAAGTTCGTCCAACTTGTGTTCGCTAGCCTTGCGCACGAACTCATTCGGGTCAGCTACGTTTTTGTGGCGAAGAATTTCGATGACATCGCTGCCGCTCAACGGATCAAGGTGCAAGGCAATAATATTGGGTGAGATACGTTTGAGGGCTGCGCTATCGCTCTCGCCCAACCAGTCCGCCTCGCGGCAGGAAAGGCGAAAGCGAGGGCATCCCAACTCTTCCAGACGCTTGCTGACTTGGGCAATCGCTGTCCAGCCATCGCCCCCATCTGCGCGCATCTCGTCCAGTGCGTCTATGAACAAGGTCTTGCCCCGATCTTCCGCTTTAGGCTCAAACATAGCGAAGTCGCGCGCCTTGATGGGGGAGGCGCTACCGGATTCTTCTGCTTCCCGCTTGAATGCCTCGGTCTTGCCCGCTCCCGGATCGCCCAGCAGCACATAGGCTGGCAGGTCGCGATAGCTCTCCAGCGGATGACTGCCCTGCTCATCCGGATTGCCGGACTTGCGCGTACAGGTACGCCGGGCAAGGAAAGATTGAGTTGCTTTGGTCAAAGCCAATGCTCCGCCGGGTAGGAGAGGAATTCAACAAGCGGGATGCCGCCCTCGCCGACCAGCAACTTCCTGCACTTGCCGAAGTTTTCCTCGAATACGTCGAGGCCGACCGCATGACCAGAAGCAGGCCCGCTTTTCACTTCAATGGCGGTGAGCCGATTGCCACGTTCAATGACAAAATCAACCTCGTGCGGACTATCACGCCAATAGTAAAGCTGACTGTCGGGATAGCCCGTGTTGTACAGGTGAGCACCAACGGTACTTTCCACCATGCGTCCCCAGTAGCTGCGGTCGGCTTTAGCTTCGGCCTTGGTGTAACCCGATCCGGCTGACATCAGGGAGGTGTTGAGCACGTTCAGCTTGGGTACGGAAGCGCGCCGACGGTGTTGCTGCCCGGCATATTTCTGTATTCCCATAACCAATCCGGCACTCCCTAGCAAATCCAGATAATGCGCGAGCGTTACCGTGTTTCCTGCATCCTGAAGCTGTCCAAGCATTTTTGTATAGGACAGGAGTTGCCCGGAATATTCGCAACCGAGATGGAATAATTGCTTGAGCAGTGCAGGCTTATCGACCCGCGTCATCATCAAAATATCCTTCTCGATACTCGGTGCAATCAAGCTGTCGCGAACATAATTACGCCAGCGCAACTCGTCGCGGATGCGCGTGGCGCTGCCTGGGTAACCTCCAAAATAGATGTAGTCGTCCAGATCGAAGTCGAAGGCTTCATACATTTCGAGGAACGACCAATGAGTGACTCGAATCAACTCATAGCGTCCGGCCAGGCTCTCACTCATGCCCTTCTGCATAAGCAGGGGTGACGATCCCAACAGAACGACGTGCAGCTTCAGGCCTTCGGCGCGGTCAGCATCCCAAAGTCCTTTGATAGCTTCTGACCAGCGGGGAATTTTTTGGATTTCGTCGAGGACTAGAATGTGTCCATCTTCCGATTCACGCGCTGCCGCGCGAGCACGCTGCCACTGCCTGACCAGCCATGCGGCATCTCGTGGACTGGCATCCTGATCATAGGCGACATCTTCGGCATCCAAAAATCCAGGCATACGAGCTTCGTCTGGCTGATCAACGGGGACGAAGTGATAATTACTACGCCCATACTGTGATAGGGCATCACGCACCAAAGTGGTTTTTCCTACCTGACGTGGCCCTGCCACAAAAATCAGAGAACGTGGTGGTTCAGAAAGCCTGTCAAGAAGGGTGCGAACTTCCTTACGCTGGTAGGTTTTGGTGGTCATAATTACTATTGTGAGTAAATTTGCTCATAATAGTAATTGGTAATCTAATAAATTTCAATAGTGTCCAGTTTTGCGGCCAGATGTTGCCATTTGCAGAATAGCGGCGGTACCGTACTCTATCGAGGCTGCACGTTTAGCGTCCCCATTCTTTGTGGCTTTGGGATAGGAAGTTAATTCTAATCTTGAGCTTCCCAAGCTGCTAGACGCTCGGAAGTAATCCAATAGTGATCCCCTCGGATACGTTTGTAGTATCGGGAGTGGAAGGCTTTGAGCGCGGATTCAAATTGCACCATCGTCAATACAGCGTCACTTATTTGAGGCAACGACTCATCATCCAGCGCTTCAAGGTATTTACCTTCAGGCTCATCCTTTAAAAATGACAATAAGTCATCGAGTATGCGATTAATAATTTTCACTTTACCGGCACTTATAGTCGCCTCAGGCTTCTTTTTGGATAGCTCTCTAACCTCTCTAAGGACACCTGCAAAAATCGGTGAGCTTGAGGTATAGGCTTCCACTACAGCATTAGTGGTTACATGCTCGAATTTCATATCATCATTCATTTTTTATCCGTTCCAAGCTTTGTTGGCGCTGCTCCTTCAATATTACTGCGTTCTCCATTTATGACGTAATACCAGTGGTAATCTTTATCAGAATAAACCACATTGTCTGACCGAAATCGCTCCACCTGCTCGATATATAGAGTTAGTATCATCGTCACGTCGCTGTTTGTCGGAAGCGCCTCCTCATCAAACTCATTGAAGTCTTCAAATGGCTTATAGTGTCCCGTTAGAATTTCGTTCCCTCGCGCTAATACTTTATTGACTAGCTTAAGCTTGAATAGGTTGAGGCCATCATTAGGTGATTTTTTAGCCAATAGCGATATTTCGGTGTGCAAGCCATGTAACTGCACAATCAGCTTTCCTAAGTTATTTACTTCATCTTCATTTTTCATATTATTCCTATGGGCATTTTGAACGGAATTCACTATATTTTTTTACAATCACATCTATCGGATCACGTTGCTTGCTATCGAAAAGCTCTACCATTTGAGCGATATCGGCATCCGTGAGGACTACGATGGCCTTGCGCTGGCCGGACCATAGATCAATGATCCTCGTCCATTCGGCTTTCTTCAAAGCGTTTCTTGTAATGAATAGACCGAACCTACCCATTTCATCAGCGAGGTATCGGTTTAGCTGATCAACATGAATTCGCTCAATTGCAACTACGTTCTTCATCTCCATTGTGATCTGTCGTGAACCATAGGTCTTGTACATGTCATCCAGAAACGGTGTTGAAGCCGTATTATAGAAAATTAGGTCACGAATACTTACGCCGCTTTCCGTGCGTGCCTGTTCTTGCGCAAAATCGAGTTGTGGGTACAGAAGCGAGGGAAGTAGTTGTCCCATCACATCCTCATATGTTCTGTCAGCGCCTCCATCTTTTCCGGTTGGTAACTTCTGAATAATAGAAAATTTTCTCTTCGCAGACGTAACAGGTATTTGTGAAAATAGTGGGTCGCTATGGCAATCATCGAAGGTTCGCTCCTTCGCCTTGATGTAGTTGTCTATCACGCCATAGTGATCGCGGTTATAGTTCAATACCTTGACGCGCGTTATTTCTTCGGGCTTGTGTGATATTTCATCTTGGGGGCAATACTTCTCAAAGTAGTCGTCGTAGCTGAGCCAAGGAACGTACCTCAACCATCGTTTTGGAACAAAAATAAGAGGCTTTCCATCCTTCGGATTGACAGGTAACGGAATATCTCGCTGCGTTTCGAAGGCGTTTTTTCGGTAATCGTATACGTTCTGAATTTCTGACGGTGCAGTTGGAATACCTAGCTGTTCGCATTGCTGGATCGTAAAATCGATCAGAAATGATTTCAGAAAGCTGCAACTGATATCGCTGATTCGATCTTTGGAGATGCCGTCGACAAAGAACTGTATTTCCTCAAAGTGACGAAAGCCAACTTGGGCGTATTGTGGAATGCGCTTGAATAGAGAGACGATCTCTCGTGCTGCTGCTTCACCGATTCGCTTTCCACGACGGGTCGCTGAAGTGCCTAGGCCTATCTCATCACACTCGGATGCGATAATGAGGGTTGCAACCGCCTGCTCTTCTTGTCCCCGTGCACTAAGAACGCCGAGATGATTGAACGCGTTAAGAAGGCTCGTATGAAGCGCTTGATCCTGTTGTGAGGGTGAGCGCCACAGCATGAATGGATCGACGTAAAGAGGAATATCCTCGTCCAAGAACGGTATAGCAAAATCAAGTTCTGCTTGCGGCTTGAGAATGCCATATTGGTCTGTCAGACGCGGTCTAATGAGTGCCATATCGGTCATGCAGTCACCCGCTCTGTGAGCAATGAAGCCAATGGACTACCTTCGGCGACATGGGGAACGACGATCTCTGTGGACAGTGCGAGCACAAGACGATTGCGTGCCAATGCTGTTTCGCGGGTGGTGCGGCGAACTTCGGGGGCGAAGGCGCTGACGACCAGTATCCGGCCACTGGTCAGCGGTTCGCGTTCTTCGGGTGTGGGGCGATAGTCGGTCATGCCGCGCGCCAGCACTTTTACCACACGTCCACTGCGCCGGAGAACTGAGCGCAACACCTGCTGTTCCAACGGCGAGTGGAATCCGCTGACGATGACTTGACCGGCCTTCACCCATTCAGGCACACGTTCCAGAGTTTCGAGCAAGACATGGCCGGGACACTCGCGAGATGAGAGGAGGCCAAGCAGCGGTTCGTCGAGTAGCGCCACATTGCCGACACCTGCCAACTGCTCAGGTGCGCTGGTGCCAAGTCGGTCACGCAGGATGGCAGGCAGGAAGACGGGAGCGGGCTTCATTCTTCGCCGTCATTGTCGTCGGCCCCGCCTATGCGGTACTTAATATCGTAGTTGACAATGAAGTCAGTCTCCTCAGCATTAAGCCCGTATAGCTCTGCAAGCATCACATCAATCTTATCAATTAGCGACTTGGATAGACTTGGGTAAAACTCATCGTATTCAACACGTCCGGTTTTGTATTCATAAACTCTGCGCTTTGAATTGTTGCGCAGATCCTGCATTAGGGAATCAAACTCGTCTGCGAGTCCGTCGTAGTGGTCAGCACCAAGAGCAAACAATGGCATTTCGCTTACATCGGTGCCGGCAATATTTCGACAGTTCCCTTGTGCATAAAACCAAAAATAGAAAAATGTGCTATTTATTACTGCTCCCAAAATCTTCGCGGTCTTGGGCGATTCGCAGTAGAGATCCTTGAGATGATCAGTTGATCGATCCTTAACAGGCGATTTGAAATACGGTTCAAAATCCATTGAACGTATCCAAAAAACTGGACTGCGGTGGTAAGTGAAATGCCCTGAGCCTGTCTTTCTCAGATATGTACCAATTTTTGCCCTACTCTTTAAGAGCTTGGCAATAACTCTTTTGGCAATGTTTGTCCCGACTTTTGAATATCGCAGATATCCGTTTTCAAATGGGCATTCCTCATACGACAAGCCTTTTTCAAACAGGAATGGTCTTTCTTCCGCGTACCAACGCATATAGCCTGAGGTGTGGGTACCTTTCGAAGACGAAGCTGAAAGAATGATTGACAACCATTGCTGTCCAAGATAGATTCCGCTTTCCGATCTATTTCTTGATATGACGCCTTTTTGGACAGGGTAATGGAGTATTTTCAAGATCGTGCCCCTCATGCTGTCCAAGATCAAACGAAGGCCAAGCTGGCCTGAGGTTCATCCTGCGGATCAGGTGGCATGGAGAACGGCTGGTTAAGCCATGCCATCAGATCCCGATGCGTAAACAAATTCATGCGTAGTAGCGCCACAAGGTTAGACAAACTCCAGCCGAACTTCGATGACATCTGCAAATAGCGTAGCAACAGCATAGAGATCAATGCTGTCCAAATCTGTGTCTTGACCGCGTTCGCCGAAGTTCCGACGAAAGTCTTGATCTTCAAATTTTGTTTGATCGCCTTGAAGAACAGTTCTATCTGCCAGCGATCTTTGTAAATTGCCGCGATGGTGGAAGCACCCAGACCAAGATGGTTAGTAAGAAAGACGAGTATTTCGCCCGTATCCTCACGGACGGCTTGGATCCGGCGTAATAGATGTGTGCACTTTTGTTGAGCACCTGTACCGGTCAAACGGATGATCTGATCCTTGGCGATGTTGCGGTTCTTCGGTGGTTCGCGCTCTTCGACCACCTCGAACAGGGCATTGTCTTTCATACGGGTGACGAAATATACGCCAGCTTCTGTCCAGTTCGAAAACAGCCGATAGTCGTTGTAGCCCCGGTCATCAACGACGATGGTGTCGGGCGCAAAGTCAATTTGCCACGCCGCTTTCACATCGGAGACCTTGCCATCAGTGATTAGCCCGAAACACGGCAGATAACCATCGTGGTCGAGTACCAGGTGTAATTTCACGGCACCTTTAGTCCGTCGGAACTTCGCCCAGTCATACATCGACAGGCACAGGTCAATGACGGTCGAATCCATGCTGACCAGTTTGTTTTTGAACCGAAACTTTTTCTTGCCAACCGCTTTACTGGAAACAGTATCGAACAAGGCGTAAAAGACCTTCTCGAACAACTCCGCAGGACGGTGGCTGTTAGCATAGGACAAGGACGAGCGCGCAGGCGCTTCGATACCCAAATGCGCCAACTTGCCTTCGCAGCTCTTCAGACCTCCCTCGATTTCCCTCAATGAGTGGGCTCGTCCGAGTTGGCAAAACAGCATGGCAACAAATTGACTCCAACTCGATACCCCCTTGCTGCGGTGTTCGGCCTTAGTTTCTTTGACAAGGCGGGCAAATTCGGTGCGTGGAATAAGCTTGAGTATTTGGCTAAACATGCTGCATGATGCGTTCACGTTGGGTCTCCTTCGGCTAGGGGTAGGTGGGTTTGGCGATTCACCTATACCTTACACCTTCGGATGATCCAACGTCATAGTCTGTTTAGGACGGGAATGATAATCGGTGTATGAGAGAAATAATAATATTATTTTTTCAAAAGCTGTCTTTGCTGCTTCATTTTAACGTCAATACCAAAGGGTTGTGATCGCTCATTGTGGCCCAAACGCCAGTACTTATTATTTCTAGGCTGTTCAAATTTGGTATATGTATTTTA
>Ga0364859_10466_pt1 | contig 14760 bp, 23 predicted proteins | sample ExccelAu500001D3_FD_206911 | JGI IMG/M metagenome (GOLD analysis project Ga0364859, IMG submission 206911) | Enriched cells from Trout Bog Lake Hypolimnion, Wisconsin, USA - BchlTB.Aug20.5000.01 .D3 | ecosystem: Environmental > Aquatic > Freshwater > Lake > Hypolimnion/Profundal zone | place: USA...
CTAGGGGGTAATACTGCTTCTGGCGCTGTAGTTATGGGGTTGAAAGGTACTGGAACTGCTGCATATACGGATACACAAGCCTCACATGCTGGGTGGTCAGAAGTTGGCGGTACTAATGCTCCTACATATTCTGGCACTCGCAAAACTCCGGCATTCAGTGCTGCTACTAATGCGAACCCCTCCGTATTAGGCACAAGCGCTGCTGTAGTGTTTACTATGACGGGTTCAGGTACTGTGGCGGGAGCATTTATCAACTTGGGTGGGTCTTCTACCATTGATAACACTACAGGCACACTGTTTAGTGATGGCGACTTTACGGCAGGCTCCAAAACAGTTAGTTCAGGTGACACTATAAACGTTACGTGGACATTATCAGCTGCTGGCTAATTAAGGATTTGAAATGGCCCTGGTCATTGCTAATCGCATACTTGAAACCGCCACATCGCCAGGTGTAGGTGCTGTTAGTTTGTTGGGTGCTGTTACGGGGTATCAATCTTTTTTATCAGGGATTGGTAATGGCAATACTACATATTACACAATAGCTGATCAATCTGGAGCTAATTGGGAAGTTGGGGTAGGTACATATGCTTCTACAGGCAGCGTTTTAACTCGTACAACCCCAATAGCAGGAAGTGCAACTACTCCAGTTAACTTCTCTACCGGTACACAGAATGTGTTCTGTGACTATACCGCTTCTACAGCAGTGCTGGCATCTAATAATCCCGGTACATCAGGTCAAGTACTAACATCTGGTGGTATAGGGGTTGCTCCCTCTTGGGCAGCGATTGCCAATACTGGTGTATTAAGCTTCTCAGCAGGCACAACTGGACTTACACCTAGCACAGCTACTACTGGTGCGATTACTGTTGCAGGTGTTTTAAATGCCGCAAACGGTGGAACTGGTGAAGCAGGAACTCTAACTGGTATTTTGTATGGTAATGGAACATCCGCTCATACAATTGCTACAACCGCTCAAGTATTGTCATTGATTGGAACATTGCCTGTAGCTAATGGCGGTACAGGACAATCGACAGCTGCAGCAGCTTTCAATGCACTCTCCCCCGTTACCTCTACAGGCGATCTCATTCTGGGTAATGGGGTCAATAGCGCCACTCGGCTGGCTATCGGTCTTAATGCGCAAGTACTAACTTCTAATGGTACGACCGCTTCCTGGCAGACAGTGACGAGCAGTGGCACAGTAACCTCTGTCTCCGTAGTCTCTGCCAACGGACTTGCTGGTACGGTTGCCACAGCCACTACAACCCCCGCAATCACGCTCTCCACTACGGTAACGGGAATCACGAAGGGCAACGGTACGGCTTTATCTGCCGCGACCGCTGGTACTGATTATGTAGCTCCAGGAACAGCAACAACATTTACAGCAGCTCAATCATTTACAGGTTCTACTTCTGTTCTTGCTTCTGTTTTGACTAACGCTGCGGAGGTATGCACTGTATCTGCGACTGCCGCAACAGGCACTATTGCATTTTACCCATCAACTCAATCTGTTCTTTATTACACTACTAATGCTTCTGCTAACTGGACTGTCAATTTGACATTCTCTAGCGGAACAACAATGAACACCGCATTAGCAACAGGTCAATCATTAACTGTTACTTTCTTGGTTACTCAAGGCGGTACTGCTTATTACAATAACGTAGTTCAAGTTGATGGTACAACTACTGGCGTAACTACAAAATGGCAAGGTGGCGCACCTACGGCTGGTAATGCTAGTGGTATTGATGTCTACACGTATACTATTATTAAAACTGGTTCAGCTACATTTACAGTATTAGCATCACAAACTCAATTTAAATAATATGCCAACACTAATTACTAGAGGTGCTGTTTCTGTTAGAGCTTATGGCTTTGGTGCTAAAGCTGGAGTAGCTCCTCCCGGTTCGCAATCTTATACAACTGCTGGAACATATACTTGGGTTGCTCCTGCTGGAGTAACTTCAGTATCTATTGTTGCTATTGGAGGAGGTGGGCAAAGTCACTCCACTATTGGTGCTTGTTGCGCTTTCTTTAGATATGGCGGGGGAGGCGGTGGATTAGGTTATAAAAATTCCTATACGGTTACTCCCGGTAATTCATATACTGTTAGAGCAGGTGCTTCTGGTGTTTCTAGTTATTTTTGCAGCACTTCAATTGTTTTAGGTAATACAGGAACTGCTTGTGGCGTTGGAGGTACTCATGTTGGTACAGGTGGCGCAAACGGCGGCAATGGTACTAGCGTTTATAATTGTGGAAATAATTTTCCTGCGGCTGGAGGTGGAGCAGCTGGATATAGTGGAACTGGAGGCAGCGGTGTAAAAGGGTATTGCAAAGCTGGAACAGCAGGAGCCGGAGGTGGCGGTGGCGGTGGCGGTGCATATTGTAATATTGTTGCTCAATATGCGGGAGGAGGAGGAGGGACTGGCTTATGTGGGCAAGGAGCCAATGGTGCTGGAGGTACAAAAACTGTAGGTGCTGGTGGAGGTTCTGGGGGTGCAAGTGGAGGTTTGCAAAATACAGCGGGTTTATATGGGGGTGGTGCAGGTTCTTCAAATAATGTGTTTTCAACTTTGTGTGGTGCAAATGGCGCAGTTCGTATCCTGTGGCCCGGTAACACCCGAACGTTCCCTTCAACTTGCGTAGGCTCACCTTAATTTAGAGAAACAAAATGAACTTATATATTCAAACTGAAAACGGAAATGCAATAAATCATCCAGCTTTTGAGGATAACCTTATAGCGGCATTTGGGTCTATTCCTGCACATTGGGAAACCTTTATTAGAGTTAAAAGACCTATACCTACTATTTATCAAGTGTTAGATAGTCAAGAGCCAACATACCAAAAAGCGAATGGTGTTTGGACTGATGTCTGGGCATTGCGTGATATGACTACCGATGAAATTACTGCCAAACAACAAGCAGAAAAAGATAGATGGTTGGCATTACCAAATAGAGAAAACTTCTCAGCATGGACTTTTAATGAAGCTACTTGCCGCTATGAACCGCCTATCCCTAGACCAGAAGGTGCTTTTAAATGGGATGGTGCAACGAATTCATGGATAGCTTTACCTTTACCAATAACTGTATAAGGAACTAAAATGAACACAGTAACAGTAGTAGATGATGTCAATGACACAGCAGTCAAAGAAGTGATTGAAAGCAATGAGCTAACAATCCTCAACTACTTTCTTTCATCTGTATACATTATTAAAAAGCCTGAGTATTTAGCGGCAGCTAAAGAAGTCGTTAAGTCTAATGTGAAGTCTTTAAAGAAAATGGGTATGCAAGCTAACCCTCTTTGCGAACTGTATCAAACGGCTAACTTTGCTGATGACCCTAGAATGGCTGACTTTTCAAACTTTGTTGGTTGTACTGGTTGGAATATTCTTCAGTCACAAGGTTATCAAATGGCTGATAAAAATACATTCTTTGAGTCGATGTGGTGTCAAGAGCATCATAAATTGTCCTCAATGGAACAGCATGTTCATCCGAACAATGGCGCACAGCTAGTTGGTTTTTACTTTATTGACACCCCTAAAGATTGTCCAAGGGCGATTATTTATGACCCAAGACCAGGCAAAGTACAAATCAGTATGGATGAAACCAATCGTGAAGAAGCCACTAACGCTAGTAATATGATTAACTTTATTCCAGAACCGGGAATGTTAATTTTTACAAATGCTTGGTTGCCACACTCCTTTACTCGTAATGGCTCTAGTAAATCATTCCGCTTTATTCACTTTAATATTGGTGTAAGACAAGCCCCTGCACAACCTGAAGCTCCAGTTATTGTATGAACAAATATCTCGTCAGAATTAATAAAAGCCGTGGTCAAGAAGGTCGTGGTACTACTGACCATGTTTGGAGAATCTTTGAGAACGATAAAGAGTATTTGTTTAAAAATGTCGTCATTAATTCCACATTAATAGACCAACAAACAGGTGCAGATTATTCAGTCTTTTGTCATGGCACTATGGATATAGATAAAGATACCTCTACTTGCACTATTAACGGAGAAGTGACAAAGCCTACTGGTGAACATAAGTATCAAATCCGTTTTAATAAGGATAGAGGTCAAGAAGGGCGTGGCTCTATAGACCATGTATGGCGAGTGTTTGAAGATGGTAATGAGTTTTTATTCAAGCACTTAAAGGTCAATGTGCCTTCTTATGGCGAAATTTCAGATAACGATACTCGCTATAACGATAACTTTAATGTGGCTTGTTTAGGTAAAATGACCATTGACAAACAGACTTCAACGGCAGTAATTAACTAAGGCTTAAATTATGATATATGCAGAAATTAATGGAACAACGCTAATTTTATATCCTTATGGATTTGCTCAATTACAAGCTCAAAATCCATACACCAATTACGGAACTAACCAAGATGTAGCTTATTGGTATCCATTAACAGATACGGCTATTACTACAGGTAATACTTTAGCTCCTGTAATTGATGCAACGCAACCAACTTATGACCCTGCTACTCAGCTTTGCACTCAAAATGACAATCCTACATTAATTGATGGGGTTTGGACATTAGGTTGGACTATTACTGAAATGACACCAGAGCAACAAGCGGCTTATATTGCTCAATTACAAGCTCAAACTTCTACTCAAGCACAAACATTATTGTCTGCTACTGATTGGACAGCTATCGCTTCTGTTGCAGACCCAGCGGTATCTACACCACATTTAACTAATCAAGCTGAATTCTTGTCTTATAGAAGTGCAGTAAGAGCTATTGGTGTAAATCCTCCTACAACTCCTGCTACATTCCCTACTGCCCCTACGGAACAGTGGAGTAATTAGTGTAATATATGCGATATGAAATATAGCATCGTAATACCTACATACAATAACTGCGAAAAATATCTAAAGCCTTGTATAGATTCAATAATCAAATACACGGATATGACTGATGTTGAGTTGGTCGTTTCTGCTAATGGATGCACTGATAATACAAGGGCTTATCTGGACTATCTTGAAACTGCCATTCCTAATTTGGAAATAGTATGGGATAGCGCCCCTTTGGGTTATGCTAAAGCTACTAATAAAGGCATAAAAGTCTGCAATTCAGATAAGATTGTGCTGCTCAATAATGACACAGTTTTGCTTGAACAGCCCAAGAATCAATGGCTGGAAATGCTGGATAAACCCTTTAGCGACAATGATAAGTGCGGCATTTCCTGCATCATCAAGGGGCATTCCGAACCAGCAGGGCGCGATTTTGCGGTATTCTTTTGCGTTATGGTGCATCGCAAGGTGTTTGATGCCATAGGGCTTCTCAATGAAGAATATGGTGTTGGTGGCGGAGAAGATACAGAGTTCTGCATTGAATCTGAAAAAGCCGGATTTGAAGTCTGTGAAGTGTTTGAAAAAAAATGGGCTGATAATACCTATACAGGTGTCTTTCCTATCTATCATGCGGGTGAGGGAACAATGCACGATACTGAGTTAGTCAAAGATTGGAGCAATATATTCCTGCTCAATTCCCTTCGTCTGGCTAAGAAATACAATCGTGATTGGTACAGATGGCGGCTTTCAAATTATTGGGAGCGCGCTGTATTTCTTAAAGGCGATCCGGTGTTTCCAAGAGAAGTCACGCGCTATGAATGGGCCAATAAGAATCGCATTGGCAATAAAATTTTAGAGATTGGCTGTACTGATGGCTATGGTATTCAATTCTTCCCAAAAGATATTGAGTACACCGGAGTGGACTATGACCCTATCATTATAGAAGTAGCCAAAGAACAGGAGTGGAGCTATAACGCTGAATTTATCAGCGCGGACATAAATGATTTCCCGCTTGGACAATACGATACCATAGTTGCTTTTGAAGTCATTGAGCACCTTGATACCGGACTGAAAATAGTCAGAAAATTGCAGAACCATTGCAAGCGTCTGTTAATTACAGTGCCCATGAATGAACCTGTGGGTTTCTGGGGGCCGCATCACAAGCTGCATGGTCTTAATGAATCACACTTCCCCGGATTTGAATTTAACTACATCAATGAAGCCGGTGAAATATCGGATAAAGCTATGCCCATTGATGACAAGAATCGTCTTAATCTGATGATATGCCGGTGGACTAATGGCTAAAATTCTATGTTCAGTGGCTACGCGAGGCAGGTATTTCACTACGCTGCCCTTGGTGCTGAACGCCATTATCAATCAGACGCGCCTGCCTGATAAGCTAATCATCTTTGATGATAATGATGATCCGCAGGATATGCGTAAGGAAATGCTATATACCTATTTTTTTCAAATACTGGATATTAAGGGTATTCAATGGGAATGGTTGTTCGCGGATAAAAAAGGCCAGCATCATATTCATCAACGCGCGAATAGCATGGGGTTTGAATGGGTATGGCGCGTTGACGACGATGCAATACCTGAGCCTAGCGTATTAGAGCGTCTGTTCAGTTATACCGCTTTGAACATAGGGGCTATAGGTGGCAGCATTCTGACGCCGCCAATCCCGCGAATTTCCGCTTCAACCGGGCGAATAACAGATATTGATATAGAAAATAATATCCAATGGGGTGAAATAAGAGCCCAGAAGGAAGTGGAGCATTTACATTGTTCATTCCTGTATCGCGCCGGAGTGCATGACTACAACTTGGGGCTATCTCGTGTGGCCCATCGGGAAGAAACATTGTTCACTTATGGCCTTTTCAGAAAAGGCTACAAGCTATTGGTAGTTCCAAACGCAAATACTTGGCACTTCAGGAACCATGAAGGCGGCATTCGCAGCGAAACCAAGGAAGAATTGTACCATCACGATGAGCAGATTTTCAGGAATGTGCTCAAGTTCAAAGACAAAACAGTGGTAGTTCTGAATGGTGGGTTAGGCGATCACATCGTCTTTAGCAAAATCCTCCCTGAAATCAAGAACCCAGAACTTTTTACCTGTTATCCTGAAGTAGTGCCGGGTAAATCAATAGCGGAAGCGCAACATCTGTTTGGGGATATTGACCAGTGGAATGTATATAAAAAGATGGACTTGTGGAAGTGGAAGGATAGTTTGGAAAATGCTTACCGGAAATTATATCTATGATAATTATTTCCCCCTACGCCAAAAAACTGATTAGCGGCAAGCAGAACCCCAAAAATTACCCGTTCTGGCGGGAATTGATTGCCTTAATTGACGAGCCCATCATACAGATAGGAATTGAAGGCGAAGAACAGCTAGTGCCTGATTTTCGAAAAAATTTACCTCTTGCCGAACTTATGCTTTTGCTCAAGGAATGCCGCACTTGGGTAAGCTGCGATAGCTTTTTCCAGCATCTTGCATGGAGTGAGGGAAAACCGGGTATAGTTCTATGGTCGGTATCAGACCCGCTTATTTTTGGGCACCCTGAGAATATTAACCTTTTGAAAAGTAGAAATAACTTAGCAAAAAACCAGTTTTTATGGTGGGAATTTGTACCCCACGACGCTGAAACCTTTGTATTTCCGACGATAGTGCTGGAAAAATTAGCCTGTGGCTGAAATCTGGGCTATTCTTGTTTTTTTTGTTGTGCTATATTGCATCAAAATAGTAATCCCTAAATAAAGAGGCTGAAAATGGCTCAAAATACCCTCACTATTAATTCCGAATTAATGCTATCTATTTTTCAGTATCTTGAAAATAGGCCCGCCAAAGAAGTATTCCAGTTATTGACACTTTTAGGTCAGGCTTGCAGCCCACAATTCCAAGCTATCCAAGATGCGGCTAACAGCGCAGCAGCTACTCCTGTTGAGCCTGCGGCTCCAACGGATAGCGCCGCGCCCGATAGCGCCTCGGTGAATTAAGTTGAGCCCCGATTGGCAAGTCATACTGGATATAGTATTGTCAGCCATTTTAGCTTCTTTAGGGTGGTTCGCCCGCCAAATATGGGAGATGATAGCCACCTTAAAAGATGATTTAACTAAAATCGAAGTAAGCCTCCCAACGAATTATGTAAGGCGAGTGGATTTAGAATCCAGATTTGATAAGCTAGACAAAGCGCTGGATAAGATTTTCACCAAACTAGACAGTAAGGCGGACAAATAATGAGAGGGTATTTTCCGTGGTGGGGATGGTTTTTTGGGATGGATAAGAATACCCCTGCGGGTATTTCTCCTGCTGTTGAAGAAAATCTGATCGTTACAATCAATACCCGGCCTACCAAGAATAAAAAAGCCCCCACAAAGCGCGCTGCGCCCGCCAAAGCCGCCAAGACTATCAAGCCCACTGCAAAGCCCACTGCAAAGCCCACTGCAAAGCCCACTGCAAAGCCCACTGCAAAGCCCACTGCAAAGCCCCCCAAGAAACCATCAAAATGAATACTCTGCTGAAAGCGTTAAAATCGCGGACAGTTTGGTATGGTATCGTAATAATGGCGTTAGGCGGGGCTCAAATGTTTGCTCAAGACATTCCTGTGAGGCCGCTATATCAAGCCTTGTTCTATCTCACAGCCGGGTTATTTATCATCATCCTAAGATTTGATACTGACGATTCTATTTCAGACAAATGATAGATAGCCCAATAAACAAACGCCAAACCCTCGGAGCATTGGTCATTTCGGCAAGTCTGTTGGTGGGTACAGCCATCAACGAAGGATACACCAGCCGCGCCGTGCAGCCCTTGCCGGGGGATAAGTTGACCATCGGCTTTGGTAACACTGCTGGTGTCACTAAGAATAGCGTAACCACCCCTGTACGCTCTTTAATTACCCTTGAAAATGATCTGGAAGGCCGCAAAGCAGCTATAGCAAAGTGTGTCCATGTGCCGCTCTATCAATATGAATTAGACGCCTATATGGATTTTGCCTACAATGTGGGCACTTCAGCCTTCTGCAAATCCACCTTGGTAATCCGGCTTAATACCCAGAATTATGCCGGGGCTTGTAATGAATTGAAGCTTTGGACACAATTTCACGGAAAGTACAATGCTGCACTTGCCAAGCGCAGGGATAGGGAATACAACACTTGCATGGGCTTTGATACTATAAGGACAACAAATGCTAACCCCTAGCCAGATTATACTAATTGTAACGGCGGGTATTATTTTCTTATTTGGAGCTTTCATAGGTTTTAAAATAGGGGACGCGCGGTTACACGCATTTGAAGCCGTAATTAAAATTCAAACGCAAGCTCAAGAAGCGCGTACTAAAAAAGTTGAAGCTGAAAGCACTAAACAAACTCAGGAGATAAATGATGCTTACCAAGCTGGCATTACTAGCCTTAATCAGTATTACACTAAGCGGTTGCGCGACGCCACCATTGCCCAAAGATTGCCCGCCATTCCCAACACCACCATCAGCTTTAATGACCCAACCAGCCACGCATTTCTTGCTAACGATCCCAAAATAGCAGACTACGACATTCTGGCGGGTCAGTGTGCTGCAACGACTTTGCAGCTTGAAGATTTGCAGAAGTGGGTTAGAGAACAAGCAGCAACATTAAAATGAAATACCAGTTACAACCAATACGACTTTTTAGAAAAGGTAGCAAAATGAAAAAAATACTTTTTGTTTTATTTTTTATTTCTTTAAACGCTCATTCAGCAAACATTGGAATTTGTAAAAATCAAGAATATGCTTTATGTGCTGCTTCTGCTGCAATTCCTACTGGAAAAACCATAACAGTTCAAGGAAAAACTTTTCGAGAAGGCGTGGCAGTTTGCCCGATTTTGACTGGGGATTCTATTGCCAATTTAGATCTTATGAACGGATCTTGCGATCATGCCCCTAATAAAGTTTGGTCTTTGTTTGGAATTCCTCCACAAACAAGTTATCCACAAGGCCCAAGCTGGACTACTGTTACCGCAACTGTTAGAACTTTTACAATAGGACAAACACCTACAACAGGCATGAGCAATATGTGGAGTTTTCCATGTGAAATTCAAGCTAAATCAATTAATGGCGTAAAACTAGCTAGTTGCTATGGCCCGATTATGGAAAGCCCTTGGAATAATGGTCATGTTCAACAAGGTGAAAAGGCATTTACTCAAGCTCCAGCAGGAGCAACCTATCCTGTTGGTGGAAATATAGCTAAATAAATAAAGAAAAAGTGATTAGTTATGAATTATTCAAAAAACGGACTTCATTTAACTGAACAATTTGAAGGCTGTAAGCTTACTGCTTATCCTGATCCCGGAACTGGCTGGGCGCTTCTGCACCAACCTCTAAAAAAGTACGCTAACTAATATGACTGATATTTTGGAAGATGCAGCAGAATATGAGCAGCACCAAAGAGACGCATCCATAAAAGAAGTGCGCGAACGCAAAGCCATGCCCTTTACAGGCCGCTGCTTGATCTGCAACACCCCCATAAAAAAAGGGCAGCTCTGCGGCGCGGATTGCCAGAATGATTATGATTTGGAACAGCGAATCAAACAAATATCGGGGAATTTTCTGTTGCGTAGCAGACGTTAGCCAATTCCTTCTGCATCCCATCCATAGCTACAGGGACTGTGTAGACGTATTTCGTTTAGTGTTGTATACATCATTAAAGTCCTTAAGAATTGGGTACTTATTTTCACGATACTCTTTGTTCTGCTTCGCCATTTCAGCAATCACTTCTGGTGTAAATACATGCGCTCGTTTTTCGTAAGGATTTGACATTATAGGGCTCCCATAATAATTACTACCGCCATACTTTTAGCTTCCAGCTAGTAGCCACTCTTTAAAATATGTACGCGTTTTTTCGCCGTTGATTGCATTCGTTCAACGGCCTTTAACGCAGCTTTTTGATCTTTAGCCCAAAGCAGTCCCGCTTTCACAAATTTTTTACCGCGTTGTAAAACAGGCGTTTGGGCTTCCGTTGAGGGGACACCAATTATGATACGTCCTTTGAGCCCCATACTAAGCCGCCAGCAGCGCTAAGGCGCGGTCTTTGATCTTGTCGCCGTTGCCAAACCATGCTGAATTAAGGCGCGCTTCGCTGCTTCTAGCTGGTGCCCAATGGTCATAGTATTCAGTTACGGCGTTCAGCATTCCCCATTTGGTATGCCCCACCAGATCAATGCCTTTAGCATCGTCTTTGAATAGCGTCAGAATCCGGCGATAGGCGCGGTTATCTGCTATATCATAATTTTCCTCTTTGACTTGGGTTACTGGGGTTAACAGATCAGCCAGAAACGCTACTGCGTCTTTAGAGGATAGCTTCTGCTCTTGTAAAGATTGCGCCATACCCATGAAAGCACCAAAGCTGGCTACGGCTTCACCTAGTTGCTGTTTTACTGCCGCGTGATTAAAGCTTTTAATATGGCTAAAGGAAACCGAATTAGCCATATCATTATGAGCAAGGCTAAGGGTATTGTTACAAACAACGCGAATAGTAGTAAAACGAGCAGTGGTCGCCAGAGTTCGATCACAAGAACTGCTAAGAAGCAGGAAACCGCCAAGGCCATCATCATTGCACACCTCCCCAAACTGCCCGGTTTCAGCCAACGCCCAGAAGCGCTTGCCGCCAAATAGCGTACCTGCGGTGCGAATTTTAAAATCATTCTCGTCCATCAGATCGCGGAAAAATTCCAGAATTTCACCGGGTTGTACCGGGTTATAGCGGTCAGATACGATGCCTAAAGGGGCATGGGTATCAGAACGATGTAAAACATTCTGGCCGGGAAAAGGAATGGAGAACATATCACCTTCCAATGTATATTCCACCGGGGATTTTTGTATTTCCCAATCCATGCCAGCAGCAACACGCCATTCTTCAATAGAAGCATCTTCTTCCAGTTCTTGCCCCATACCATGCCAAGGCGTGTCACCCACAAAAGCCATTTCAACAAAGCCATTTTTTCGTACACTTAGTTCATGCGCCATGATTAAACCCTCTTTGCTTGAGATAAAATTTCAATGCGTTCTCGGTCTGCTCTTAAAATAGAATACCGTTGATGCAAACGCCGTAAGATTGATAACCGTTTTTCACCTGCAAGTTCTTCATTTAATAGGCTTAATACTTTTTCTTCTGAAAAACTGTGCAACTCGTTATTTAATACACGCCAAGTTAAATGCGCCATAATTACTACCTCCGAGAATTCAATATACGCTGTCAAATACTTTTTGACAAGAGTTTTAATCGACTTTCAAGAATATCCACCGCTTTTTTCACTTTTTCGTGGCTTTTCTTAGCTGCGTTATACCGCCGGGTGCTGATTTTAAGGTCTGCCTTGGCAATGGCTAGGGTCAGTTTAAGAAGTTCAATTCGTGTCATTTCAGTTCTCCTAATGCTATATCGGCTAAAGATTGTTTATCGTGCAAAGAAGCTAAAATCCGTTCGTCCACAGTGCTATCAGTAAGCAGTATGTAACACCACACATCATTTACTTGCCCGGTTCTATGCAAGCGGCCTATACACTGCTCAAACAATTCCATAGACCACGGTAGGGATACAAACACAATCTTGCTGCCACCGTATTGCAGGTTAAGGCCGTGCGCGGCTGATTTGGGGTGTAGTAACAGCAGTTCAATTTCACCCCTATTCCAGCGATCCTTGGCGTTGCTGTCATCCAAAGTCTGCGCGTGAGGATAGCGGCGTTTGAGTTCAGCCAATTCCTCCTTATAGTTGTAAACGAGAATAGTATTAGCGCGTTGATTTTCCGCTAGTATTTCTTCCAGCAAATCAAAACGATGGGTGGAAAACCATATCGGGCGTTGAGTAAGGATAAATTTACCCGGCTTATTAGGATTGGGCGTTCGCGTGGTTTCATACACGAAGCCGCTTGCCATTTGCTGTAGCTTGCCCACTACTACCGCTGCGTTTTGGGCTACAATTTTGGCATCGGGGAAAGATGCTACAAAGTTGTCCTTCATTTGCTTGTAGGCCGCGCGCTCTGGAAAATCACAATGCAGCTTGACCGTATGCAGCATTGGTAGCTTGTCCCGATACTCCGCGTTATCCAACACGAAGGTAGCGGGCTTGATGCGTTGCATTACCTGTTCCAATGATCCTCTCACCGGCTCCCATTGCCCGAAGTCGCGGTTAATGCAGACAAAATACTGCTGTAAAAAAGCACTCTTGGAGCGGCCTAATAGCGTTTGATCTATGATCTTGCATTGCCCGAAGGTATCTTCCAAGCCGTTGCTGGTAAATGATCCTGTCAAACCCCAGCGGATATTAATAGATGTTAGCCATTTTAGAACTGCTTTATAGCGTACTCCTGAAGGCTCTTTTAGTTTGGTCAATTCATCAAAGATAACCCCATCAAAAGAATGGGCAGAGGGCAGCGATTGCAAGTTGTCATAGTTAGTAACCACTATCTCCGCATCAGAGGCAAATGCTGCTGCGCGCTTCTTAGGAGTACCTACGGCTATAGCCATAGTAATGGTAGGAGCCCAATTCAGGCGTTCCTGATCCCATACATCGGTACAGACGCGCTTTGGAGCCACCACCAGCCATCGCTTAACATGACCTGCTTCAAGCATTTCCTTCATGGTGGTGAGGGCAATAGCGGTTTTGCCTGCCCCTACAGGGGCTAGGATCATGGCGCGGTCATGCTCGAACAGAAAATCCGCGCCGCGCTCTTGGTAATCTCTTAATTGCATTGTGTTTCTACCCATTGAGTCACCTGTTCTTTTGACCATAAGCAAATATATTTTTGCTGCAATGCAATAACTTCAGCAGCAAAAATTTCTTGCAGTTTAGATAACTTTCCCTTAGCCTGTTTGATCTCAACAAACCACGTTTCGCCGTTAGGAAAACAGACAATACGATCAGCGACGCCGCTTTGGGATACCGACTTGAATTTGTAGGTTTTTCCACCTACCAATGCGATAGCCCATATAAGGTGCTGCTCTATGTCGCGCTCTAAGTCATTCATGGAGGCAACTATAAAGTATAAAAAAGTATTTGACAAGTTGTTTGTATGTGCTATATTGATCGTTCAAATTAAATTAACTAAGGGCAAATAATGAAGCATTCCTCTATCGTTGGTGGTTCCACCGCTTCCCGCGTAATTAACTGCCCCGCCTCAGTAAATCTGGTAGCAAAAATGCCGCCCCAGTCATCCAGTACATACGCAGATGAAGGCACACTATTGCATAATGCTATGGCTGAAATTCTTGATCATGGCTTACAGCCACAAGAAGTATTGGGCATGGCCTATAAGGGGCATGTGCTATCGCAAGAACTCTTGGAGGATAAAATACTCCCCGCCCTTTCCAAATTAAGTGAATTAGACCCGCACAGTACAATGGAATTTATGCCTGAAGTTGAAGTCAACTTTGGCGATTTTATGGCGGGCGTATTTGGTTCTTCTGATCTGATTGGGCGTATTGACAATCGCGCTCTTATCTTGGACTGGAAATTTGGTTCTGGCATATTGGTAGAAGCGGAAGAAAATATGCAAGGGCTGTTCTATGCCGCCGCTGCCATGCGAACGCCTAATTTAGCGTGGGTGTTCGATGGTGTATCAGAAATAGATATAGCCATCGTGCAGCCGCCAGCCATGAAGGTATGGCGCACAACCGTTAAACGCGTCAAAGCCTTTGAACGGCAGTTAGTAGCTGCGGTGCGTGAATCGAGCCGTGAAAATGCAACGCTTGCTACGGGCTCTCATTGCCGCTGGTGTACTGCCAAGACTATTTGCCCTTTGATGACCGGAGAGGCGGATAGAGCATTGGCCACGCAACTGCAAGGAATACAGCCCGAACAGCTTAGCGCCTTTTTAGCCAAAGCTGATTTATTGGAAAACTTGGTATCTGCGGCGCGAGGTTTGGCCCATCAGTTGTTAGAAGCGGACATTCCTGTTCCCGGCTATAAATTAGTAGCCAAGCGCGCATCACGAC
>Ga0364859_10482_pt2 | contig 14513 bp, 9 predicted proteins | sample ExccelAu500001D3_FD_206911 | JGI IMG/M metagenome (GOLD analysis project Ga0364859, IMG submission 206911) | Enriched cells from Trout Bog Lake Hypolimnion, Wisconsin, USA - BchlTB.Aug20.5000.01 .D3 | ecosystem: Environmental > Aquatic > Freshwater > Lake > Hypolimnion/Profundal zone | place: USA...
AAAAGTTTTGGTTGTCGAAGATGTCACCACGACCGGTGCCTCAGCCAGGGGGTAGATGTTTGCGTTCTAGACAATTTCGATGATTTTTACGATGCCCATCTGAAACGAGAGTATGTAACCAGGCACAGCCAGTCTTCACAATATGTCCTGATCGAAGGCGACATTCGCGACGATCAAATATTGCGAGAGACTTTTCAGCAGGGACCCTTCGACTGCGTTGTTCATCTTGCGGCTCTGGCCGGTGTTCGCCCTTCCTTGCTCAGACCCTCTGATTATATTGACGTCAATGTCAGGGGCACACAAAAATTGCTCGACGCAGCTAGAGTAACTCCCGGGACAAGATTCGTTTTCGCCTCGTCGAGTTCAGTCTATGGCAGCCGATCAACTGAAGCATTTCTGGAAACAGATAGAGTGGACAAGCCCGAGTCGCCCTATGCCGCGTCTAAAGCAGCCGGAGAGTTGATCTGCCATGCCGCCCACCAATGCTTCGGCATCGAGGTAATGTGCCTGCGCTTTTTCACAGTCTTTGGACCCCGGCAAAGACCGGACCTGGCAATTAACAAGTTCTGCCGCCTGATTGAGGCCGGACAACCAATTAATATTTACGGAGATGGTACTAGCAGACGTGACTACACCTTCGTTGGCGACACCATTGCCGGCATCCTGTCAGCCATGCAAAGTCCATTTTCCGGTTTTGAAATCATCAACCTCGGGCGCGGCGCCCCAGTCACACTGTACGACCTGGTCAATTGCATCGAAGCAAGCCTGGGCAAAAAAGCAATCAAAATTCACAAACCTGCACAGACAGGTGATGTCCCAAATACTCACGCCAACATTGAAAAAGCGCGACGAATTTTAAGCTACGAGCCAGAGACAACTCTTGCTTCAGGCATCGATAAATTTGTCGAATGGTACCGGGGCCGTAGGTTAATCGCTACGAATCCTTCACTTGTGGACGCTTTTCGCCAATCAAATTAATCTTTTCGCCAGTTTGGCTTTCCAGTAATTTAAGGGCAAAGTCAGAACTTTCTTGCAAAGAGGCAATATTTCGCCTTATCTCACCAAGTTCAGACTCAAGCGTGGCCACTCTTTCAATAAGAGCTTTTTCCTCGCAAGCAGAGAGCGAATGGGGCTGACTCTGGACTCTTTCAGCATAGGCTTTGGCTAGAGGTCGCCCGATTAAGGTAATAAAAGCCATTGCTGTCAAAAAAGTAAAGAGAGCCTCGAATGCGATCATGGTCTATCCTGTGAAATAATATCGGGAGAAGAACTTGACAGTCTGCTTGACAGAGCGGATATCTGCTCAGGATAATCACTCTCATGTGGCACGGTAGCTCAGTTGGTTAGAGCACGCGATTCATAACCGCGTTGTCGGCAGTTCAATTCTGCCCCGTGCTAAAGCTTTTAGATCAATAACATGCTTCCTTCTATAAGCGCTGTTCCTGAACAATTATCGGGCACTGGCAATCTGTCGACTTAGCTATAAGTTAGCATCCAGTGTCCTTCAGTTGATTTTGCCCCAAAATCTTTAATTCCACACTGGCAAACCTGGTCCGGCGGTAATGCTGGTTTCCCAGCAACGGGTTTGATGAAGAGTGCTTAATAAACAGACCACCGAGTTCACAGAATGAAAAACCGCCAGTCAACCAGTCAATACCGACTCGCAAGCTGCGTATTTACCACAATGACAACCGGCAAGTAATTACCTACACTGGCTGGCGAAAGACGCGCCCGTGTTAGCAAGAGGGTCTTGCTCTATGGATAAACCGACGAGAGAGAATTATTATTGCAAGGATAGCGATTACATATCGATCTGGCGCCCAGATGAGGATTCCCCAACATATGATCGCCCGCACTGGCCACGCGATTGCAACGAAGATGCTGCCGCTCAGAAGCTGTACAGGGAAGTCTCAGGCAGCGTCGTGCAGATCGAGACCAAAGTTAATTTTCTCATGTCTTATTTTTCGACTGGCTTCTTTGTAGGCAGCGGCGACGAGATTGTGACCAACAGCCATGTAGCTGCGACTGCCGGACAAGAGCCATTACATATTACGGCTACCGATGGAAAGGAGTACACAGCATTAATCGAAGCCGCCGACGTAGCCGCCGACGTAGCAGTCCTCAAAGTGCAGGGGCTAGCGCCAGACACCTATAAGCCTTTGCGGTTTCGTTCGTCCGAATCAATGAAACCTGGTGAACCGATCTTTTTCCTCGGACATCCATTCGGAAAATCATCTGTGGTCATCTCGCCTGGTAAATTTCAAGCACGCGGTCCGATGATCAATTTTGTTTCTGATTCATATATTCATCGAACGCTCGATCCGCTCCTGAATTCAAGAAACCTATATGAGCGTGCGCAGTGGAGGGCTGAACTGAACAGCCCTGTACTGGGTAGCAATGCGCACGCGCCAAGAGGAAGTTCCGGATCGCCAGCTCTTGATTCTGATGGACTGGTGGTGGGTGTAGCGTCAGAAGAAGTGACAGAACCATCGGCTCTGGGCGCGCGCTCACTGATGGTGCCTTCAGAAATTGCCCTCAATCTTTTAAATCCTGCCAATCGCCAGCGCAAGTTTGAGTACAGGGATGAGACCAATTTCTGGCGGCATCCCATCGATTACTTGACCGGGCACCAGAGATTGGTTGATGACCCGGTCAGGTACCTGATTTGGTGATCACCACCAGATAGATTAGAGCCAGACCGCTGACATTTTGCCATGCCTGGCTGCACTTTTCTCAAACCCGCAGGCGTTGCAAATCAGCAAGCAAGTCCTCAGCCTCTGGATAGCGCTCTCTTGCTTCAAGGCGCGTGCAACGTGAAACAATTGCATCCAGGGCATCACTTATCCTGTCATTTTCAGCTTTAGGGTGTAAGACTGTGATCGGTGGCGGATCGCGCCCGATCAGCAAATAATAAATAGTACCCCCCAGCGAGTAAATGTCGCTCTGGGTATTGGGCTTGCCCCTGAACTGCTCAGGAGAGATGTAATTGGGCTTGCCCACTACTGAGCCTGTAATCCCTGCTGAGATTTCCTGAGCCACCGAAAAATCAATCAACTTAACCAGACCATCTTCGCCTAGAATAATATTGTCTGGCGTCAAGTCACGATGGTTGACCGGTGGCTCCTGACTGTGCAAATAGGAAAGTATGGAAGCAATTTGGAAGGCAAGATCAATTACCTGAGCCTCAGGCAAAGGTCCTTCCGCCCCAACCATCGCCTTGAGCGTATCCCCTTCAACGTGCTCGAGCACAAGATAAGCACGATGGTCTTCAACTAGAAGATCGAGAAACTTGACTATTTGCGGATGGTTGAGGCGACTGAGCATCATCGCCTCGGCTTGAAACCGTTCAGCTGCCTTTTGGCGCACTCGAATGTCCGGGTAGACCGGCAACACAAATTCTTTAACTACTACCAGATCGCCCGATGACGCCATCTGCAAAGCCGGTCGAGCCAGATAGACAGTACCTTGCCCGCCAACGCCCACTTTTCTGAGAATAGTATAGTCACCATTGCGAAGCGTGCTGCCTTCGCTTAAGGGTGTCAACCGCTCACGCTTCGGTGCCCCGGACAACTCTCTCAGCCATAGCTCCGTATAGCTTTGACGCTCGGGGATTTTCTTGAATGGGGCAAAAATGGTGGCATCAATTTGCTCTGGCGCTGCCTCTTCCAGACATTCAATAAGGCGCTGCCGATCCTCGGCTTTTTTAATATCGCCGAAGCGAAGACGTAAGCCCTTGCCGCCATTGCCAACATTCAAGAGATAATCCAGAGACGATTTTTTGCCTCTGGGTCGCTCTACCAGAATTCTCACATCCCCTGATAATAGAATAGAGTCAATGGTTTGCAGGTTGTAGCTGGCAGGTCCCATGGTCGGCAAGCCATCATAAGTTGTTGCCGATGAGGTCAAAAGTTGCAAGACTGAAAGGCGGCCTCCAGCCAGGCTTAGATAGTAGGGTTCGGCTATGGCAGTGGCGGCTAGCCAGCCAACAATCGGAATCATCAGAAAGTTGAAGCCCTGACTGAGCGGAACGAGCCAGTTGATCAGGCCCGAGAATTGAGAAGATGGGCTGGCAATCAGAAGCGGCCTGACCGGAATCAAAATCCAGCGAAAAAAGGCGAAAAGTGCCTCCTGAAAAGGGTGCACCCACTGACAAACAATGATCAACGCAACGCAGGAGACCAGGCAAAGAATTATGGCGTTAAAAATACGCTGGGTCCAGTATTTGAAATCGGCTTTGGGCTGATATTCGATTAACTGATATTCCGCAATGAAGGCATCTCTCTGGTTCGCCTTCTCCGGAAGCAGAACCCGATCCCTGAAATATTCAAACCACCCGCTGGGCGCTGTTCCAGCTTTTGGCTTGCGCCTGCGAGGGACAATATAGCGCCCCTGCGAATCCTTTAATTCAGACATGTTGCACAAGATCCAGAGCCATTCTTTCCATCCGGGCAATCAATTCAGTAGCGCCATTTGGGCGGTCAGCCGCCGCCTGCGCTGTACACTGAGCAACCAGAAGGTCGAGGTCTTCTGACACCGCGCCCTTCGACTGTTTTGGATGAGCAACAGAAAGCGCTTCAGGATCCTCGCCAGTCAAAAGAAAGTGGAGCGTGCAGCCAAATGCATAAATATCACTTAGCGGCTCGGCTTTGCCGCGTAATTGCTCCGGAGCAATGTAAGCTTGCTTGCCGATAAGTGTGCCGGTGGCAGTACCGGCAAAGTGATTGGCAGCACCAAAATCAATAACAAAGATCTCGCCATTTTCGGTCAGCATCAAATTGTCAGGTGAGAGATCGCGATGAATAACCGGCTCGCTTTGCCCGTGCAGATAACTGAGTATGTCCAGAATCTGCAAAGACCAGTTGATTACACTGGATTCCGGCTGAGCACCGTGCTCTTTCACCAGCTGGCGAAGGTCTTCACCATCAATCAGCTCAGAGAGAATGTAGTGCCGCCCATCCCAAACAAAATGATCGACAACCCGAGCAATGCGCGGGTGAGAAAGAGAGGCCAATATAGAAGCTTCACGATCGAGCATTTTTTCAGCACTCTGGCGCAGGCTTTGATCGGCATCTGGCGGTATTACAGCCTCCTTCAGAACATAACGTTTTTGCTCCTGACTGAGTACAAGATAAATAGCCGACAAGCCGCCAAAGGCCAGTTGTCGCTCCACAGTTACCCCCCGCACACATTGCCCCGGCTCAAGAGGAATAAAATTGGTCGCCCCAAAGCGCCGATTCAACTCTTCTTCCCAGATTTGAGTATAGCCGAGCCCCGGCAGATCGCCTTTTCCCTCGTTTAGTTTCGAACGTACTGCCATCAAAGCTGGAAAAGTGTCACTGCCGCCAGCCCAAACATCTAAAGAAAGAACCATTTGCTCAATCTCCGCAGGCGTCAAAAGATCGAGCTTTAAGTTTACCGACCGGCGATCCTTAAACCTCAGCCTCAATACGCCCTGCTCGCCACCGGACAAATGGGCAATGGCAGTCAGTTCGGACCAGCAATACTGGCTGCGAAAACCAAATTTCGGGCAAAGAACAAAAGGCAATGATATGCCTTCATGACTGAGGAACAAAGTTTTGTCCGAGGTCACAACTACCCCCAGCACAAGTGTTGACATGAGGACAAACAAGCCGAAGATAAGAAACGACAGATTGGCCATCGGGGCTGGACTGAACATAACTATCACAGCACAGGTGGTGGCAACCAGAACAAACAAAGAGGCAACCGGGATGGCTGTCAACAAAAGCGCATAGGCACAACTGACAGGAAGCTCACGATATTTAAGTGTGACTTCTGCTTCTGCCATTTAAACATTCCACCTTCGCCTGCCCCATTTGCTTGCCAGAGTGCCCCTGCTCTCAGTTGGAACTCCCTGGTACTCGATAATGTTCAGTGTCACCCCAGTGAAAATTTGCCGGACCTGCCTGCATCGAAGTTCTAATGCCAGCAGCCTCAAAAACCACCTTGCGGTGGGAGTGCTTGGGGTAGCGCAGAATGGAGCTACCTTCCAACACTTTCACAGCCTGAAAAACGGCCCGGTCGTAGTCTGGATAGCCTGACGGCTCTTCAATCTTGAGGTTGAGGATATGGTGATCAGGTGTCACCTGGCAGGAAAACATGGCCATCGTGCCAAGCGGGTATTTCGACCGCATTCGCCCAGTGCGGGGATCGTAAAACATCACGTTATCGCCGGTCGACTGCAGCTGTTCCATCAAACCCTGCTGGATGGCATTGAGAACGCGATTGTGCCATTTGTCCCACTCAACCATCACCTCCTGGTCGTCCATATCAGGATCTTGCGAGGCCAAACCATTAAGATCCTGGGCATTGCCATTGAGATTTCTCTGATTATCAGTTGAAGGTGACATACCTTTCAAGTTGTCATCGTTTTCATCGGCAGAACTATTCAGCTGGCGGGTTTGAACAGTGCCTTCCAGCGGTTTTTTCGGCAAGACAGGCGTTGGCAAAGGTGCAAGAGTCTTCAGGGGCAACGTGCTTGGCGCAGGCGCCACATCTTGCGCATTTACTTCGCCTTCCAACGGGGCTATTTTCATGGTCGGTTCAGTGGATTTATCTGGCGGTTCAATGGGCGGTGGCGGAGCGGTGCCCTTAATTAAATCTTCAAGTGATGGAGTGGCATCAGACCAGGCCGGAAGATTGATATTGAGGAGGCTGACGATAAGAGCAGCCATCTTGATCGCTTTCGCTGACAATACTCTCTTAAAAGCCACCCAGGAATCTCCCCTCTTGAAGAAACGGCCCTGAATATCCACTTAATACATATCACACAGAGAACTGAGCCATAGCCAGCATACCTCAAACTCCGGCATATCGCCCAACCAGAGGTTGTGGGGACTCTTGAACAGAAAGGGTAACATTCCAGCTGGGGTCAGACTCCAGCAATGTGGCAACATATTCGCATACAGTTGTCGATTCTCAGGGTGCAAGCAAAATGCAAAATAACGGAGCAGCTATTGGCAGAGGATAAATCAAAGGCAAACGATCAGTCAGTCCAACTTCAACCCTTCGAAGAAGTGGTCGCAAAGTGTGCACTCTATCTCATTAGTCAGTCAAAGGAGCAGGGGAAGGCACTGCCTGCATTAATTCTGCCATCACCTGAGAAAGCCAGAGAAGCAGAGGCAGCCAGAGTTCTCATTGCTTTATCGGGAGGAGTCGATTCTACCGCCCTCATCCTTGCGCTTGCACGAAGCCGTTCTATTCACAATCTTGAGCTTGAGGCGGCCCATTTTAATCATCATCTGCGCGGCATGGAATCAATTGAGGATGAAAGCCATTGTGAAAGGCTTTGCCAACAATTAGGAATTGCCCTGCATAGAGGAGACGCTCGGCGCGAGCAAGACAAAACTATTAGAGGCAATTCTCAGTCGGAAGACACTTTACGCAGAAAACGCTACAGCTTTCTTGAAGAAACCGCACGTTCAATCAAAGCCCAGTTCATTCTCACCGGGCACAACCTCGATGATCAGGCCGAAACAATACTTTTTCGCCTCTTCCGAGGCACAGCTTTAGCGGGAATGAAGGGTATTATGCCTTTCCGACAAGTCAATGCCGGGCCATGGTTGATCAGACCCCTTTTAGGCATAAATCGAGCCGAGATCGCACGCTATGTCTTATCGAGGGCAATCACCGTCTGTGAAGATTCTTCAAACGCCAATTGTCGATACACTCGCAATTTCATTCGCCACCAGATAATGCCCCCCTTGAAAGATAGATTCCCGGCGGTACTGAGGCAAATCGAGAATTTTGCTCGAGCTGCTTCGGTAGATGAAGACTACTTGAATGGCATTGCTCGGCAATTCTACAAAGAGCATGGTCTCACAAGCTCTAAATGGTCAGTCGAGGAGCTGAAAGGATTACATCAGGCAATTATCGACCGGGTCATCGCTCTTAGTTTATCGAACCGAAATATAACAGTGACAACCGATTTAATCAAAGCCGTACGCGAACAAATATACCGCCAGGATCCCCCATCAGCCCCCATACAAAACGCCCGTTTTTCCCTCGACAAAGCCTGGGATTTAGTTCGTTCTCCGCACCACATTCGATGGCTCAATAAATCGCTTGAGGAATCCCCACCCTCTCAATTCGCCGTAAAGATCCGCATTCCCGGAAGTACTGCGCTTCTTGGCTTAAACAAAGCGATTCAAGTCGAAGAATATGCACTCTTAACCCCCTTGCCTGCCACCCTTGCGCTGCAAGCACCGGCAAATAATTTCATTGAACTGGCAGTTGATCTAGGCAAGCTTTGCTCACCCTTAATTTTGCGCCGGCGAGAGCCTGGCGATTGCATTCAACCTTCCGGCAGCACAAAGCCCACTTCCTTGAAGAAATATTTGCACCGGCGAAAAGCATCTCAGTTAGAGGACTTCTGTCGCGCCCGGATCGACCGGCACTGGACAGCAACTTCTTGCCTGGTCCTGGTATCAGAGGAGGAAGTTTTGTGGGTTCCGGGCATCGGCGCAAGCGAAAAACTGACAGTCAAGCCTGGCTGTATGCCCAGCCACATAATCCGCCTGATTGATTTATCCCTACCCGATACCAGCATTTGCTAAAAAACTGAGACAACTCTTGATTAACCTCTGATTAACGCTCAGCAATCTGAAGATTTGATTAGGTTCCAGCCAGATCTCTGGAAGAAAGGAACACTGTCAAATATTGGTCGTCGATTAATCATCATCCCAGCGAACTCTGAGTTCAGCACTTCATAGAATGTCACAGGTAGATGGAGCGTCGATCTTGGCTGATCACAACCGCCAGCCCACAAGGTTGGCAAGGGGTCCCGGGAAGGGGTTCCCCTTTTGAAAGACTTGGAAAGCTCATGGGGGCTGGCTTAGAGACTTCTTTTTAGCGTGATATAATCTGATGAACTGGATATTGGAGCAGGTGATATGAGGAAGTACGGAACAACCTGGGCCGTTTTCTTTTTACTACTAGTGCTGGTTGTTTTCGTCTTTTCGTTAACCAGCATTAGCCACAGAGAAGAGCCATTAACTTATTCGCAATTGCAAAATCTCATTAGAGAAGGCAAAAGCGATCAAATTCAACGCGTTGTCGTGACCAACGGTGAATCTGTGATTCAAGTCCGCATGGTCGGAGCTGAACGCGAGCGTTCAGTGATTGTGCCGAGTGAATCCAAAGAAGAGCTGATCAAAGAGTTCAATAAGGCCGGTGTTTCTCTGGAGGTCAAGGAACCAGACAAGTCAAGCTTCTGGTTCAGCATGGTAAGTTCCTTTTTCCTGCCGATTCTGCTTCTCGTTGGTTTCTTGTTTATGTTCCGCAGTGCTCAGTCGGGCGGCAATCAGGCTATGAGTTTTGGTCGCAGCCGGGCCAAGTTGATGGTCGACAACAAGGTCAAAGTCACCTTCCAGGATGTTGCCGGCATAGATGAAGCCAAGCAAGAGCTCCAGGAAATTGTCGACTTTTTGAAAAATCCAGAAAAATTTCAGGCTCTTGGCGCACGTATCCCTCGTGGCGTCTTGCTGGTAGGAGCGCCTGGTACTGGTAAAACGCTTCTAGCAAAGGCTGTGGCTGGCGAAGCGGGTGTGCCATTTTTCAGTATTTCCGGTTCCGATTTTGTGGAAATGTTTGTCGGCGTAGGCGCCTCGCGGGTGAGAGACCTTTTCGATCAGGCCAAGAAACACGCCCCCTGTATTGTCTTCGTCGACGAAATCGATGCTGTGGGCAGACAAAGAGGTGCAGGACTGGGCGGCGGACACGACGAACGCGAACAGACCTTGAACCAGTTGCTCGTTGAGATGGACGGTTTTGAAGGCACTACTGGAATCATCGTGGTCGCGGCCACCAACCGTCCCGATATCCTGGACTCAGCACTCTTGAGACCAGGTCGGTTTGATCGACAGGTTGTTATCGACAGACCAGATGTTTTGGGTCGCGAACAAATACTTTCAGTGCATTCCCGGGGCAAACCGTTGTCCAAAGATGTCGAGCTAAAAACTCTCTCCCGCAGAACACCGGGTTTCACGGGTGCAGACCTTTCTAACCTGATTAACGAGGCAGCCTTAATTGCTGCACGCCTGGATAAACGAGAGATAGAAATGCACGACCTTGAACTGGCAATTGATAAGGTGATTGCCGGTCCGGAAAAGAAAACCCGCATTATACAGCCCAAAGAAAAAGAGATGACTGCTTATCACGAAGTGGGACACGCTCTGATGTGCATTCTTTTGAAGAATGCTCACCCCCTGCATAAGGTGAGTATTATCCCCCGAGGATTTGCTCTGGGTCTGACAATGTTTTTCCCGGAAGAAGACATCCTCACCCAGACGCGCTCCCAGCTCATCGATCAAATTGGCGTCAGCCTGGGCGGTCGAGTTGCCGAAGAGACCGTCTACGGCGAAATTACAACTGGTGCCCAAGATGACCTGGAAAAGAGCACGAAGCTGGCCAGGCGTATGGTCACCGAGTTTGGTATGAGCGAAAAACTTGGTCCAATGACCTTTGGCAAACGGCACGAGCAAGTTTTTCTGGGACGCGAATTCGGTCATGAGCGTGATTACGGCGAAGGAGTGGCAGCGATCATCGACGACGAAGTCAAGCTTCTGGTCATGGAACAGTATCAACGCGTCAAAGAAATGCTCTTGCAATATCGTCCTCATATGGACGAAATCGTCAAAGTATTGCTTGAGAAAGAGACGCTTGACCGCAAAGAAGTCGACGCCATTATTGCCGAAGTTAATGCCCGCCTGGGCATCGCCGACGACTTGCCCAAAGGCGACGATGGCAACGCGCCGCCACCTCAGTATCTGGTCCTTGACGATGGCAAAGTCCTCATCGAAGAAAAGGAAAAAGAAAAACAGGATAAGCCTGAACAGTCATCAGGTGGCTTGACACCAAAGTTTGCCTGATAATTGAGCAATTGCCAGCCGCCCGATCAACAAACCTGCGCAGACAGGGGTATTGTTGCGACTGGCAGCAGACGTATGATTGCCCGCTGCCAGCAATATCAGACAGAAGGAGCTGGAGCGCCCTGCAACATGCGCTTGGCAGCCAAAAAAGAAGGCAATATTCTGTTCCTTACATGACAGTTCGGGGTAAAACCCATACGGGGATTGAACTAAAATGGAGATAGTGGCGACAATCTGAGCCATGTCCTATGGGGACTAAGACCAGTGACGACGGCTAAGGACGAAGAAATATTCAAGCTGCGCAGTGCACTCAGCCTCGCTCGCCTTCATTACGAGCAAGGATTATATGACCGGGCCGAACCAGTCTACCGCCGCGCCCTGTTGTTCTTCGAACATGGTGAAGAACTGCGCCAATGCCTTCAGTGCCTGGCAGTGCTCTACTCGGTTCGTAACCACTACTCCGACGCACTGGAGATGTATGTCCGCCTTCTGGCCTTGAACGAAAACGAATACGGCAAAACAGACAGAAGAACCATAGCCGTGATGAGGGAAATGGCAAGCATCTATGTCCAGATGGGCCAGCAGCCAAAGGCCGATAAAATTCACCAAAAAGCCACCATGCGAGAGCGTGAACGTGAACGTCCCTTGATTGAGTATTTAGAAGCAGATGAAGACGGCCATGAACAGGTTGGCACAATGCCTGCTGAAGCGGCGGACACCAAAGCGCAGAAAGCCGTCGAAAAATATCGCGATGAGCTCAGACCGCTAGTCTCAGGACTGATAGTCGATTTCACCGACAGAAGAACACTCTTTCTAGCAAAATTGATCATCGCCGGCATTCTTTTATCAGTTGTTCTCCTGGTGGCGATCGTTTTACCGCGAGACCCCAGTCCAATTGCTGTTTATAAATCCATTCCGCATCACTACGAAACAGCTGACGGCAGGGCCTCCTTTACGCTCCTGAACGACAATCAATGCAGCTTCACTGTCAAAAGCACATATCCAACTACTCCTCCCTCTGACGAAACGCAAAATCCAACCTTGATCACAATGCCGTACAGCCAATACCTGTCGGACTGGAGAGATGTAGTCGGAATACTCTACAGCAGCATTTACGACAAACTGTACTGCGTGAGCCGCAGCGACGAGGCGGTACTCGATGAAGAGCAAAGAACCTACTACGGTCTACCGTCTCCCGAAAAAACCGTGATTGATGAAATGCGGGTAATCAAGAATCAAGTAGGGTCTTTCTATATCATCAAACGAAAGTATCCCAAAGTTCTTTCAGCCAGGATTATCCTGCCGTATACCAATCCATGCACCAACAAACAAGAAATGCCGAACAGTCAGGTTTTGACTATTGGCAACCAGACATGGAACACAGCCCAATCACTGAAAGAACGCGCCAAATTATACAACTTACTCTTAAATGGTGGCACCTGGCCAAATGAGCCAACATTAAGTCCGGGAGCCATCAATACATGCACGCTGGTCATGGTTTCTGAAGCCGGTGAGTTTTACGACTTCCTCATACGCGGCTGCGATCGTAATGGCAAGACGCTTCTTACCAGTGTGCCAGGGAAAGCATACATTATGTCACTGCAAGGAGCTAAAGATTTCGAAGCTCCAACACCACTAGTTCCGTTCGCCGGCCAACTGCTGGTAAGACCTCGACATGTGTGGCTGCTGAGACCGAACTTACCCGCCATTGAAACCGACTTCCGACAGCACGGACTCTCTTATATTGGCGGTTTCGTGGCATTGTGCATCATTTTGCTCTGGGTCAAGAAACGATTTTTCTCAGCCGAAGGAAAAACCACTAAATATATCGTCTATGCCAGCATCTGCTTATTGTTGAGCCTGGTCTACGAAATAAGCCAGCGCTGCCCTTAGACAGTACAGCCACCACATATGGTAGCGTGAGCGATTTGCAATTGCAGGAGCCCACTACAAACGCCCCCCTTGACAGCATTAAACAAGCTTAGACGAACATTAAGAGGACTCAACATTTGAGCAATATGCTAGATGATCTACAGGTTTTCACTCTCGGAGGGTCTAACTGTGGCCATCGTCCAGGAAAAAAGAGAATTACATAACAAAGAATGGCTTGCCAAACCGAAAAAGCTCCTCATCGACGGAAAGTGGGTTGATGCTCAGTCCGGTGAGACATTCGAAACACGCAACCCGGCAACAGACGAAGTCCTGACTAAGGTGGCCGAAGGCGGCAAGGCTGATATCGACCGGGCTGTCAAAGCGGCTCGCAAAGCCTTCGAAGAAGGTCAATGGCGCAAGCTAAGCTGTTCACATCGAGCTCGCTTGCTCTTGAAACTTGCTGATTTGATTGAAAAACACGCAGAAGAGTTCGCCGAATTAGAAACGCTCGACAATGGCAAACCGATCAATGAAAGCCGCCATGTTGACATTCCTCAAACAGTGGAAACCTTCCGCTATTATGCTGGCTGGGCGACCAAGCTGGAGGGTGAAACTATCAATGCCAACAGCAATTTCTTCAATTACACACTGCGTGAGCCAGTAGGTGTTGTTGGCCAAATCATTCCCTGGAATTTCCCCTTGCTTATGGCTGCCTGGAAACTGGGACCGGCTCTGGCCTGCGGCAACACGCTCGTTCTCAAACCAGCTGAGCAAACTCCGTTATCAGCGCTGCGCCTGGGTGAGTTGATCCTGGAAGCGGGATTCCCTGATGGTGTCGTGAACATCGTCACCGGGTTCGGCCCGGATTCAGCCGGTGAAGCACTTGCCCGTCATATGGATGTCGACAAGATCGCCTTCACCGGCGAAGACAAGACCGGTCGCAAAATTGTTGAGTACTCAACCGGCAATTTGAAGCGAGTCTCACTAGAACTTGGTGGCAAGGCCCCGAATATCGTCTTTGCCGATGCCGACATTGATGCTGCCGTGCTCGGTGCAATCACTGGTATCTTCTTCAACCAGGGTCAGGTCTGCTGTGCTGGTTCAAGGCTCTTCCTGGAAAAACCAATCCACGATGAGTTCATCAACAAACTGACCGCTCGTGTCGCTACAATGCGTCAGGGAGATGGTCTGGAAGAAACGACTCAAATTGGTCCTCAAGTTTCAAAGGAACAACAAGAACGAATCATCAACTACATCAAAATCGCCAGCGGCGAAGGCGCCAATCTTGCTTGCGGTGGCGAAGCACCGGGCGGTGATCTGGCAGCAGGCTATTTCGTCAAACCAACAATCTTCACCCAGGTGCACAATGAAATGAGAATTGCCCAGGAAGAGGTTTTCGGACCAGTTCTGGCAGTCATTCCTTTCTCCAACATCCAGGAAGTGGCAGAACAGGCCAACAAGACCGCTTACGGTCTGTCGGCTGGAGTCTGGACAAACAACGTGAAAACAGCTCACAGGCTGGCTGCTCAGATCAAAGCAGGCACAATCTGGGTCAACGCCTTCAACGCACTGGATCCAGCCATTCCGTTTGGCGGCTACAAAATGAGCGGTTACGGTCGCGAACTGGGCAAACATTCACTCGAACTCTATACAAACATCAAGAGCGTCTGGGTTAACGTGGCCGAATAGTTGCTATCTCCCCAATGAGACTTAAATCGCCAGGTTATGTAACTTGGCGATTTTCCTTATTTAGAG
>Ga0364859_10664_pt1 | contig 14512 bp, 14 predicted proteins | sample ExccelAu500001D3_FD_206911 | JGI IMG/M metagenome (GOLD analysis project Ga0364859, IMG submission 206911) | Enriched cells from Trout Bog Lake Hypolimnion, Wisconsin, USA - BchlTB.Aug20.5000.01 .D3 | ecosystem: Environmental > Aquatic > Freshwater > Lake > Hypolimnion/Profundal zone | place: USA...
TTCCTGTTTATGATCCCAACGAAGTCATCGGCGAAATGCGGGTCTTTAAAGGGGTCGAAGAAATTGCAGCTCTGCGCCGGGCCTGCACGGTTTCTGCAGAAACTCATAAGCAAGCGATGCGCGAAACCCGCGTGGGCATGAACGAGTACGAAATCGAAGCCCTTATTGATTATGGCTTTCGTAAAAACGGCTGTCAGAGGGTCGGCTATGGTTCAATCGTGGCCGGAGGCGTTGGGGCAACCTGTCTGCATTACCGGTTTAATAATCAGCCGCTCAAGGATGGAGATTTGCTATTGATTGATGCCGGCGGTGAGTTTGATTTTTATACGGCGGATATCACTCGAACGTTTCCGGTTGGTAAAAAGTTTTCGAAACCACAAGCGCAGCTCTACGAATTGGTGCTTAAAGCGCAAAAGTCAGTATTAGAGATCTGTAAGCCAGGAACTCTCTACGATGAAATGCACGAACGTGCTTGCCGAGTTTTAATCGAGGGAATGCTTTCGCTAGGTTTATTGTCTGGTAACGCTGACGAAATTTACAAATCAGGCGCATTTAAGCGATTTTACCCTCATGGTACCGGGCATTGGCTGGGGATGGATGTTCATGACGTCGGCCTTTATCGCGATGGCGAAAAGTCGAGAAAGCTAGAGCCTGGCATGGTCTTTACTGTTGAGCCCGGAATTTACATTCAACCTGACGACCGTGAAGCTCCCGCGCAGTTTAAGGATATCGGGATTAGAATCGAAGACAATATTTTGATCACTTCGACGGGCTACGAAAATCTCACGCTGGGAGTGCCTAAAGAAATTGCCGAAATCGAGGCTTTGCGGAGCTAGGCAGTTGCGGGGTTGAGGCTTTTTTTATGTCGATTTCTTTAGGTCCCTTTAGCATTGACCACCCATTTATATTGGCTCCGATGGCCGGAATCACTAATTCGCCCTTTCGCAGGCTCATGCGCCGTAAAAAAAGCGCGATCGTCGTTTCTGAGCTCGTTTCGGCAAATGGGATTGAATACATGGGGCAAAAGACCCTAGATTTGCTTAAATTTCATGAAGAAGAGAGAAAGCTCGGTCTTCAGATATTTGGTGAGGATCAGGATCGCCTCGTTCGCGCCTCACAGTATATCGAAAAACTCGGCGCGGACTTTATTGATCTTAACTTGGGTTGCCCAGTTCCAAAGGTCGTGAAGACAGGGGCAGGATCGGCGATGTGCCGCAACCCCTCCCAGCTGGGGCAGGTCTTGTCTGCCATGGTGAAGTCGGTAAAAATTCCGGTCACCATAAAAATTCGGACGGGGTGGGACGAAGAAACTCGAAATGCCCTAGAGGTCGTGCGGGCTGCCGCCGATGCAGGAGTGGCTTGGGTAGCGATTCATGGTCGTACGCGGGCGCAGGGTTATAGTGGGCTTGCCGACTGGAACTTTATCGGCGAAGTCAAAGCCAAGAGTTCGATTCCCATAATTGGTAACGGGGACATCGCTACGGCCGAGCAGGCGGCGGCACGGGTTAAAGATTACGGTGTTGACGCTGTTATGATTGGAAGAGGTGCGCTTCGTAATCCTTTTATTTTTGAGCAGGCGCTCGCACTTTGGAAAGGTGAAACTTACCCAACTCCCGAGCCTGATCGGTATGTCAAGTTGCTTGACGAGCAGAGGGTAATGTTGAGCGAGATGTATTCAGAGCGGGGGGCGATGATTCATGCTCGTAAATTTTTAGCTTGGTATTCGGCGGGCTTTCCAGGGTCAAGTGAGTTTAGAAAAATGGTATTTTCGACAGTTGAACCCGACGAAATGTGGAAACGTGCAAGCGAATTTTTTAGGGTTAGTACGAAATCGAGGGATTTTGGGTTTATGCAAGAATCATTTTTAATGGGTGGGCACGGGTAAGGCCTAGCAGGCTTTCTGTTTTTGTAGCAAAGAAAGACGGTGCTGCCAGATTCCCTCTTTAGATCCTAAAATGATTAAATTTGTACGGCTACTCTTACTATTTACATAGAGTTTAGGCAGAAAGGCGTATCCTTGATTGGTTTCGAGGATTTCGAGAATCGCGGCCAAACTATTGCATTCAATGGTCCTTAGGGGAGAGATCTCTGTTTTTAACAGATAAGCATCAGTTTCGTCTCTGAGCAAAGAGGGGTGTTGGGTTTTTACCAGAGGGAGTTGATGATCGTTTGCAGTTTGAATGGCTTTATTTATTGCGGCTGGCGAATGGAGCTGGGCGAGATCCTTAAAATCCAAGCCCACCTTTTTTGGGAATACTAAATGCACCGCTAACGGAAATTGGGTCGCATTCCACTGATTTTCGATTACTAAATTAGGACTAAAGGCACCCAGTATGGTGTCGTATTTGCCACTTTTAAAACCGTCCAGGAGTTCCAAATTACTGGCATAGAGATAGCTCACGTGTTCAAAGCTAGATCGCTTATTTCTCTTAACGCCCTTTAGAATCTCTAAAGACATTTTCAGACCGATCATATTACAAATCCCAAAACGGAGTTGGCTTTTTCGTATTTCCTGATTTTGTGGAACATTTTTTTGAAGATCTAGATAGATAGCAAACATTCGACTCGTATAGTTTCTTAACTCGTCACCCTCTGGAGTGAGGGTAAACCGTCTATCGTCATAGATAAAAAGCTTTGCGCCCACATGACTAGAGAGTTCCTTGAGTTGATTTGATAGCGCAGCCGAAGTGATATTGAGTCGTTTAGCCGTATCTTTAACGCTCAGTTCTTGTGCGAAAACATCGAAGTAATAAAGGTGTTTCAAATTTGGAGTCATGAGTTTCGCCATTGGACCTAATAATTTAGCTGTAATACTAAGCACTTATAAAGTTCAAAAAAGCTAAACAGGATTAGTCAAAGTGAAAGATGCAACGAAAGGAACTTATTTTAATTCCGAAACGACTTAGTCATTTTCAACAGCGTAGTAGACGGGACTATTTAGCCCGCTAAGTGATCGGTTCAAAGCGCGCGGTAAAGTGTCGTAAGAACGGTGGCTCATGGGTAAACTTAAAACCCCGTAAGGTTTCTTTTTTGGCAACAAGCTCTTCCATTCCCTCGAGAATGTAATCGAAATGGCTTTGAGTGTAGACCCTTCGTGGAAACGCCAATCGCACTAATTCCATAGCCGAATTCTGGCCAAACATCACTGAGCCGATCTCGCAGGATCGTATGCCGTCGCTTAAATAGAGCTCGCAGGCTAAGGCTTGGCCCGGAAATTTCTCTGGCGCGATATGGGGTAGAAATGCTTTGGCATCGATGTAGACGGCGTGCCCACCAGCTGGTTGCACGGTGGGGATTCCCGCTTTATTGAGGCCGTCGGCCATGTAGCGGCTCACGGCAATTCGATAATGGAGGTAGTTTTCGTCTAGGACTTCTTCAAGCCCGACCGCCAGAGCTTCGAGATCGCGTGCAGCAAGCCCACCGTAGGTCGGAAACCCTTCGGTCAAGATCAATAGGCTTCGGAGGCGTTCGACCCAGGTGTCATTCTTAAGAGCGATAAAGCCCCCGATGTTGACAAGGCCATCTTTTTTGGCGCTCATCATGCATCCGTCGGCGAGAGAAAACGTCTCGTGCGCAATATCTCGTACCGAGCGATTGTTTTGTCCTGGTTCACGGTCTTTGACAAAGATGCTGTTTTCGGCAAACCGACAGACATCCATGATAAACGGAATTCCGTATTGGCGGTAAATTGCAGCTGCGCCACGAATATTTTCGAGCGAAACGGGTTGCCCTCCCCCGGTATTATTGGTGATCGTGAGCATCCCACAGGGGATGTTTTCGCGATGGGTTTCGCAAAAATCGCGAAGCTTAGCGAGATCAATATTTCCTTTAAAGGGGTGCTGAACATGCGGAATTTTGCCCTCGGGGATCACGAGATCCACGGCTTCGGCACCCATTTGTTCGATATTGGCGCGAGTGGTATCGAAGTGGTTATTAGACGGAACTTTGTGCCCCTTTTTGAGGAGGGCCGAAAAAAGGAGCCGCTCGGCCGCTCTTCCTTGGTGGGTGGGGATTACGTAACGGTAGCCGGTGAGCTGTCGGACTGTTTTTTCAAACCGTTCAAAACTTCTAGACCCAGCGTAGCTTTCATCAGCGCGCATCATGGCAGCCCATTGTTCGGCGCTCATGGCTGTGGTTCCGGAGTCGGTTAAAAAGTCAAATGTGACTTCGCGCGCAGGGACTAAAAAGAGATTGTACCCAGCTTTTTTTAGAATTTCGGCCCGTTGCTCTCGCGTAAATATAGGTAGAGGCTCTACCGATTTAATCTTAAAGGGCTCAAAAATGGTGGTACGCGTTTTAGTCATAAGTCTTCGAAATATCCCGCAATTTTCATAAAAAAAATACTGTTTTTTGCACTAAATCGGCAATTGAAGTATGAGTGTCGTTGAAATGGAATTGCATCCAAACACTGAGAGCTGCGCCACGATTTATGGTCCAGTGCCTAGTCGTAGACATGGTCTATCGCTCGGGATCAACTTAGGTGATCCAATTCATAAGATCTGCACGTGGGGATGTGTTTATTGTCAGTGCGGAATGGGTCAACGTCTCGTGTCCAATTCGATCTTAGAGGCTCCCACGGCCTCCCAGGTGCTTGAGCTTTTTCGAGCAGCATTGGCAAAAAATACGGTCCTCGATTCGGTGACGTTGGCCGGAAATTCTGAGCCCTGTTCTCACCCCGAGTTTGCTCAAATTGTTCGTCAGATCGTACAGATCAAGACTGATCAAAATGCAAAATGGATCTTTAACTGTCTGACCAATGGCTCAGAACTTGATCAACCAGGGATGGCCGAGGCTTGCGAACTATTGGATGAGTGCTGGATCAAGCTCGATTGCGGAACAGACGATTTGTTTCGCAGGCTCAATCGGCCCGTGGATCGAATCGGCAACGTCCGTGAGCAAGTCAGGCGTATTCTCAAACTAAAAAACCGCATGATTCAGACCCTGCTTTGGAATCATGCCGATCCAAGGCTTGCTAATTATTCAGAACCGAGCCTTGGGGCGCTGATAGAACTTTTTCGTGAAATTCAGCCCCAGCGGATTCATCTCACTACGGTGAGTCGTATTCCTGCTGTTTTAGGGATACAACCCGTTGCTGAGCAGGATCTCGAGCGGTATGCCGAGCGGATTCGCCAAGTCACAAATGCCCAAGTTGAAGTCTATCCCACGCGGGTCGAGTCGTTTTAAAGGTTACTCGCGGGGAGAAATCATGTCCTCTGGCCTGACCCATTGATCAAACTGCTCGTTGGTCAGGAGTTTAAGCTTAAGCGCAGCTTCGCGAAGGGTGGTTCCTTCTTTGTGCGCAGTTTTTGCGATCTTAGCCGCGTTGTCATAACCGATGTGTTGATTGAGCGCCGTGACCAGCATCAAGGTGTTTTCGACATGCTCGGCAATCACCTTCTCATTCGGTTTAAGGCCCTCTAGACAATGATCGACAAATCCCGAGGCCGAATCAGCAAGCAGCATCAGCGAGTGTAGGTAGTTATGAATGATCAGCGGTTTAAAGACATTGAGTTCAAAATTTCCGCTTGATCCTCCGATGTTGATCGCCACATCATTACCGAGAACTTGGCAGCAAACCATGGTCATTGACTCGCTTTGAGTAGGGTTGACCTTGCCTGGCATAATGGATGAGCCCGGTTCGTTTTCGGGCAGTGACAATTCTTGAAGTCCGCAGCGAGGCCCACTCCCTAGCCAACGGATGTCGTTTGCGATTTTCATAAACGAACAAGCCAGCGTCTTGAGCGCGCCATGGGCAAAAACCAAAGCATCATGGGCGGCTAGGGCTTCAAATTTATTAGGTGCCGAGAGAAAACGAGTTCCGGTCAATTCTGAAATTTTCTTTGCCACGGTATCGGCAAACTTTGGGTGTGTGTTGAGGCCTGTTCCGACGGCCGTTCCGCCTTGGGCAAGATAGCGCAAGCGCTCTAAGCTTTGGTTGACCCGCTCGATGCCGAGCTCGATTTGCATTCGGTAGCCCGAAAACTCTTGGCCCAGGGTGAGGGGAGTAGCATCCATCAAGTGAGTGCGCCCCACCTTGATGATTTTTTCAAAGGCTTTTTCTTTTACCAAAAGAGCCGAATGAAATTTATGGAGTGCTGGCAAAAGCTTTTGCTCAACCTGCTCGACGGCGGCGATGTGCATGGCTGTCGGAAAGCTATCGTTTGAGCTCTGGCTCATATTGACGTGATCATTGGGGTGAATCGGCTTTTTGGATCCCATCTGGCCACCACTCATCTCGATTGCACGATTCGAGATGACCTCGTTCGCATTCATATTGGTCTGAGTGCCCGAACCGGTTTGCCAAACCACAAGCGGAAAGTGGGCGTCAAGCTTGCCAGAAATAACTTCGTCCGACGCCGCACAAATTAAATCGAGTTTGTCCTTGGGGAGTTTACCTAATTCAAAATTTGCTTGAGCAGAACCTTTTTTAAGTATGCCCAGGGCCCGAATCATTGCGCGTGGCATGTGATCATGTCCTACAGCAAAATTGAGCAGTGACCGTTGCGTCTGCGCGCCCCAATACTGTTGAGATTCGACTTTGACTTCGCCCATGGTGTCGGTTTCGATTCTAAAATTTTGATTCATGGGCGGGACGTTAACATGTCTCGCCGAGGTCGAAAACTGACTTAAGCAGGAGATGAGACAGTGAGAGGGTTACTAACGCAGAGCTTCAGTGTCTCGTTGCGCCAATAAAATGGATAGACGGTGCAGTTCAGGATACGCGACCGCCAATGCTCGAAATGGGGTTCATTTTCGATAGCGTTTTCATTATCTAATTCGTTTTGTAGCGCATTTTCGATGAGGCGCCGAATCACGCCCCCATGCGAAGAAAACCCGATACGGGCTTTAGGTGGATGAGTCGCAATGCAATCTTTGACAGCGCTCATCACCCGATCAAAGACTTGAGACGGCGGTTCGATTTGAAATTCGGCTGCCATCGCATCGGTAAAGGGTTGCTTCCAAAGTCGCTGTATAAACTCTGGCCCCTTCTCGGCGGTGATTTCGTCGCGAGTTCTGCCCTCTAGATTTCCGTAGTTTGCTTCGCGTAGGCGGGGATCTAATAGAATCGAAATACCCAGCCCGCGACTGGCCTCTTCGGCTGTGACCCGAGCGCGCGTGAGATCAGAACTAAGAATGGTCTCAATTTTTAGAACCCGAAGCGCCTTTCTTAACTCTTGAGATTGGAGATGACCCAAAGCATTGAGAGGGATATCCGTGCTTCCTTGAATTCTAAAACTGGCGTTCCAGTCGGTCTCACCATGTCGAAAGAAGAATAGGTTAGGGCATTCCATTGGCAGCATTTCTATGAAAGGCTACCAAAATGGCGATCCGAAAAGTAGCTCGAATGGGGCATCCCGTACTAAGGCAAAAAGGCCGTAAGCTGAGTGCAAAAGAAATTCAATCTCCCGAGATTCGGCAATTGGTCACAGATATGATCGAAACCATGGACGAATACGGCGGGATCGGTCTTGCCGCACCCCAAGTTCACGAAAGCATTCAGCTTGCGCTCTTAGGATTTGATGAAGAAAGCGATCGCTACCCCGAAATGGGCAATCAAGACCTCTTGGTGGTGATCAATCCTACGGTAACTGTTCTCGATAAAACCCCTCAGTCTTTTTGGGAGGGATGTCTGTCTGTACCAGGATTGCGGGGGTTGGTGACCCGTCCAAGAAAGATTCGCGTCGATTTTACGGACCTCGAGGGCAAGCCGCAGTCGATCGAGCCCGAAGGATTCCTGGCAACAGTTTTTCAGCATGAGCTCGATCATTTAGATGGGATTTTATACATTGATCGAGTTGAACAGGGACCGGGCGTCACGAAGTTTGCTTTTCAAGAAGAGTACGATCGCTACCTCACTCCAGAGCCAGGAGATGAGGTTGGCGAAATGGACGACTGAACGGATTTAGAGACCTTCAATCCATTCGATGTTCATGCAAAGCGCAGGCTCCGTGAAAAGGAGTGTTGCCAATGATAACGCGTTGTGTTATGTCAGCGCTAGTTTCATTTACATTTTTTGCTGGAGAAAACGTGAATTTATCCAAAACTGTTCTTGTACTAATGCTGATGTCCGGTTCCGCTTATGCATCCAATGTGTGCCGTCCAGGATTTGCCGGAAATCAGGCGCTCAATTCTGCAAAAAATCAGTCGATGATCGCAATGAACGCCGAATATCAGGCAGCGATTTATAGTTTTCAAGAAACTCCAAACAACTATTTGATTAAAGTGGGTGTCACGGAGACCGGGACGGACACCCAGGGTGCTTTCTTTTACACCAAAGGATATGATGTTCGTATTAACAAAAAAGACTCCGAATGTTCGGTCTCTAACGTAAAGCAGAGTTTTTTGTTTGATGCTCCAGCCGGCCAGTAAGAACTGGTTTTACCGATCCTTTATACGCTCAGTGTGAGTGTTTTTCGGTCCTGAGCCTGAGAGGTCCGTACCCCACCTGGTCGCCAAACGTAGGCCAAAGTTGATCAGAAAGTAATAACTTTTCTGCCGGAAGCGGGCGTTCTGCAAGATTCTTGAAATTTTGGTTATAAGGATCGTCTGCGTGACTTAAGTAAAGATTTTCGGTTGGAAAATGCAAAACGGCATGGCCCTGGATGTTTTTAATCTCCACGGGAATGTTTGCCACTCTCAGGACTGCCCGAAAGAATCCCGCCGTACCCCAACATCCTGCAGTCCAATGGCGTACCTCCCTCATGAGGTTTGGAACGAGATTCTGGCTTGTTCCGGCTATAATTTGTGAGACGGGCGGAAATCCACGGTAGTGCCAAAAATGATCCTGATAGATAGCAGTTTCGCGCTTGTACCCCGCTTTTCGTGCATCGGCCGATGAAATGTCGTGGGTAAGGTCGGAGGCCCAACGAATCAAGTTTGCGATCGTGGCTTTGCGAGTTCGTGCGATGATTCTGTTTTTTTTTAAAAACGAAGCAACGAGCGCAGGCGGCGCTGGGCTCACTAGGCCCGAGCGATCTTCATTGAGGGCGTAACCTTTTTCGAGACTGTCCCATTCAAAAAATTCTCTTTCGTTAAACAGAATACCTAATGCGCTTGCACTGAAATGGGCGATTGACCCGTCGGAGTTGGGATGGTGTGTTTCGAGAAATAGAGAATGGGCGACCGACGCTAAATAGAGCCTCTTCGCTTGGCTCGGGGCGAAGACGGTCTTGGGGAAGTCTAAATCGCGGAGCGACTTTAGATTGGGGAGGGTGCTAGGAAGCTGACTGGATTTTTGTTGTTCTTCGCTTGCGTAGTCATGGAGTAATATTTTTTGATCACTTGTACTCCATTTGGGCCAAGGGACTTCATCCATCAGCATTGCACTGGCAACTTGAGGATGCGTTTTAAGCCATTGAGGGAGCGAGATCTGACCCTGACCCTGAGCGTGGGAAACCGGCAAAGCTAGGCTAAAAGAGATTATCGCAACAACTAAGAAAATTAGATTCACTCTTTTGCGGGTCTTCATCGATTTCCCACTTCTAAATTGGTCAAATCAAGGCTGCGATGGAGGTGCAGTTTTATCGGCATTTTTTGCAGAAATTTCTGCCATGACGTTAGTTCGGATACTCTGAACTGCTGCCGCATCGCAGCCGATATAGTTACATGATCCTTCGACGTCGACGCTGCCATCGCATTTAAATGAGGCCGCGCAATCGTCGTTGGTATGGCACCCACCCTTAACATGTGTTGGAGTGGCGGAGTGAGATGCGGCAGTCGCCATTCCAGAGATCAGGGCGATTCCAAAGAGTAGCGAGATCAGTTTATTTGTTTTCATAGAGTGTCCTTCTGTTTCGTGGGTCAATGCCTCCGGTTATCGGGGGCAATTTTTGTTGGCGTTATTTGCCATAGCCTCGATCGATTACAATTGGGCCAGTGGTATTGTAGCCCTTTGAGACGAGTGCATCGATTTCACCTAAGAGTTTGCTTTTGCCGTTGCTGCTTTGGCTGAAATCGTAAATCGAGATCACCTGCATGGTTTTCCATTCGTGATAGATGGATGTTCCAATCGTCGTGTAGCTGGGATAGCCCGGTCCAAGAAGTGTGTGGACGATGAGATCGGGATTTCGACCCGCCGCTAGTCTTGCTCCGGGATCTAGAGCAAGAAGTGCTGTGCCGGTGAGTGTCGCAGTCGCACCCATACCCCCCGAAGAATCATCGTTCTCCATGGTTACTCCCGAAATCACGAGCCCAGGATTGTTGAAATTGTTGCCATCGACTGCGAAATTTTCGGTGTTGTTTTCTGGAAATCCATCTTTGATTTTGAATTCATGATCTACCGATAAATCTGATTTGAGAAAGATATGAAAACTTGAGCTCGCTGGGCTCAAGCGCAGTACCAGTCCGTCGCCATCGTTAAGCGCAACAGAGCGGCCTTGAGAGTCGGTCAACGTAATCGGATTGGATTGCATAAACAGATTGACTCTTCCGATCTGTCCGCGCATTTTTATTTTTCCGCTTTGAGTTTGATCCGCAAAAGACGAAGTCGAAGTAAAAATCATTGTGATCATGAGTAAAATTGATTTATTTTTGAGCATAGTTTTATCCTTAAGTGAGTAGGGTGAATTAGCCTTAACGTCCTTCGATCTTAAAAGTGGTAGTGATGCTAGAATCTTCTCCACCGTTTTCGCCCATCATCTGTCCTTCTTGTTTGATCGCAACGAAACGAACGTAATGTTCGTGTGAGTCCGAATTTGTTTTGTCCTTGTTGAGTGCCAAGTAGTTGCTTCGTTCGCTCCAGGAGAGTTGGTCGAAGTAGTCGTGATCCACCTGGACCAAAGGAAGCGATCCGTCCTTAAGAGCGTCCGGGCAGTAAGAGGCATAGATTTCGGTTCGAGATTGACTTTCTCCTCGAAGAAAGACCGAAACCATCCTGATTCGAGTAAAGTAGAGTCTAAATTTTGGGCTGGCAGTGTCTCGGACTAAGTTTTTGAGGCGGTCAATCCAGTAAGCGGGAGCTTCGTACCCTCGGATGACCGGATCCTGGATGTGGTCCATGTATTGTTGAAACGCAACCTGTTGGGCCACCTGGTTTTGCGACGTATCGCCCACCTGGGTTGCTAACCAGTTGCCTTCATAGTCGCCGACCACAGGTTGCTCCAGATCGTGCGAATAGAGGTTTCCGAGTTTGAGCATAATAACAGGTTTGGTGCTGCACTGAGAGGGGTCAAACACAGGGAGTGTGGCGTCCGAGTCGTTAGCAAAGGCGTTGCCTACTGAAGTAAAAGAAAAGAAGATTAATGCAATTTGTTTAATAATTTTCATATGTTAGTCCTTGAAATGAGAAAGGGGTTGCTTGTACGAGTAGGAGATTAACGCAACACGTCAGCCATTACACGTGACTGCCCGTGACCAGTGCTAGTGAGTCACAAGGGGCAACCTATAGTATTACGCGCATCCCGAAGATGTTGATCTTTTTTGTCAACTATGATAAGGTGCGGCAGGCTCTTGCAAAAATATTTACGTTTGGTCGATTCAATTCTGCGTGAGGTTCAACTTGAATGCCTGTTTTACCGTTTTAAGTCTGATTGCTGCAACACTGGGATGCTCGCCTGCGTCAGCATTTGCGCAAGACGATAGCAATGGAGCCGAGCCCACAGGTACTGGAGTGATTCAAAAACAATTTGTCACTGTTGGGGACATTCACGTCGTAACCAAATCGCAAGCACGTGGCCATATAGGGGCTCTAGGGCTACTGGCCGGGACCATCGGAATGGAAATCGCCTTTCCGCTCCTCTCTCCGATTTCGGGTCTGATTGGCGGCTTTACCGGATCTCGATTGGGTCAAAGCGACCGCTACGTCGTGCCGGTACTTCATAACGTTTCTGAGGAAACTCTTAAAGAGGTCGAACCCAAGGCCGCAAGCTGTGCTCAAAAGCAAATCGATTTAATCCAATCGATGATTAATTCGGGCAAGGTTCAGTCAGCCCTTTTTCAGTTCTACCTGCTCGATCCGGCTGACTATACGGGTTATAATCATGAACTTCATTATTTCGAAATGAAGCGACCCAAGCATTCGCTCGTTTTAGGTGAGCATCTAACTCATATTTTTGAAGAAGCTGGCACTTTTGGTCGAAAAAAACACTATGTGCCGTTTGCGGCAATACCGGCCGAACTAGACGAAAAAGGTCAGCTGACGATTAATACTTATCAGTTACCTGATGCGAAAGACGCAATCTGTGTCACAGCGACCGAAGAGCAGATTCTAAAACCGGTTTCAACGAAATCTGTGGAGCGTTTGCGTGAAGTGGACTGAGCTCGAAGATCGCTTTAGCCGCGAGGGCGTCATTGGTGACGGCTCTGGGCTTGCGATTGATGTTTTCAGAGAGCGGGTGCTTTACCATCACTATCGTAGAGCGGAGGCACTTCAGCAAACCCAGGGGATTGCGCCCAAGCAGGTTTCAGAAATAATTGAGCCGATTCAAAAGGTGAGGACGCTCATCAGTAGGGGCAAACACAACCTTGCCCAGAAAGAAATTTCAAAAATTCCTACCGAAAAAGAGGATGCAGATTTACTGCTTGAGCGTGCGCGCCTTTCGGGACTATCGGGACAATGGTCAGATTGCGAAAGCTTCGCAAGCGCCGCCTTGTCGATAGAGGCACCAGGGCCTACCCATCTGACGATTCGACAAGTCAGAAGCCTGGCTCGTTACGAATTAGGAAAAATTGACGATTCTCTTAGAGATATTGACGAAATTGTGACTCTGCTCGAAGTTTATCCCTCGAGTAAATCTATATTTTACGCGCGTTCCTTAGAGGTTCGTTGTCTGGCCGCACATCCCGCCCGGCCGGATACCGTTGCGGCACGTTCTGCGCTTGATTTGCTCTGGAGAGAACAAACTCAACTTGGACTTGATCTCGATAGTGTCTTGACTCTCTTACGAATAGAAGCAGATCTTCGCCGAATCGAAGGTTTGGCATGGGAGCCGTTTTCTCTTGCTGGGGGGATGATCGCCCGAACTTTGGGTGATGCGTTTTATGAGGGTCTGGCATGGCTTGATCTTAGCTATTCGTCTATACCGGCGTTATCTTCAGCATTTGCGGTTGAAGCGGCTCCTAAGATCGCAGAGTACGATAGACTTAAATTTTTATGTAACGCTGAGCAAGTCACTACTTCGGGTCGAATACTAAAGAGAGGGCGAAAGTCTCAATCCAAACTGAGGGGACTTGCGCTATTTCCGCGTTACCGTGAGTTGGAGCGAATCCTACTGCCTACTCGAAAATTAATGATCGATTTAAAGGCGAGACAGATCACGGCCCTTAATTGTTCTGATTCGGGCGAGAGGGCGCTAGCTTATTTAGCAGACGAAAAAGTTGATAAATCAGATTTATTTTCGGCCGTCTGGCCTGGCGTTCGCTACAATAAAGAAACCAACGATGCCACGCTGCGAACCCTACTCAAGCGCCTCAGAGCTGAACTGGGTGGTTGCCTAGATTCGGAGAAAGGAACGGTCAGCCTGCATGCGTGCCTCGTGTTGGTTTAGCATTGCCGCTGCGTTTTTTGCTTCTCTTGGCGCTCACGCAACTGGGAGTCTCACTGACCGGATTTGGATTTCGGATCAGCCATGGATCAAAGCGGTCATGCGCGCATCTGATCCAGCTGGCCTTTGCAGAGATAAAATTGTCGATTTAGTGCTCGATCTTGATCTGTATCGAATTCATGCAAAAAAGAACGAACACAAAGAAGCGCAAAATCAGCTGAATCAAATGCAAAAAACGCTTCATTTGCTTGATGATTCTAAATCAATCTGCTTTGAGCCTGTTGCTTATGCCTATGTAGGTTTCTCAATCAAAATGTTGTCCCCAAGCGGACCAGCAACAGAGCATAGCGAGAACGACACAGACCACTCAGCTTGGATCACGTCTGCACCCTATTTGAGTCTTGAGCCTATCGTCGAAATGCTGTTTCAGGCTAAGTCGTTGACACTACTCACTCCCAAGCAACGACGCGCATTAGGTCCGTCTTGGAAGTCAAAAATTCTCGCGGCTTACGATTGCTATTCGTCAAAAATTTTTATTGATCCGTTTTTACCTCCCTTAGACCTAGGCGGAACCTTTGTGCACGAGGTGGATCACCTTATACGAGATAAATTGAATCCGTGGGAGCAAGTCGGCGAGACGACTGAGGCGTTGTTGCTTGATGAGTTTCTTGCGGCCCTTCAGGGTGCGAATTCGCAAATTCTTCTTAACTCCGAAGTCAGGTCCTCGGATGGATTATTGGACACGCTCTTTAAAAAGGGACAGACGCCTTTTAGCGGTAGCTATGATCGAAGCCTATTTTCGAAATCCGGAAATTTTGAAGCCCTTGCCGGTAATCTTGTGGGCGATTGGTTTGCGGGAGGATCCTTTTTTAACACGTTTCTTTCGCCAACGGTAATCCAGGGTGCGGCTCAAAATAAGTCCATTTACTCAAAGTTTGATCTAATTTTGGGCGAAATTTCGGGTCTTTATTTTTCTGATCACCGTGCGGTCCCATTTTTTTCGGAACTCGTAGAAAAAATAAAAATATTTA
>Ga0364859_10667_pt1 | contig 14481 bp, 12 predicted proteins | sample ExccelAu500001D3_FD_206911 | JGI IMG/M metagenome (GOLD analysis project Ga0364859, IMG submission 206911) | Enriched cells from Trout Bog Lake Hypolimnion, Wisconsin, USA - BchlTB.Aug20.5000.01 .D3 | ecosystem: Environmental > Aquatic > Freshwater > Lake > Hypolimnion/Profundal zone | place: USA...
GATTACTAATATTACCAATTTTAGCCAGATTCAATTTCCCTTTTTATCCATGGTAATTGTGATTCTTGGTAAAAATTATACGATCAAACTTGATACCGGGGTCCTTATCAAGGGAACCTGGGAGGTTGCCAAAGAAGCCTGGGGCTTTTTACGCCGGATCTTTACTTAAAAAACAGCGTCAGAATAGGTTTTTTTACTCATTTTCCCAGGAATGTTGATAATTATTGCATAATAGAAATATAATGATGATAGAGTATAGCTTTATGTAGTAAAAGGAGACTCTTTCATGAATTTTTTCAGACGATATAAGGTCTTTATAGCCCAACTGCTGTTTGTATTGGTAATGCCTCAATTGATGAAGGGTATGGATGCGGTAGCTGCTAGGCTTGGAGATGCTGCAGCAACAGAAGAAGCGGCTGCGGCAGCTAAAAAGGCAACTCAAGAGGCGGTAGCAGCCACTGCTAAAAAAGGTGGTACTGTTGCGTCGACCCTATCGACTACTCTCAGGGCTGCATTGCAGAACGCTGGAAAAGTGGAAAAGGACCTCATTACGGAGCTTAATTCAGCAATTTCCAAAGCAGAAACTTCTATTCCCGGACAAGCAACCGACGCCTTTAATAAAATGGTACAGCAAATACCGGGCATAGCAGATGCGGACAAAGCAACATTACAAGTAGCGTTCACGGCATATGGGAAGGCATCAAGTGATGCTTATAGCGCTAATGCTTTTTTAACGGAGTATAACAAGCTTAAAGATACCAATCCTGCTCTTGCTAGACAATTGGCTGCTCAGTATGAAACACAAACGGGAAAGTCAGTGGCTGAATTAGAAGCTGATGCTTCTAGAGCAACAGCAGCTCAAGCACAAGCCAAGGCTGCGATCCAAGATGCGGCTTCAGAAGCGCAAAAAGTGGCAGCGGCTACTCAATTTGGCTCTAAAATAGCAGATGCGCTTACTGCAATGGAAGCGGCAAATAAAACTTTTGCTACTGATCAAGCAAATAAACTTGCCAGTGTTATCAGTAGTGTTAAAGCTGCTGCAACAGCTCCTGGAGATGCGGCAGCTGCTAATGAATTTCTTAATTTTGTGACTACACATAATCCAGAACTTGTTGATTCTTTTAATGCATCAAGAACAGCTTCTGCTCAAGCATCTCTTGCTACTCAGGCAGATGCAGGGATTGCTAGTTTGACTACAGGGGTAAGTCCCGCTGGAGCTGCACGTATTAGGGCAGCGGTAAGGCCTCCCGGTCTTCCCGATTCTGCAACGGCGGCAACTGCAGCAGCGAATGCTAAAGCCGCATACACAAAAGCTGAAGGTGACGTTGCTGCTGCTGCAAAAGCAGCTGAAGAGGCAAATCCGACCTTATGGGCTAAGATAAAGGCTAAAAAATGGTGGATTCTAGGTGGTGTTGGCGTTACCGTTCTTGTTATTGTTATCTTAGTAAAAGTTCTTGGCGGCGGCGGTGGCAGTAGTTCACCTTCGAGCGCCGATTTGGCTGCATTAACCACCTTACTGCAAACCAATTGTTATGATACTACTCAAATAACATCAGCCCAATTGGCGGGAATATTGGCGCAAATTAATAAAGATGGTCTTAACGTTAATTCGGGGCTCACCGCAGCGCAAGTGGCCACTGAAATTGGCAATTATAATGGTGCCAATGGGACAAATATTACTGCTACCGTTACTCCTCCTTCTGGTCAGTCAACCTGTCCAACGACGAGTGGCTCTGGTAGTTCAAGTGGTTCAGGAAGCACTACGTATACCGCTGCTCAACTTACGCAAATGCAAACTAATTTAACCAATGCGGGCTATCCAACGACTGGATTTACCCAAACTGACTTGCAGACATTGGCAGCAGGCTTGGCATCAGAATTGTCAGTAACTGCACCAACTGATAGTAATCCAATCACTGCAACAAGTACTGATATTCAAGGTGCCCTGAACGCCGTAGGATATACCACTGCAAACTATAGCTCGGCTGAGGCAGCGCTGGTAGGATTCTTAGGTGCTGTTTATACCGCATTATCACTTACTCCGGCAAGTAATAGTGTGGTCAATAATCCGACCTATAATGGTACTGGATCTTCTAGTGGTTCTGGTACAGGAACAGGAACGGGGACAAGTACGGTTAATATTACTGCAATGCAATCAAATCTTACTGCTGCGGGATTTAGTACTACCGGATGGAGTCAAACTGACTTGCAAACATTGGCATCGACGTTGCAAATGTATGGTGATCCGACGACGATGAGTGCGGCGAATATGCAATCATATATTGGTGGCACTACTCAGACGGCGTTACTACAGTTCTTGCAAATTTGCTATCAAATATCGGGAACTACCCCTGCAAGTACCAGTATTTTAGTGACTTCAGGTACTGTTGCGCCAACGCCTCCCGCTTCGGGAACGACACCAGCTCCTACGAATACAACAACTACCGCAACGACCACAACCACTGCTTCTACCTTTGATCCGAATGCAGTGTTAGCGAATTTAGCAGCGCAAGGATATGATACGGCAGGTTTAGCTACCAGCGATGCCACTACCATTGGCAATGCATTGGTGGCAGCGGGATTGAATCCTACTACGGCCACTATGGCGCAAATGGAACCAATTCTTGGTACCGATCTCATTATGTACTTGATTGGCGCACCGACAATGGCATAAAAAGAAAGAATGGGGGGTTATGAAGTACTTGGCAGACTTGTCATCATGGATTCGACAAGCTCACCATGATCTAAATCCGTTCATCCTGAGGAGCACTGCAAGTGCGTCTCGAAGGACGCCTGGCGGGCAAGCTGGCCTTCAGTCCCGAGCACAGTCGAGGGGTCACCATGATCTAAGTCCGATCACCCTGATGGTTCGATTAAACTCACCAGTAAACGTAGTTCGACAATCGAACCAGCCTGTAGTGAGCACCGTCGAACTATCGAAGGGCCGCCCGAAGGGTATTATACTATTCTTCATCTCTCTCACTATTCCTCTTTTTTTGCATGCTGTTGAAGGTGGAGCAGCCCGTGCTCTTGAAGCGGCAGCCCATGGGATAGAAGAAGAGGGAGCCGGTGTTCTTGGTGTGGGATTAGAGCGAGGTGCGCCAGCAATTGCTCCGGCACCGAGCACACAGCCTTTATTGCGACTTCCGGCTCCAGAAAGTCTACCTCCTGCACGAGTGACAGATGTAGCAGATATCTTGGGAGGACCATCGCAGCCCTTTATAGCAGAAATATATGCACAAAATCCGCATGATATCTCTGAAATTCAGATGAATAAAATCATAGATCGAACTGCAAAAAACATTCAGCAAAAGATTTCAGCAGTGAAAGCAGAGCATGGTGCACAGTTTGATATTGCAATTTCGAATATGAGAAATATTCAAAGAAAATTTGCGCAAAAATATCCCAATACTCGTTTTATCGATCAGCAAGCATTGCCTCATTTTGATAGTTTAATTACTTCTTATCAGATGTTGGTGCAAGTTCGTCAGATTGAGCTTGCGGTTCAAATGAGAATGCGCGCATTGCAATTACTTCTTGAGGGTACTGAACGCGTTCCCGCCAATGAATTTACGCAGGCCATTGCGCGTCGCTTAGAAGATGAACATCCGGAGTATCAACATATGGAGCAAACTCTTGCTGAATTGCAAGAGGAAAAGGCGCAATTAATGACTAAAATTGCCAAAGACATAGAGATTATTAAAGAAGGCGAAATTGCATCTCGCCGATTCTCGCCATCGCCATCTCTGCGTAGAGAATATGAAGGATTAGTAGATCAGCACGATCTCTTGATAAAAAATCTCAATGTCCACTTGGAAGATCTTTTCTTGCAAGATGGGCATGCTATGGAGCAAGGTTTGTTGAAATTAAGTGTCTACTTACAAAAAGAATTTCCTGAGCAGGCGCAATGGGTGAAAGATGCTCTTGACAAAGGTACCCCTGCCTTGCAAACAGCGGTGCAAAATCTCAAAAGAGTGCGCAGTTGGCTTGCAGATAGTGATAATTTTATGACGCTGGTGCGTTCAAAGCTTAAAGATTCACCAAAAGATGAATATTTAATAACTACGTTGAAAAATGAACAAAAACGTAATATCAATATTCGCAAAGCGCTAAAAGAGCGAGTAAAAGTAGTAAAAATGCATGAAGAAGGATTAGCGCAGACATTATCCCGTGGAGCTCGCATCTGGAAGACTATCAGTGAGAATAAACAAGGAATATTTATTGGCCTGGGAGCAACTCTGGTTGGATTGCCGATTATTGGCGGTGTCTTCTATCTTATCTTTGCCGGTGACGATACATCGGCTCCCGATTCTCCTGAAATGAAAGAATTAAAAGAACGATTAGAAGGCATGGGCATTAGTGTGGATGAAGTGACTCCGGGTGAGTTGGGAATGCTCCTGCAAGATATTCATGCTCTTGGTCAGACGGTGCGATCTGCGAGTGATATGCAAATAAAATATTGGCTGGGCATTATTGTGGGTGTGCCTCCGGTTATTACACCCACTGAGGGATGAGGGGGAAGGTATGGTTTTTAGGCCCTTCGATACAATTTTTCGTCGAAACGAAAAATCACTCCCGTCGTCGCCAAGGCTATGCCGGGCAGGCAGGATGAGCGGGTGGAGAAAATCACTCGCCATGAACAGCAGTAAAGATCAATCACACCGTTTGTCTCAACCAGAGTCAAAGGATTGCCATCACCTACCACCGGTCACCCTGAGGAGCGATGCGAAGCAGAGCGTCTCGAAGGGCCGCCCGACGGGGTTGTTGATGATCGGTTGTGGGAAATCACTCGCCATGAACGGATTATGTATCTCCGTTCGTCCCGAGTATTCGTCGAAGCTTCAGGCGAAGACGAATGTAGCGAGGGAACTGTTAATCATGATTTTTGGATTGATACTCTTTCCCTCGTTAACATACGGCGCACAATTTGGCGCAGGGGCAGCAGAGGATTTTCTTTCCTCTGGACTCAGAGATGTGAGAACAGCAGCAGCCGGGGTTGGTGAGGATGTAAAAGGCAAAGCAAAAATCCCAGAAATGCAATTGCCTGCTGATGAAGTGCCAGAACCGCGCCTTATGAGGATACCGCAAGCAGAACCTGCTGTTTTAAGGCCTGCTGGAGAACCCGTTTTAAGACCTGCCGGGCCTGCTCAAATTCCTGAAAGAGGTGGTCCTCTTCCCATTGGTTATGAGCAGCAAGTGGCGCGCCTGATGCAACAGCGGTTGCAGTCAGTAGAAGGGGCCATTGCCAAATCGGTAAAAACTTTCGATGATGCTTTTGCAAAAGAATTGAAAGCAATTGATACCATGAGAGCTGGCTTTTCAAATGCGTATCCATTTCCTGATGCAGATACTATACAAGCATATGATGCGGCAGAAAAACCAGTACAAGATGTGCTGAACAATCTTGATGATCTCAAAGCTGCATATGAAGGAATTGCGATTCAAAAACGCCAACGGATTGCATTGCTCAATCGCAAAGCATTATTAGAACAGTTGCAAAAAGGTTCTGCTGTTGAAAAAGATATGGCGCGTATATTGCAAGATACCAATATTAATTTTCAAAATTTGGATGGCCGTCTGCAAGGAATTGCTGATGTAGAACAAGCGCTTACAAAGCAAGTGGACAAAGATAAAGTTGCTATTATCAATGCTGAAAAGCAATTGACGCGGCATCCTCTGCTGGATATTCACTTGCAACAGCAAGAGCGAGCAATTTTTAATAGCATTCCCCCCCGATTGCAAGCTTTGGCGCAACAAGATGCCAAAGCTATAGAAAAGGCATTGCAATCATTAGCACAAGAACTGCGCAAGCAATTTCCTGAGCAGACGGATGCGATTATTGGTTTGAGCAATCGTGCTGTTACTGATGTCCCACCTGCCATGTATGCAGTGCGTGATACTCGATCTCGCATTGCAATAATGAATCAAGCAATAAGCAGCCGAGAAGACGGTATAGCGCAATTACAAAAAGACCTACAAGGATTAGAAAGTGAAAGGGCGCGTTTATCCCAGGCAGAGGCGACGGCCAATAGAGAACCCGTGCAGAGTCCCCTTGTTCGGGGCCCCGCTATTAATCCCGATACTCCTGTTGCAAGCGAAGCTGATATTAAAGCGGCACGGGATAAAACAACACAATATATTGCAGATCGCAATAGACAAGTAACACAAAATATTGAAACTCGTACTGCGCAAATAACCCAATATAGAGAAGAAATCGCAACGCTTGAAAATCAAAAAAAAGAAATGGATACAGCATTGAACAATAATCTTACGAGATTGAAGCGATTGGAGCGGCAATATGCGAGCTTACTTGCTCGCTTCAAGCCAGCATGGGATGCGCTTAAAGCAAAGGCTCCTGCATTGGTGGGAACTCTTGTGGGACTTGGTGCCATTGGCGGAATTTTCTATCTGCTTTTTGGATGGAACGGCTCATTGCCGTGGGATGGCAGTTCTACCCCGCCTGATTCATCAGCAATGACAGCGCTCAAAAATCGCTTAACGAGTATGGGTATATCAGTAGATATGGTGACCCCGGGTGAGTTAGGCTCATTATTACAAAAGATTCAGAATGCCAATTTGACTGTTGAAACGGTTACTGATCTGCAGTTAAAAGAATGGCTTGGCATTATTGTGGGCATTCCTTCCGTGCAGATAAATCAAGCGGGGAGTGCATAAAGAAATGGTGTATTGTTTATTTTATTTTCCAAAAGGAGAGGTTACATGAAGTATAATTACATACTGCTCGGAGCGGTGTTATTGCAATGTTCGACGCATGCAGGAGAAATAGGTGCTATAGCTGAGCGCGGAGCAGAAGCGGCTGCAAAAGATACCGGTTTTTTAGCGCGGACTGAACAATGGTCTAAGGATCTCAGTTCGGCAGTGGACTCAAGGTATAAAACTATATATAACGATCTTCGTCCTGAAAATGAAATGATTAAGCCTTTTGTCATGGATACGAGAGCACTTTTGCGAGCATCGCGAGACACTATCGTGAATCTTTGGCAAGAAGCAAGACAACAAGCACAAAATGCATGGAACAAAGTGATTCAATTATCGAATATGCTTCAAGATGCCGGTAGTAAAGCTGCTCTTGGTGTACAAGACGCCGGTAGTCGACGTGCGAACAACTGGCTACAAGGTGAACTTGACAAAGCTCGTGTTGAATTTGCGACATTGCGAGCAAGAGTTCGTATGTACGAAAATGAATTAAAACGCAGAGATATGCTTGCACGACGTGGACAAACACGGGGCACAGGATTGGGTGCACAAGTTCTTGATGCGAGCGATCAAGTTCAGCGAGGCGGTAGTTCAGTGGTAAATGCAATACAGTCACGCTATGCATTACCACTTCCCGATGAAGTTGGTGCTGGTCAGTAATAAAAACGTGGGGATAGATGGCATTCATCTATCCCCCCATTTAAAAGGGGAGTGGTATGAAGAATGTATATATCATGCTGGCAATAATGACATTGTCTGCATCATTGCAGGCATCAGAATTTGTTTCGGGTGTGGCAAAAAAAATAACAGATTATTCTGATACAATTCAGACAAAAGCGAGTAATGTTGTTAATAAAGTTCAAACAAGAATAGGGACTGCAAAGCCAGTAGCAGCTTCGACTGAAGAAGTTGCTACAACTACTGCCACAACTGCTGCTGCAGAAGTAGCTCCGGCTCCGATAAAAATCATTGCAAGGGGTCAAGAAAAAGCAGAAGCAGCAGTAGCTCAATCAAATGCAGGGACTGCTGCGCTCTTGCAGAGAGAAAAAGTTCAAAATTCCGTTATACAAAGTCGAGCAACACAACGAGTAGCGCAGTTTGATGCTGAGAGGGATGCTGTTCAAAAGCAATATACGACACCTGTAGAGACATTAACAAATCAACTTTCGAGTGGGATCAAGAGTGCTAGTCTTGAAAATACAACCGCAAACCGTCTTGCGTTATCAAAATATCAAAATCAGTTGCAAGCTCTTGATACGAAATATGGTCAAACCATACAAACATTAGCCCAAGAAGCCGATACTGTAGCAAAAGATCGTCAAACAATGTTGAATGAAACAGCAAGTGATCCAGAGAACTTGAGTAACGTATTATCTTCTGAACCTTATCTGCAATTAGCAGATCAATATGCGACTTTAGAAGCGCAAATGGTAGGGCTATCAAGAGCTCGTACGCCACTTCAAACCTCGTTGAGTGGCATACAATCTACTTTAGCAAAATGGTCTGGAGCTCCTTTGCCCGCTGAAGAAGCAGCATCGACTGTTGCAACAACCGCCACTGCAGCGGCAACTGCTCCCGGTGCGCTTACAACTGCGGATGTGAACGCATTAACATCATCCACTACACCAGCTTCAGCAGTTACATCAACAGCAGCAACTCTTTCGGATAATCCATTTGCGACTGAAACTCCCCAGGGTGTACAGACACTTACAACTGCCGATGTAAATGCATTAACATCATCTACTACTCCAGCTTCAGCAGCTACGTCAGCGGCATCGGTACTTCCGGATAATCCATTTGCAGCACCTGCGGCTACAGTTCCTGTTTCAACTCCGTAAATTAAAGAAGGTCAGACCAAGATTCCTTGCTCTCGAGCACGGGCCTTGGTCTCTCCTTCATAGACTGCGCGAAGGATTCGTTGGGATTTTGTTTCCAGGCATTTTTCTTGCTCTGGAATTTCAAGAAAGGCTAATTGAGCGCCGGTGACATCCTCTTTGATGCGTTGATAGCATGCAGAAGGAAGCTGGGCATTCGTGATGTCTAAGAAGAAGCAAAAGCGTTCAATAAGGCTGATATAAAGGCTATTAAGGTCATCAAGATTGGCAATCATTTGTTGCTTGTGGCACGTTTGCAGTTGTTGGGCAATGCGTTTGACATTCTCCCAGGTGCGGTCTTGATCTTGGGGGCTCCAGACCAATTTATTGAGCGATGTTTCTAAGAAGAACATAAATACTTTGCGCAATTCAACGGCATCCTCAATATCGGCCGATACTGATTCAAGAAAAGTGCCAGGGTTTGCTTTAAACCCAGCAAAATCACGGACCAAAGTTGCCAGCAACATTTCATTGACGATATCGCGAACAGAGCCAAATACTTTACTTGCATCAATACTAAATTGCGGTTGCAAAAGGGGGATTATTTGCTCAAGCATATCGGAATAGGCATACGCGCTGACACAGGGAGATGATTTGAGTTTGTCAGAAAAAAGGCGCATCGTTGAGCCAAAATAAAGTTTTGGCTGGCGCGTTTTATTCCCATGTAAAATCAATTCGATAAAGTGAGAAAAGTTATAGGGTAAGATTTCTTGCGCATAAAAAGGCAGATTAAAGGTTTCTTTCAGATAATGGGAAATCCCTTGGTTAAAGACCGGTTCAAGTAATTTGGTCATTGCCGGATTAGGGTCACTTTTAACCATGGTGACTTCATATTGTTTCCCTGCCACTAAAGGAAGGATTGAAGAAAGTAGCGATATATATAGACTTTTTTTTATACTCATAACTCTCACACTCCGTGATGAAAATACGATATGCTGATCAGGAATTTAAGAAATGTCCTGCTAAAGATGGTATCATCTCAGGGGAGCTTATTGCAAGCATAGCGTATGATAATGGGAAGGCACTATGGCATTATTTTATTATCAAGCATTTGCCAAGGATGGCAAAAAAGTAACGGGTACCGTGGATGCCCCGAGTGTGCAACAAGCAAAAGAACAGTTAAGTAAACAAGGCATGTATCCTATCTCTGTGGTTCCTGCGACGCAAGAAACTACCCTTGCCTGGTATCAACGCTTTTTTATCCGTTCCCTTTCTTTAGAACAAAAAATTCTTTTCACCAAGCAATTAACCATTCTTTTAAAAGCAGGCGTCCCTCTCTTGCAGGCATTAGAGCTTTTGGTTGAGCAATTCGAAGGAACACTTAAAACAATGCTCATTGCGATTAAAGATGAGATTAAAGAGGGAAGTTCGCTTGCCAATGCATTAAAAAAATATCCTAAGGCTTTTGACAATATTTATGTGCAATTGGTGCGCGCTGGGGAAGCGAGTGGTAAGCTTGAAGTCATTCTTGAGCGCTTAACGGGTTACTTAGAGCGCCAATTAGAGATTAAAAAACGCTTTCGTTCTGCGATGCTTGGGCCTTTATTACAGTTGGGTGTGGCGGGCATTGTGGTCATTGGTATGATGATTTTTGTAGTACCCATGATGGCAGAAAATTTTGCCAAGCAGGGAAAAGAGCTGCCCACTATTACTCAGATTTTAATTGGCATTTCCTATGTTTTTACCCACTATTTTTGGCTGATTGGTATTCTTTTGGCATTAGGAATAGCGGGTTTTCTCTACTGGAAATCGACTCCTTCAGGCGGCAGAATGTGGGATACTATTAAATTGCGTATTCCCTTAGTGAAATATTTTGCAAAGACCAATGCGATTGTTCAATTTTCCTATACTCTCGGGCTTTTGCTGGAAGGGGGGGTTAATTTGGCTGAATCGCTTGATATTGTGGTCAGTACGGTTGATAATCGTATTTTAGCTGATACATTACAAGAAGCGCGTGATAAAATCATTAAACAGGGCAAAATTGCTCAGTATCTCAAGCAAACGGAGCTGTTTCCGCCCATTGCCATTTATCTCATTAATACGGGTGAGCAAAGCGGCCAATTAGATGCGATGCTTTTGACCGTTGCGCGTAATTATGAAGTTGAATTAACGGAATTAACCGATAGTTTAGTAGCAAAAATAGGTCCACTCATGCTCATTAGTATGGCAGTTGTAGTTGGATTTATCGTATTGGCACTCGTGATGCCAATTATGGAATTTGGTGATATTGAAGGTATTTAATCGAAGGAGTTCTTTTTTATGATGAGTCTTATATCGGCAAAACCGCGAGCGCAGGCGCAAGAGGGATTTACCCTGATTGAAATTTTAATTGCTACCGCGTTGGTAGTAATTATCGGCGCTTTTGCGATTCCCGGCATTATGAATATGTTTGAAAAAGGAAAACGGCAAACGGCAAAGACGCAATTGCGCAATGTGAAAAATGCCCTTTCTACCTACTATGCCGATGTGGGGCAGTATCCTGAATCGCTCACCGATTTAGTCAAGCGTCCTGAAGGTGAAGAAGCGGCAAAATGGGATGGTCCGTATCTGGAAGGTAAGACTGCTCCTTCTGATCCATGGGGCACCAAAATTCAATATCGAAAAACTCCTGAAGGAGAAAATCCTTATGAGTTGTATTCCTATGGCTCATCAAAAGGAAAATCGACGCCAAAGGACAAATGGATTGATGTGTGGAAAGCCTAATCACAACGGATTTACGCTTCTTGAAATCCTCATTGCTATAGCCTTGATGGCGATAATTGCAATGGTGGTGGTGCCATCATTGACTCGCTTAGGAAGTCGGCATGAGAGAACCACTTTTATTGGGCATCTGCAAGCATTAGTGCAAGGGGGCTGGCAAGCTGCCCTTGCATCCGGAAAAATGTATCGGGTGCATATTGATGTGGATAAAAGGGTCATCACCCTCGGAGTAGAAACCGGTGCGGTCGATAATCATGGCGAACCACTCTTTAACCGAGTTCCTTCTTCAATCGTCAATTCGGTGGTGCGTTTTCCTGCTTCCATTCAAATCAAGCATGTTTTTATTGAGGGCTTTGATGAAATGACGCGCGCCGGCAGTGGGCGCAAAACGTCTGAGGTATGGTTTTATATCATGCCCGATGGGTTGACCCAACATGTGATCATTCAAGGGGTTGATGCCAAAGATCTGCGTAATGGAAAACCGCGACCATTTACCATGAGCCTTTCCCCCTTTACTGCTACCTTTCAGGTGACTGAGGGGGCCGCATGAAGCAAGGGTTTACCCTCATTGAAGTGCTTTTAGCACTTGCCATTTTTATGCTCGTGATAACGCCTCTTTTTGAATTGACCGGACGATTAGTAACGCGCGCGGCTGATCGTGCGCGAGCAGCAGAACGAGTGCTGGTGGCAGAATCTTTTTTATTGGAACAGCGCATTTTAAGTCGGTATGGCAAAAAGAGTCCCAATTCTCAAAAAATAGCCCAATCAAAAGCAACCGTTACCTATCAGACATCTCCCTTGAGTGGTGATTTAAAAGCATTTAAAGGAGTCATGAAAGAACAGGTTGTTATTGAGTGGCTTCATAAGGGAAAAAAGCGGACTGAGCGGATTATTTCCTTCATTCCTGAGCAGGTGCTGGCATGAGAAGTTCAGGCTTTATCCTTCTTGAATTGGTGATTGCCTGCGCAATTGCTCTCTTATTAGGCTCAGCCATCATGATGGTGATGTATCAAATTAATCGCCTGCAGCCGATTGTGGAGCGTCATATTCATCCAGTTGCTACCGCTCTTTTTTTCTATAATCAGTGCATGCGCGATATCAGCGGTGCGCAAGTGCCCTTGACCCAATGGCTTGCACTATCCCAAGGGCAAAAGACAGAGCATGCCGATAGTGATTATAAAATTCCTCAGATTAAAAATGTATTTTTAGGAACAACTACTGAAAATATGCTCGATACGCTCAGTTTTATTACCACCAATCCATTGCAATCCTATTGGGGTGCAAAAACGGGTAAATACATTCCGCGGATTGTGCGCGTGGTCTATCGCTTACGCCCAAAGAAGGGCAGTTCAGAATATGTGTTGTTGCGCCAAGAATCGGAACAGTTAGATCTGGAAAAAATTCCTGAACCGCCGCTCAATCAATGGCATCAGTATATCCTGGCAGATCATATAAAATCATGCACGGTAGAATATTCAGCCGCATGGAAAATGCAAGATGAAGCGCCAAAAAAACCGGGACAAACTCCGCAACAACAGGAGCAATCGCCAAAAACACACTATGAAATCAGAAAAAAGAATGAATGGCGTGAAAAACAAGAAGAAAAGAGCAGCAAAACAAAACCAGCGGATGCAAATAAAGCACAAGAGCCCTTATTACCGCAATTGGTTACCTTCTCATTTATCTTTTATGATCCGAGTGGCAAAAAAACAGTGCCGTTGACTATGACAATTCCGGTCTACACTGAGCAAATTTATGAGCCGCTCTACCAAACACCATCACAACCTAGTTTGACCGATGTGATTAAAAAATTATCATCCAATATATTACCGCCAACGGCTCAACAACCGCCAATTCAGCTTGCACAAGCAGGTGCCCCATGAAGACGACCCAACGTGGTTATATTATGATTTACACTTTGCTCATGGTAGGCCTTGCCCTTGGTGTTGTTGCCTTTGTGATGAATCGGGTAGTGATCTTTGATGGATTAACTCGATTAATGTTGCAGCGAGCGCAAGCGCGTCAATTGGCCTTGGGTGGTATTACGTTGGCGATGAGTGAATTGACTATTTCTGAACAGATGGAAAAGAAATCCTCTTCCGCTAAAGGTTTACCAGGTCAGGAAAAGGAAGCGCCCCCCGAAGATCCGGATAAAAAATTATTAGTGAAAATATTGCCGCTGCTTAATAAATGGCAGACGATTCCATTGCAGCAAGAGCGCGATGGCATTAAAGGAACGATCCATCTTTATATTGCGAGTGAAAATGGGAAATTTAATTTAAACGATCTGTATGATTTTGAAAAAAAGCGCTTTGCCGGCGAGCCAGAAAAAAAGTCTGCTCCCACTGGGCCTGAACAGCCAAAAACACAATCGGCAACGGTGGAAAAAGCCCTTGCGGTAAAAGAACAATCGTCTGATGGTAGAAAGCTGTTGCAAGCAGTACTCAATGCATTGACTGCGCAAATGGGAACTTCACTTTCTATTAGTGATTTAGAAGGTTTTTATACCAAGCGTAAAAAACCACTTGATGATGTAACTCAAATTATGGAAATTCCGGGATTTGCGGCATTTAAAAAGGCTATTTTTGTGCAGCCGCCATCGCCTGATAAAAAAGACCAGATTTATTTAACCGATCTTTTTACCGTTTCTCGACCGAGCGCGCAGATTGATCCCTGGTTATTTTCTGATTCAGTACGCGGTGTGTTGGGCCTTTCGCGCGTAAAACAAAGTAATAAAAAGGGCTTTACTCCTGAGCAATTAAAACAGGTAAAGTTGGATGTAAATTGGGCCACCGAATGGAATACGTTGCTCCAACCGGTGTATGAAAAAGATTATGCATCATTGCCCAAGACACTCACCCCTTTCTTTAGAAGTAAGTGCGAAATGACAACCTTTTCAGTGATTGCTTACGGCACAGTGGGCAAAGTAACGGTACGTTATTATGCGATTATTGAGCGGATTAAGAAGGAACAGAATAAGGTTGTGCTTATGATAAAGCAATTGTATCAGGTTTAAATTAATATCCCCGTTCGCCCCGAGTGCCGAGCAAAGCGAGGTGTAGCGAGGGGTACAAATCTTATCTTTTTATGCTTCCCAGCCTACGCTTATCCGGGTCTTCCGACTCGGCAAGCTACGGCGGGCAGGCGCATGTATTTATTTTCTTTGTTCCTTTATTCCTCGGGCCTATCT
>Ga0364859_10668_pt2 | contig 14414 bp, 15 predicted proteins | sample ExccelAu500001D3_FD_206911 | JGI IMG/M metagenome (GOLD analysis project Ga0364859, IMG submission 206911) | Enriched cells from Trout Bog Lake Hypolimnion, Wisconsin, USA - BchlTB.Aug20.5000.01 .D3 | ecosystem: Environmental > Aquatic > Freshwater > Lake > Hypolimnion/Profundal zone | place: USA...
GTAAAGGCAACGGTAATACTACTGCTTTTTATTACGTTTATCAAGAACCTCACTCAATTTATTGATTTTCTATTTGAAATTTTAATAAGCTTGATATGAGAAGATGCCATAAAAAAGAGAGTAAAGGAGTTCGTATGCGTATTATTCGATGGCTTATTATGATAGTGCTCTTATGGGGAGCGTATCAATTCGTCTTTTCTTCTGGCCGTGTAGAAGTTGTTGCCCCGCCAGCACAACCATCATCGTTAGCGATGGTCACCCAATTGATAGGTCTTGCTGATTTATATGCACTCGAGGGAAACTGGGAACAGGTGCAGTACATCTATACCCTGATTAAGGCCTATAAAGAGTTGTTTGAACTAGAAATTAGTTCTTTGTAAAGGCTGGTTTCAATTTTGTGTACAATTCTTGTAAATCAAATGAGATAAGTTTCGTATCGCTTAATATTGGCATGAAATTAGTGTCGCCATTAAAGCGGGGAAGTACATGAACATGAAGGTGGTGCGGAATTCCTGCTCCTGCAGCCTTTCCCAAATTAATCCCCACATTGATACCATTGCATTGTAATACTTGTTCTGCGATTTGTGTACTCAGGCTGACCACTTCCATTATTTCTGTGCGCGCTTCTGGAGTTAATTGGTGTAATGTTGCTGTGTGAGTAAGGGGCAGCACCAATAAATGTCCGGCATTATAAGGATATAAATTCAGACATACAAATGAATGGTTAAAGCGTTTTAAAATAAAATATTTTTCATCATTATTAGCCGCGAGTTGCGTGCAAAAATCGCAGGTGTTGGCAGCAGCATCGGCATGCTTCCCTGCCATAATGCTTTTGGCGTAGTGACTTCTCCAGGGGGCATAAAGACGTTTCATAAAGTCCTTGGTATAGAGATTTGATTTCGTGATAGTATGACATTGTTTTATCATATTTTTCTGAAAAGGGAGAGCGAGCATGAAGTGTTTTTTTAAGGCGAGCCTTTGGTTATTCGTATGCATCAGTATTATTCCTCTTTGTGCAAAACGAGCACTCATTATTGGCATTACGGGTCAAGATGGTTCTTATTTAGCAGAACTGCTTATAGAAAAGGGGTATGAAGTGCATGGGGTAAAGCGTCGGGCTTCGTCATTAAATACCCAACGCATTGATCATCTCTACGATGCTTTTAGTCGATCAGCCTCTCCCCAATTAATTCTTCATTACGGGGATTTAGTGGATCCTAATTCTATTCTCACCATTATAGCCAAGGTGCAGCCTGATGAGATTTATAATTTAGGAGCGCAAAGCCATGTGCAGGTCTCTTTTGAAATACCGGTATATACCGCACACGTGGATGCTTTAGGGACATTGCATATTCTTGAAGCAGTACGAGCATTGGGTATGGAAAAGAAGGTGAAGATATACCAAGCATCAACCTCAGAACTCTATGGCTTGGTTCAAGAAGTGCCGCAAACGGAAAGAACACCTTTTTATCCTCGTTCTCCCTATGGAGTGGCAAAGCTTTATGCTTTATGGATTGTGATAAATTATCGAGAGGCCTACAAGATCTTTGCAGTCAATGGCATTCTCTTTAACCATGAATCTCCTCGCCGAGGAGAGACCTTTGTAACCCGCAAGATTGCCCATGCCGTGGCACGCATTGCCAATGGATATGATGAAGTACTCTCTCTGGGTAATTTAAACGCCGAACGGGATTGGGGCCATGCCAGGGATTATGTCTATGCCATGTGGCTTATGCTTCAGCAGGATACCCCCCGCGACTTTGTGATTGCCACAGGGCAAAAACACTCAGTTCGGGAGTTTGTGCAGGCGTGCTTTGCTCATGTAGGAATGAACATTTTATGGCAAGGCAGTGGGAAAGATGAGGTAGGTCTGGATGCGGCCACTGGAAGGGTCTTAGTGCGGATCAATGAGCGTTATTTTAGGCCAGCAGAGGTAGACCAGCTTCAGGGAGATGCAACGTTAGCAGCTACCCTTTTAGGCTGGAAGGCAACGGTGACTTTTGATGAATTAGTGCGGGAAATGATGGATTCTGAATTAACCGCTCTTGCCTAAAGATGGACAATAACTTGCCAAAGCGGCTCTTTATCTATAGTATAAGGTATACTACTTCTTTATCTTTTTATGAGGAGGCTCTCAAGCTGTTACCATAAACCAATAAAAATCTCTTTTACATTTATTTAATTAACCCAATTTTTAACTTTCTTTAGAAAGACCTTAATTCATGAATAATTTCAATATTTACGTTGGAAGACTTTCCTCCTCAGTTAACGAAGCTAAGCTTCGCTCACTTTTTGAACAATATGGCGAAGTTCTCGCCGTTAAATTAATCAAAGACAAATTCACCGGCCAATTAAAGGGCTTTGGATTCGTTGAAATGGCTGACGCTGCACAAGGCCAAGAAGCAATCAATGCTTTGAATGGCATGGACATTGACGGCCAACGCATGTTGGTAAGCGAAGCTCGCCCACGCGAACAACGCGCACCTCGTCCATTTGGTGGCAACCGCGAAGGCGGATTCCGTGGACCACGTAATCCTCGCTTCGGTGGTAATCGCTATTAATTGAGCGATAAACTCTGAAATAAAAACCCCCGCTGTAAAAGGCGGGGGTTTTTGCTGCTCATTTTTTTAACTATTTCTGGGTACTGCGGCCTATTGTATCGAATACAAAGCCATGGGCACGCAGTTCGGCGCAACTGAGAATATTCCGGGCATCAACCAATAGCGGTGTTTTCATAAGCTGTTTCACCTTGGCAAGATTCAATTTTTTAAATTCATCCCATTCAGTCAGAATGAGGGCACCGTCAGCATTTTTTAGAGCATCATAGGCATCGGTGCAATACTGCAGGCCAGGAAAGAGGGTGCGCATTGCAGGCATACCGGCAGGGTCATAGACGCGAATAAGAGCACCTTCTTGCAGTAAGAGTTCTATGGTGGTGATAGCAGGAGAGTAACGAATATCATCGGTATTTGCTTTAAAGGAAAGGCCGAGAATGGTAATAGTTTTTCCGGCCAGAGAAGGGCCCAGTAATGCTTTTAGTTTCATAACCGGTAGCTTTTTTTGCTCTTCATTTGCTTTTAATGCCGCATCAATAACGCGCAATGCTTGGGTATGATCATCGGCAGTCGCAATAAGAGCTAAACAATCTTTTGGAAAGCAAGAACCCCCAAATCCTGGTCCTGGATTGAGAAATGAATAGCCAATGCGATGATCGGACCCGATTCCTTCGGCGACCGCAAAAATATCGGCTCCTACGGCATCGCAAAGATTGGCCATTTCATTAATAAAGCTAATTTTAGTAGCGAGAAATGAATTTGAAGCATATTTGATAGTTTCTGCAGAAGTATAATCGGTGTATAAAAGGGGGATTTTCCGCGTTATAAAGGGTTCATAAAGCTGATTCATGAGATGCTGAGAAATGGGAGAACATCCTCCAATGACAATGCGATCGGGATGAAAGAAGTCATAAACAGCCGAGCCTTCCCTTAAAAATTCAGGATTAGAAATATAGAGCAGTTGATCGGTATTTAATGTTTTAATAATAGTTCGAGCAGTGCCAATGGGAACGGTGCTTTTCATACAAATAAGCTTAAAGCTATTGGCATTTTCTTTAATGGTGCGCACTACAGCGTTAACAGCGCTCATATCAGCATGGCCATCGGCTCCGCAGGGAGTTCCTACGGCAATAATAATAATGTCTGAGGATTGAATGGCAGCGGCGGGGTTATCGGTAAATTGTAAGGTCCCTCTCTGGCAGGCCTTATGGAATAAGGGTTCCAATGCTGGTTCATAGAGGGTTATAGTTCCTTGCTGAAGTCGTTCAATTTTAGAATGATCAGTATCAGCGCAGATGACATGGTGGCCGCAACTTGCTAGGCATGTTCCCGTAACCAGTCCTACATAGCCTGTTCCCATAATGCCAACACGCAAAGGTGAGCTCACCTGCCATGAAGCATCGGGAATATATGCGCTACAGCTGGTGATAATACCAAAAATAACTATGATAAGACGCTTCATGGACCTTCCCCCCAACTTTATTTTCTGTATTTAAGATACTATTTTAGCTCTTCAAATCTGAATGCTTTGCTCATCTCTTGTGGAAAAGAGCCCCAGATTGCTACAGTTTTGCAAGTGGGTTTTCTCAGAGCGATTGTCTCAAGGGGATGGTATGAAGTGGGGTGTGAGGTTCGGGTTTCTTCTCTCTATAACAAATATATTAGCGTTAGCAGATATACAATTACCCATTGTTGTGGTTACCGCATCCTATAATAATGCTCAATGGTATGAAAAAAATTTATCATCAGTGTTTCAGCAAGAGTATGACAATTGGCGGTTACTTTACATCGATGATTGTTCGACCGATGGCACCGCCGATTTAGTAACCGATTATTGTGCAATTTCAGGCTATCAAGACCGAGTAGCTATCATTCGTAATGAAGAGCGCATGGGACATTTGGCAAATCAATATAAGGCAATTCATTCTTGCAAAAAAGAGGAAATCATAGTGATTGTTGATGGAGATGATTGGCTTGCCCATGAACATGTTTTTGAAACTATAAATCGTATCTATCAGATAGAAGATGTGTGGCTTACCTATGGACAATTCTGGTACTTGAAGAAGGATATGTTGGGATGTTGCAGACCAGTACCCCAATCAGTATTTGCTCAAGGAACCATTCGTACTTTTAAGCCGTGGGTCACTTCTCATTTGCGCACTTTTTATGCGGGTCTTTTTCAATCAATTGCGCGTGAAGATTTATATTATCAAGGTACCTGGTATCCCATGTGTGCCGATGTAGCTGCTATGTTTTCTATGATTGAAATGGCAGGAATACATGTAAAATTTATTAAAGAAATTCTCTATATCTACAACGATGCCAATACCCTTAACTTTTATCATAATAATATGGAAAAACAGCGAATGATTGAGAAATATATTCGTGAACAGGTTCCGTATGAGCCTTTGGTAAAGCCGCCTTATCAATACTAAGGAGTGATAGTATGTCTTTCATAAAAAACATAGCCTTCATAGTCATAGCCGCATTGAATCTTACCCTCGCTGCTACCAGAGGTGAGCAACATTTCGTGATTATCATTACTTCCTACAACAATGCCGAATGGTTTGAGCGCAATCTTGGTTCTGTCTTTTCGCAACATTATAGTAACTACGATGTTATCTATGTTGATGATTGTTCTTCTGATAATACGGCAGAATTAGTAGAAAAATATGTAAAAGAACGAGGGTTTGCCGATAAGGTTACTATCATCAAAAATAAAAGTAGGGTGCGAGCGCTTGCGAATTTATATAATGCAGTGCATTTGTGCAATGATGATGACATCGTATTTAATTATGATGGAGATGATTGGTTTGCTCACGATGACGTCTTTTCCATGATTAATGAGATCTACAAAAATCCTGATATTTGGATTACGTATGGTCAATTTCAAAATTGGCCTACCAATGAACTGGGTTATTGCGCACCGATTCCCGATGAATGGGTTGAGAAAAAAATGTATCGTAAAAAATGGTGGAAGCCGGGGCAACTGCGTACTTTTAGAGCATGGTTATTTAAGCAACTTCCTTTGAAAGATCTTATTGTTGAGGGGCCCTTTTCTCAAGGTCTTTTCTTTCCTGCAAATGCCGACTTAGCAGTCTATTATCCCATGATGGAAATGGCCGGAACTCATTTTAAATTTATTCCCGAAGTAATTTATATTCGCAATGTGAAAACGCCATTGAATGATTTTAAAGCAAATAAAGAAATCCAAATTCAGGGAAGTAAAATTCTACGAGGAAAACCGGTATATCCAACACTTACGCAACCACTTTCCGGAGCATTCAGTCAGTATAAAGAAAGCCGTGCTGATAGTATTATTTTCTCTTCTGATCTACAAAAAACGCGCCTTTTATTGCAATCATGCTGTCACTTGGTATTGCATCTGCAATCGAATTGGGTTGCTTATAATCCTGATCTTGCCACTGGTGATTATAGCCTTTTAGAAAAAGAATTTGGGGTAATGCTGATGCCATACACCGATGATGTTTCGTTGCAGCAGCAGTTGCATGATTATGCAATAACCACGATGAATAAGCATGTACTTTTATTGCATGATGGCATGGTCTTTACGCATTGCATTGATCTTAACGCTTGTATTACCGCATTAGAACATACCTTTGCCTATGGCTTTTATCTCAACCTTCATGAAAATGCTACTTTCCAGATACAAAATGGCTTGATGCAAGCTACACCGCCACTCAATGCCCTGGGGCCTACGTTGCGAGCATGGTGTTTTGATTATACAGAAAACGGAGATTGGCAGCAGGCGCACACCATCTACGGAGCTTTATATCGAGTATCCCAATTGCAAAAAATGGATCAAGGACTTGAGCAATGGATGCATACACCAGCCCCTGCGCAAGAAGTGGGGCTTTGTTATCATGGAGCGTGTATGGCTCTGATTGCTTAACGCTTCTTTTTCTTTTTTTTCTTCTTTTTTGTGCCCCCATATGCTTTGAGTATGCGAGCATCTTCTGCGGCATGAAGAGAGCTCGTTTGAGAACTCGTTGAAAGACCGTGCGGATTTTGATAATACAATCCCAGAATGATGGGGATGCGCGCAAATTGCGCACCGCGGGTAGCGCAGCGCAGCCAAAATTCCCAATCGCCGGCAATTTTAAAAGAATTATTGAAAAGGCCAAAACGAGTATGAAGGGACTTTTTCCAAAAAGGATGCGGGCCAAGAAAGGCTTGATCCCTTAATGCCGATAATGAAAAATCATGGTGATACACAAAGGCCAGATCTTCGGGGCGCGCTTTGGTAAAAGTACAAAGAGGTTCTTTGTAGGTCACGTAAAAATCGCTATATACCACATCGATGGTGGGATGATTGTTCATGTAAGTAAGATATCGTTCATAACATTCAGGAGCCAACCGATCGTCAATATTGGCATTAGTGAGAAAAGTGCCCTGGGCATAATCAATAGCATAATTCCATACGCCATAAATTCCTGGATCGTTGGGCAGTCTGTGATAGTGAATATTGGGGTATTTAGCTTGAAATTCTTTAATAATGGGCTCTTCATTTTCAGGAGAATTGGCATTTACGATAATTAATTCACATTGATCAAATATTGTTTGTTGCACCATATCTTCTAAGAAAGATTGGATGAATCGCTCTCCTTTATACACTGAGGTAATAATTGAAATAGCAGGGGCAGAATGAAGAATCCCTATCTTGAGAATAAAAATTACTAAAAGCAGACGCGATTTCATAAACTTCCTTTTTTAACCATGCATATATTTATAGAGATCAGCATAAAATTTTCTTATCCGTAAGCAAAAGAATATCTAGTATTGTACCGCAAGAATACTGCTGTTTCTATTACATACTAGTTGTTACGGCATCTCATGTGTTATTATCAGATTGAAATTAAATGTGGGGATGGGGTTATGAAGAACGTAATATTGATATTGCTTGTAGGGTTTTGCGTAGCAGCAAGTGAATTGTGTGCCATGCAACGGCGTTCCTCCTACCACGGTATGACTTTGGCTGAGCAGGCAGAGGCAAAAGCAAAAAAAGATACGATGTTTATTGTGTACATTATGCGTGCTTTGCGAAATGAGGATTTTGCGCTTGCTAAAAAGCTCATTCAAGGACTCAATCCTGAACAATCAGATGTTAATTATGGTGATCCTGATCATAATGATTGCACTATGCTTCATTATGTTGCCATGGAAGATTGGGGCCGGAATGCTATAACACTGGCTCAAATGTTGCTTGATAAGGGAGCTTACATCGATGTTTTAAATGATAATAGCGATACTCCTTTATTATTTGCAGTGCACTTTAAGCATTTAGCGCTTGCGCTGTTTCTGGTACAGCGAGGAGCTGCGGTATGGATGGCTAATATGCAGGGAATGACTCCCTTAAATCTTTTATGCAGTTCGCAGGAGAATGTACGAAAAATGAATGTTGCTATTCATAAATGTAAAAAAACTTTCAATGTAAAACAATGTGAAGATGAAGTGTTAAATTGTTTTACGGTATTAACCGAAAAACCATTTCCTACTCTCAAAGAATTATGCATGCAATATTTTCAAATGGTTCCTTTTAGAGAATTGCGGGATATTTTACCCAAAATGCCCGATACAGTGCGTATTCCATTTATGATTGCGCGATTGCGAGCGCCAACGAGATCACACAAACATGACTTTGAATTATTACAATATGTACCGCGGCATGAGCGAAGAGAAATTGCAACAGAAATGCGCCAAGAGAACACCTTATTACTCCATTCTATTAATCGTGCCAATATTGCGGGTGACGCACCGTTGCATAGTGCAGCGCGGCGGGGTGCTTCGCAAGAAATATTGGCTCGTTTGATTGCATTAGGAGCGCGAAGAAATCAAAAAAATGATCAGAAACTTTTGCCAAGCCAATTGTTTGAGCATGTTTCGTGTGATTGTGAGCGTTGTGTTGTCAATAAGGATGTAGATGAAACAAAAAGGATGTTAGAGTATCCTATTCTCATTGCAGAAACGATTGAGAGACAGATTACAGTAGAAGAAGCAATGGAAAAGCTCGACACTGAAAATGACTATGTATGATTGGTGAAAAAGCATGAATTGCCAAAAGGTGTACAATGACCATATGTATTATCATTCCTGCTCACAATGAAGAAAAAAGAATTGGGCGCACGCTTGAAGCGTATGCGTCTTATTTTCAACAGCACCCTTTTTCAGTGCAATTTTTGGTGGTACTCAATGCATGCACCGATACTACTCGATCAGTAGTAGAAAAAGTGCAGCAAGTCCATTCATCAATTTCTCTTCTTGATTTAAAACCGGGAGGAAAAGGCTTTGCAATTCGCCAAGGCTTTCAGCATGCATTGCAAACTTCTGCCGATCTTATTGGTTTTGTGGATGCCGATATGGCAACGAGTCCCGAGGAGTTTGATAAATTAATTCGTGCCTGTGTGGATGTTGATGGAGTGATTGCAAGTCGCTATATGCCTGGATCCATCGTGGTTCCTCCGCGTCCTTTTATTAAACGGTGGGGCAGTAAATTATTTTATGAACCGCTTGTTTCGCTTCTTTTTGGAATGCGTTATTACGATTATCAATGCGGTGCAAAATTATTCAAGCGATCGGTGATTGAAGCAGTTACTCCAGAGCTGACCATTGATCATTGGGCATTTGATGTTGAGCTTCTTTATGTTTGTAAAAAGCATGGTTTCACCATCAAAGAAGTGCCAACCGAATGGCATGATCAGGCTGATAGCAAGCTTAATATTGGCCGATCAGGAATTAAGATGATCAGCTCTTTGTTTCAAATCTATCGCCGTCACCGCTAGCAACCGCTTTTTCAGCTTCTTGAATACGCGTACTCAAATAGTGATAGAGTGCTTCTTCGTTCTCATTGCGTGTGCCATATCGTTCCTGGCGCCATTCTCTAAGCGATATAAGGAGTCCCAGCGCAGTGAGGGGATGAGGAGGATTATTTTCTATATTGCAAAATTCAAGAAGCTCGCGGGGAGTAAGATTTTGCAAAAGAGATTTGCACTTTGCTACCACATCTTCTGTATGGTGATCTGCTACCATATACACTAAGTTATGAAGTGCTGTATTTCCGCTTCTATTTCTGGTTTTTCTCGGTATCCTGGTGCTATAAAAATCGATAACTTCAGGAGGATAATGATGGCGAGTACTTTCCATTAAGGGTGTATGGCCATCAGAATACGTGCAGGTGAGAGTAGAGCCGTGCGCTAAGAGAAGCTGTATCATTGCGCGACTTTTGGCAGCGAAAATAACTTCTCCAAAATAGGTTCTGATTTTCGAAGTATCGGGTATATAGGCACAAAGCAACTCTGCTAATGGAAGATCATCCCAATCCACCGTGGGTACTAACGGATGGCTATCGCCATCTCCCCTGACCGATAAGTTAGCTCCCATCAAAGCGAAAGCAGCGCATAGGCATCGTCGCAATGGTAATCCATAGTTGGTGAAACCCAATGATAAGATTCGTGCACATGCTGCATCCTTTTCTGCTTGTGATGCATGAGCCAAAGCATTCAAGTAAGGATTGGGCCTTACCACATGTTCCCAATCAAGCGGGGTAGGATTTTCGACCACTTGATGGGGAAGAGTGCGACCAGTAGGTTCCTTGGGATAGATGCTTCCCATTTGCAAAAGGGTGGCGCGAGCATGTGCCAATGGACCACAGTATTGAAAAAAATGTGCAGGAGAATACGTTAAATAGTCTGCTCCCAATGGTTTTTCGGTGGGATTTAACGTTCTTTGGGCTTCTATAAATTTTTGTTCTAAAAGATCACGAAGACCCGCGGTATTGTTTCGAGCACGTGGCATCTGAAGATATTGAAAAATAGTTTGAGGTGTACTGCCTACTTTTCTCACACATAAGGTCACCGTTTCTTCAGGAGTGAGGCTTTCCAAGAGGTACTGACATTTTTTAACGTCATTTTCATCATGATTAGAATATAACAATAAGAGATCCAGGGGAGTGTTGCCTTCATAATCAACGTGACTAAACGACACTCCTGCGGCGCGATACATACGAACTAAATCTGGTTCATACATGTTTGAAGTCATTACAATATGCAAAAGATTTTGTTGCATCTGTGGCAGAATCCTACGCTGTGGTTGTGCACCATTAGATTGTAAAAGGCGTGCCATTGCCAGGCTTCGTGCGTGTATTAGTGAGTTAGTAAGATCAACTGTGTCGATAGAATCGCCATCGGTGACATCTCGATTGAGAGCGCGCTTCACCTTTGCAATATCATTATCTTTTACTGCATCTGATAAATCCCTATAGGTCAGATTTTGTGGAGGGCGGTGATGCGGACAGGTCGGTGCTGTAAATATCATACACCGAAAGCCATTGAACATTGAGTAATCATTTTCTTGTGCAGATACGGGGGGAATAGAAATAATAGTTGCGAGCAATAAAAAGAGTATCACCATGTGTGTCCTTGATTTGAATAGTTTGTGCAGTAACCAAGCTAGAATATAAGAGAGGAATGCAAAAATCTACTTATTTTGTAGAGAGTTATGCCGTAGCATATGCCGCTTCCAATGCATCGATGCGTTTTTGTAATCGTGTCATACGCGAGGCGCAAGAAGGGTGACTGCTCCATAATGAGTAAAAACTTGAATCGACTCTTTTTGCAGCATCATCTTCTGACAAGCCCAGGTCTTTGTATGCTGCAATATATCTTGTTCTCAGTGCTTGTAATACTTCGGAAAACATTTTGAGTAGTGTGACATCATCGGGAATTTGATCATCTGCTCTATATTCTATGCGGTGTAGATACCATTTAAAGAGGATATTTGCACTAAAAGCAACAAAAAGGCCCTTGAGGGCAGTTATTTTCCAATCTTGCCTATGAATAGGAGTTGAAAATAAAGAATAAGAATTTTTGACTGCATAGGCGATTGATTCACTCGCTAAAAAACTGATAACCGTTGCTGCAAGGGCAATCATAATAAAATGCTGGGAATCATGGTTTCTGAGATGGCCGGCTTCATGCAGAAGAAGACTATGAATAGCATCAAATGTTGATTGATACTCTGGATTGGTAGGATCAGCATTAACACGTTCAAATAAAAGAACAATCGAAGGAGCTACCATGAGAGTATTATGAAAGCACCACATACGCCCTTCCTCAGCGAGGGCATGCTGTTTAATATTGAGAGTTTCCCACTCCTTTACTCCAGCATTGCGCAATTTCTGTTGGATGTATTCTTTAAGGGCTGGAGGAACTTCAGGGGCGTTTTTTGATATCTGGTAAAGAGTAACAGCTCCGAGCTGCTCTTGTAGTGCGTTGGTGATTAAATAAAGAGCAAGCCCATATTTGGCGGTATTGTTAAGGGCATTATTCAGAACATGTCCCCATGTGCGTTCTTGGGCGCAGAGCGTTGCTGACAATCCAAAGAAGATATAAACAATGGTGTGTATCGCTTTAATATTAATACCTTAATTATTTATTGAATGGTGGCTAATGTTGAACACAACTTTTCCGATTGTTTCTTTAGTTGTGTTAAGGTTACCTCATCAGAGGCATTTTTTAAAGCAAGATCGATCAAATGCACAATTTCTATCACCCGTTCAGTAGTCGCGCCGCGAGTCGTGATTGCAGGTGTTCCAATGCGAATGCCGCTCGTAATCCAGGGCCGTTCAGGATCAAAGGGAATGCATGATCTGCTGACGGTTATGCCTGCTTTTTCAAGAGCAACTTCGGCATCTCTCCCAGTAATTTTTTTCGATCGTAGATCTACAATAAAAAGATGATTATCAGTTCCATTGGCCACAATCTGATATCCCAAGGATTGAAATTCTGTGGCCATTCTTTGGGCATTGGCAATGACCTGGCGTTGATAATCCCGAAAATCTTCCTGGAGTGCTTGCTCAAATGCTACCGCTTTTCCTGCAATAATATGCATAAAAGGGCCTCCCTGGGTGCCAGGAATGATAGCGCGATCGATAGTATCAGCGAGTGCTTTTTTGCACATAATCAGTCCACCGCGCGGCCCGCGTAAGGTCTTATGGGTAGTACTCGTGACTACATCGGCATGGGGAAAGGGATTAGGATGTAATCCTGCTGCTATCAGGCCGGCAATATGGGCAATATCGGCCATAAAATAGGCGCCTGCTGATTTAGCAATGGTGGCAAAACGCTCAAAATCAATAATGCGGGAATAGGCTGAAGCGCCAGCAACGATGAGCTTGGGTTTATGTTCAAGGGCGAGTTTTTCCACTTGTTCATAGTCAATTTCATGGGTTTCTGGATGAACCCCGTAGCTAATTGATTTAAAAAGAGTACCGGAAAAATTGACACTATGGCCATGGGTAAGGTGTCCACCATGGGCTAAACTCATGCCGAGGATGGTATCTCCCGGCTTTAAAAGCCCGTAGTAGACGGCCATATTGGCTTGAGAGCCGGCATGGGGTTGTACATTGACATGTTCGGCGTTGAAAAGCCTTTTGCAGCGCTCAATGGCTAATTGTTCTACCTGGTCGACTACCTGGCAGCCGCCATAATAGCGTTTGCCTGCATATCCTTCGGCATATTTATTGGTCAGACATGAGGCTACCGCTTTTTGTACTGCTGCTGAGACATAATTTTCTGAGGCGATCAGGTTAATTTCTTTGGTTTGCCGTTCTTGCTCGGCGGCAATGAGGCGTTCGATGGTGGGATCGATTTCAGTCAGAGAGGGGGATAAGGGCGAAGAACGCTGATCAGTACGTATAAACATGGGAACCTTAGGGTCTTGAGAAATTACCTATAGGGTCACTATAGCATAGCCAGGGTAGAGTACAAGTGGCGATTGCAATTTTATGCTGCTTTCTTATACTTAGAATTCATCTGATTTTTCTTTAGTATAAGGATTTTTACGTGGTTTCAACCTCTGACTTTCGTAAGGGATCTAAGATTCTTTATCGCAATGAACCTTATATGGTGATTGAATTTCATCATGTAAAACCGGGAAAAGGTGGCGCCTTTGTGCGAACCAAAATGAAAAATATGCGTACCGGGCTTGTGCATGAAGAAACCTTTCGATCGGGTGAAAAATTCCCCGAACCAAATTTAGAATACCGTCAGATGCAATACCTCTATAAAGATGGCGAGTTTTACCATTTTATGGACCAAGATTCTTTCGAGCAGGTCTCTCTTTCTAAAAAGCATGTTGAAGATGTTCTCGATTATTTAAAAGAACAGGTTATTTATACCCTTTTATATTTTGAAGAGGGTCCAATTGCGGTAACACCGCCCTTGCACATGGAATTGCTCGTAAAAGAGACGCCACCGGGTGTAAAGGGTGATACGGCCCAAGGTGCGGGCAGTAAGCCGGCAACTCTCGAGACCGGCATGGTATTACAAGTGCCTCTCTTTGTTACTGAAGAAGATACTATTAAAGTAGATACCCGTACGGGTGAATATATTGAACGGTTGAAAAAATAGGACAAGGAACGCTTACTATGTCGTGTGCTTCTCATGATGCGCCTTTTGATGCCCTTCCTGCAGATATTACCTACGATGATTTAAATCGGCGTGATGTTCGTTCTTTAATATTTCATTTGCTCTATGCTTATGAAGCCTTTGAAGGTGACATATCCTTAGAAGTCCTCATTGATAATTTCAATAAAGGATTTGAGCTTGCTATCCCTTTTCAGGGACCATTGCAAAATTCAGTTGCACAGATCATTCAAGAGCGAGATGCTTTAGATGCGCGCATTAGACCGCTTCTACACAATTGGCGTTTTGAGCGCCTTGGATTATGTACCAAGATTATTTTGCGTTTTGCATTATGGGAACTGCAACAATGAGGCCATTGAACTGGCAAAATGCTTTTCAGAAAAAGATGCCTATAAATTTATCAATGGCATTCTCGATG